>Ga0209536_100003425_pt1 | contig 25485 bp, 24 predicted proteins | sample DeeMarSeWOR28_12_FD_187461 | JGI IMG/M metagenome (GOLD analysis project Ga0209536, IMG submission 187461) | Marine sediment microbial communities from White Oak River estuary, North Carolina - WOR-2-8_12 (SPAdes) (version 2) | ecosystem: Environmental > Aquatic > Marine > Intertidal zone >...
ATAAGCCAATGGGGCCAGCGCCATGGGAGTCCCTGGGTGACCGGAGTTTGCTTTCTGCACTGCGTCCATAGAGAGTGTGCGAATAGTGTTGATGCAAAGAAGGTCCAAATCCTTTTGTTCATTACTCATTACCAACCCCCCATTCTCTTTGATGGTCCATGAGAGTCGTCTTAGCCCGGATATTTCATGATTTGTGGCAAAAACAGAAAATAGTGCAACCAACGAGATTACACTACACACTCCTCTTATATGTGAAGGGAGCGATCGCCATTGTCGTACAGAATTGGCACGGCTTGCTGGTTGATCCCGATAAGAGATCCTTACACATTAGGATAGGATGCCTTGCACCTGAGGTCACACCCTGCAGAAAAGTATTACCGGACTCGAATAGACTGACAACCTCCTCGGATTGGCAGGACGTCCTGGAGGTTAGGTGCAATTGATCATGTGGCTTGTTTCGATCTTATAGTGCATTTGGAAAATCCAAGTCAAGTGAACAAAATTTACGCGGGCTGTTGGGCACAACCAATCCTCCAGAATATGAAATTAAAATCAATATGGTTGGATATCATTTCAGTGACAGAGGTCGAGGCTAAAAGCCCCTCCCACAGATAGTATCTGTCCACCTCATCCTGTGGGAGCGGCTTTCAGCCGCGATTCGTCAGTCCCCTTAGTTGAGTGCAAAGAACTATCATCTCGGAGGTAGGAAGGTGTGGTATTTTTAAAGGAGGGGCTACCCCTGGCTCTGCAACAGAGATCCAGCTCCGCTTCCTGACCATTCTGTTAGGGGTGATTCTGTTCTTTCAAAGAGTTCTTGATCCGTTCACACGCCTCGGGCGAGAGCGAATGGTCAGGCATGAAATCAATCTCTTCAACTCGCTCCGAGCACGTGTGCATCGCATCTCTGACAAACAGCATCTGTTGCCAACAGCGTGAACAGAGCTTACACATGAGAAGATGAAATCTGAGTGCGACACGCTGGAATAAAGACAATTTACTGTCCAGAGAAACAGACATAAGCTCGGTCGCCTGCTTACAAGAAAACATTATCTGTTCTTCCTAATTTTTGTTTTCAAACCAGTTTATTTCGAGGCATTGTCTCAAACGCATGCGGGCGCGGTGAAGCATGACTCCCCCATTAGTCGGGGAGACCTGCAGAATGTTACGAACCTCCTCCGCACTGAGTTCATCGAGCTCACGCAAGGTAAATACCTGGTTCAACCGGGGTGGCAGCTCTGACAAGCAATGCTGCAAGATCTCCCAAAATTCTTGTTGTTGAAAAAGCAGGCCGGGATCGGTAGTCCACTTTGCCGGTTGGGACTTCCATACCCCCTGTTCATCAAAGGTCTTGTCAGCCAGATCTGCCAGGGTCTCAATGTCTTCCTCCGGCCTCTCTCTACTGATTTTTCTGATGTGATCGATGATTTTGTGCTTGAGTATCCCAAAAAGCCAGGTTCGCACCGAAGAACGGCCAGCGAAACTGTCTTTCCCCCGGAGGCCGGCCAGAAAGGTCTCCTGGACCAGGTCCTCGGCGACCTGACCATCTTGGATTCGGAACAGCGCATAGCGAAAGAGCGCATCGCCGTGCTCGTCTATCCAGGTCTCCGGATCTTTAATCTGACTCTGCCCCATTTGGCACTCGTATATTAGATTGGCCTAGCCCGGATATTTCACGAATTGCCTGCTGCGACCGCGGATATGGACATCCTTCCCGGCGTCCTCGGGTATCGGACCCTGCGACGTACTATTTAAGTACGCCTCTGATCCAATCCCCTGCGATTGCCCGGTAGCACGCCCTTCTCCACGGTCTCGCGACACCAATTCGTGAAATATCCGGGCTAACTGGATATGGATTGCGCTGGGAAAGGCACCACCACATTGCTTCGTTAGCGCATGATATCCTCGATACCGTACAAAGGTCAAATGTGCAATAATTCCAATATTGCAGAATATCAAATTCCAAGCACTAAATCTCTGGGTTTCGGGTGTCAGGTTTCAGGTGTCAGGGAAAAAACATAGAAGCTGAAACCTCCAGCCGTTCACAATCTTTACCGGCAGAGCCATTGAACTCTGCCCCCCTCAAGGCGGGATCTGGGACTGGCCTGAGGACCAGGTTTTCGATTTTGAATAAACACCCCTACTTCTTGGCCACAATAACAGAAAATCCTTCTTGCATCTCACTGGAGATGACACTGAAACCAACGTGCTGGAGAAAATCGTGAACTTGGTGCATGCCAATACGAAGCTTGCTGTATGTGCTTTTTTTAAGTTCCCAGCCAGAATCTCCCTTAACAAAGACAATATCGTGGACATTCACCTGGGTTTCTTCATATTCCAGAAATGTTGCCATTATCTTATCATCGTCGCTTCTTACGGGAATAATACGATCTACACCCTTAAGTTCGGCAGTGAGGTCCCTGAAGGAGAGAGCCAATCTGCCTCCTTGTTCTAGGAGTGGATAGATATTGGCGAACAAAGCCGATACCTCGCGAGTCTTCTGAAGGTGGGTAAGAGTATCTCCCATACACACTGCCACTTCAAATGGACCCTTTTCAACATAGATGCTGTAATCCAGAATATCTCCCTGAACAGCATCCACATTTCGTCCAGCGCTTCGATTTCGCAATTCATTCAGTAAAGTCTCGCACATGTCAACGGATACGACCCTGAACCCCAGCTTCGCCAAGGCAATTGATTGAAAGCCTGAGCCACAACCAAGATCAAGAGCTTTCCCTCCGGATCGAGGTTGAATGTTGGTCAGGTTAAAAAAATCTTTGTTTTCCTGGACTTTTGCATTAAAGTCCCCGAACATCCAGGAGTAATGTTCTGCGAGAAAATTGTCGTAATGTTTCCTAACTGATGCCACCTTGTCTCCACCCATGGAGTTTAGTAAGGTAGTATGATCACATCCCGTCGGCCCCTGTCAAGGGCATCTAGCCGCAGCAGATACAGATGAGGATCACATGGACGCTGCTTTAATTGTTGTCGCCAAAAAGCCCGAACCCGGCCTTACAAAAACTCGCCTTTGTCCACCCTTCACACCTCAAGATGCAGCTACATTCTATCGCTGTTTAATGCTGGACACATTGGCGCTTGCAAGCCGACTAGAAAATGTCGACCACACCCTGGCCTACACGCCGCCGGATGCCCATTCCTATTTTCAAAGCCTGATACCTGATGGCTTCAGATTAATGCTCCAATTAGGCGCCGATCTTGGCGAGCGGCTGGTCAATGCATTGGCCCAACATTTCGAATTAGGCTATCGACGCGTGGTCATCATGAACAGCGACGGCCCAACCCTACCGCTTACTTATCTGTCAGAAGCCTTTTCGGGCTTGGACCATGCCGACATCACCCTGGGAATGGGTCACGATGGCGGCTATTATTTGATCGGAATGAAGCGACTCCAACCGGCCTTGTTCAAAGGTATCGCTTGGAGCACCGAGAGGGTTATTCCCCAGACGATTGCGGCCTGCCGCAGCCTAGGTTTGCAAGTGCACGAAGTCCCCGAGTGGTATGATGTCGACGTCGCAACCGACCTAGACCGGCTTCGCCATGACGTGACGCAAAACCCAGCTGCTGCCCCTCACACCCTCGCCTTCTTGCAACAAATGAAAAAGATCTGAACGTGCCGCTTGACCCCTAAGCAGTAAAGTAAAGGGCTCGAGATTTTTCGCACCTGTCGGTAAGAGTTCTCAACTACGCCGTCGAGCTGCCAGGAGGAGACCCATAACACTCATGCTATCCATAATGTCGCCCTCCAGCGCCATGCGCAACGCCTCTTGGAAGGAAAAAATTCGTCGCTGCAACAACTCGGTTTCATCGGGGGATGCTTCTGCCGGCGTCAATTTTTCGCCAATGTAGAGATGCGCTGTTTCATCACAGATACACTTGGAAGTGTAGTAGCTGCTGATGTGGGTCAATCGATCGGCATAGTACCCTGCCTCTTCTGCCAACTCGCGCTGAGCTGCTTGCTCCAAAGTCTCACCGTTCTTGACTCCACCGGTGGGCATTTCCCAACGATGACCCTCACCTTGAACATGGCGATACTGACGCACCAGTAGCACATGGTCTTCATCGACGAAAGGCAGTACTCCTACACAATTGCCAAAGATGACAACCCCGTAGATGGTAGTTCTACCGTCAGGTAATTGGGCCGTGTCCTCCCGCAGTTTCATCCAGGGATTCTCATACACTATCTTGGTTGAGAGAGTTTTCCAAGGTTTCGGCTTCATTGCGGTCTCCCGAGAAGTGACATTTGCTTACATACCCACCTAAAAGGCCAGCTCTAACAAACGATTTTGTCCCTGTCAATGGATTGCGGAATGTTATCAAATCCCTTCGATCCGGTTGCCTTCAGAAATGCAATTTGATAATCTAGTACTATATTGGTTTCAGTATGGGTAATATCTAGAGCATATTGCCACCAGTCACAAACTCTTTTACAACTACTGCAGTACCACTTACCTGATACGAGGCAAGACATTCAGGCCTGTGGGTACCAGTAACAGATTCGTATCTATTTCCCACCGATTAACATTGTGAGGGCGGCGGCGCAGTATTTTCGACTCCAATTTCCTCTGGTGAAGATAACAAATGAGCACGCTCGAGCATATTTTGCTGATCTTCTACCTCCTGGCCCTATTCTCCCTCTTTGTCTACGGGATTAACTGCTACTTCTTGATGATTTACTATCGCATGAGTCTTCCGAAAGCCCGCCTGAGGCAGCAGAACCTGCACGATACATTCTGTAACACACTGCCCTTGACAGGCTGGCCCCGCGTAACCATACAGCTCCCTATCTTTAATGAGCGCTACGTGGCAGAAAGGTTAGTAAAAGCGGCTTGTCAGATTGACTACCCCAAGGAACTGCTGGAAATCCAAGTTCTCGACGATTCCACCGATGACACTGTTGAGATCGCCGGGGCCGTCGTTCAAGAGATGCGAAAACAAGGCTTTGATGTCACTCACTTGCACCGCACAGTTCGGACTGGCTTTAAGGCAGGGGCCCTGAAGGAGGGGCTTAAATCGGCCAAGGGGGAGTTTATTGGCATCTTTGATGCGGATTTTGTCCCCAGCCAAGATTTTCTCAGGAAGACGATCCCGTATTTCGTTGATCCCGAAGTGGGTATGGTTCAGACCCGCTGGGGGCATCTCAACTGCGAATACTCAATGCTTACCAGGGCTCAGTCCATGGGTATTGACGGCCACTTCGGGGTAGAACAGGCAGCTCGCTCCTGGGGCGGCTTGTTTATGAATTTTAACGGCACTGCCGGCATCTGGCGCAAGCAGACGATCGACGATGCCGGAGGATGGCAGTCGGACACCTTAACTGAGGATCTTGACCTGAGCTATCGGGCCCAACTCAAAGGATGGAAATTAGAATTCGCGCCAGGAGTGATTTGTCCGGCGGAACTTCCTGTGACAATTAACGGTTTCAAATCACAGCAGCACCGGTGGGCCAAAGGCTCCATCGAAACGGCCAAAAAAAATTTGAGTAGACTCTTCAGGGCCAAGCTGCCCCTTCTGGTTAAAATCCAGTCACTCCTGCACCTGACTCATTACATGGTTCACCCGCTGATGATTATAGTGGTTTTAACTTCCATACCCATGCTTTTCACCAAGTGGTTCTTTGTTAGTCTCTCTTATCCTCTTCTGTTCTTCACCCTCTTTTGTTTTGCCACCTTTGGTCCATCAAACATGTACATCTTCTCTCAAAGGATTTTTTACCCAGACTGGAAGAAAAGTATCAAGTACCTGCCATTTCTAATGTGCCTTGGCACTGGAATCTCGGTGAACAATACCAAGGCAATTCTGCAGGCTCTTCTCGGGTTTAAAACTGGTTTTGTTCGAACTCCCAAGTATGGAATAGAGAGGAAGGAAGACACCTGGTATGGGAAACTTTATTCAATTCCTTTTAGCGCCATATCTATCATTGAGTTGATGTTGGGTTTATACTCCCTGGCCGGATTGCTCCTTTTTCTTCTCTTCAGCAAATACTTCATCAGTCCTTTCTTGCTTATCTACACAGCCGGATTCCTTTACGTCTTCTCCCTATCGGTGCTGCACGGATACGCACAAGCCAGAAAAAGCTAGAGTAATGTTCTCTCGACTCAACTCCATTATTTTCGTCACCGTTCTGTTGGGGGCTGTCTCCAGCATCCCTTATATCTTTCATTTCGATCCGGGAAGGCTCGTCAAGTTTGTTTTTCCGCACTGGACTGATATTACCTCCACCCATCTCTTCCTTTTTCAGTTCCTTGTTTTGAATGCACTCTATTTTTTCGTGGTCTACATAGTGTTCAAGAGGCCACACCAGCCTGGCCATAGTCGAGGCTTGCTCTTGGTGCTTTTCCTCTTTGCAGTTCTGTTTAGGCTCTGCCTCGTTGGCGCTGCCCCGCAGCTCTCTTCTGACATGTACCGCTACGTGTGGGACGGACGCATCCAATCAGAAGGCATAAACCCATACATGCACCCTCCCTCCTCAGATTCGCTTGCCTCCTTGAGAGATAAAACGATCTATCCCCACATCAATCGCAAAAGTTTCCCAACCATCTATCCGGCAGGAGCGCAGATATTCTTCCTGGCCTCTCACAGGCTTGTCGGAGATAGTATCCGTGGTTTCAAGGCTGTTCTCGTCCTTTTCGATGTTCTTACCATGATCGTTCTTATTGCGCTGCTGAGTACCTATGGATTGCAGGAGACCAGATTCGTTGTCTACGCTTGGAATCCACTGGTAATACTTGAAATCTCCCACAGCGGGCACCTGGAGGGATTCTTCGTCTTTTTGGTGGTCCTGGCCTTTTTTCTCTACTCTCTAGATAAGAAAACCGTGGCGGTGCTGAGCCTTGCCTGTGCAAGTGCCACTAAGATCTATCCGGCTCTGCTGCTGCCCGCCTTCATCAACAGGGGAGAAAGGATAAAAAGTGTGTCAATTTTCTTTTCTTGTGTTTTGGTCTTCTACCTCCCTTATGTATCAGCCGGCAAGAAAATGCTTGGCTTTCTGCCCATCTACTTTAGAGACCCCTATGAAAGCTTCAACCTCGGTCTCAAGCATTTCCTTATGAACATGTTCCCTCGGCTGGACTATTTTCTCCTGACCAAGATCCTGGTGGGAATTGTCTTGGCAGCTGGACTTATCATTTTTCTCAAGGACAAGGGAAGAGAGGAGGTCCTCAAGTACTCATTTATCCTGATCAGCCTGCAGCTCATCTTCATGCCGGCTGCACTTCATCCGTGGTACGTCGTCTGGTTGATTCCACTCTTGGCATTCTACCCGTCACCAGCCTGGCTGCTCTTTTCCTGTACGGTGGTATTCTCTTATCTGAAGTATGGCTCACCTGAAGGCATAGTGGAGCCTTGGATTTTGTATCTGGAGTACATCCCTTTATTTCTCCTTCTATTGGCAGATTACCTGGTGCGCCAACGGACTTCACCAGACTGGTTCCCTTGGCGCCCAAAACCTTCCATCTTGCTGTAAGAGTTTTGCCTTGAAGAGAACGGTACAAGGCTTAGGGCACAGGGCCTATGTTTGCTAGCAGCAGGCAGCGGGCAGCAGAAAAATAACTGTTTCTATTTTTTGACAAACGCCATGCCCATTGCTCTATGCTCCATGCCCTCAGCCTTGCGCCTTTTACCTTAAACCTCTTCTGCCGGAGGTGCCGGCGCCGTCAAAGACTTGTAAGATTGTGGGTATCTAAGCGACTCAGTAGCTGATTTGGACGGCCTTTTTCGCCGCAAACGAGGAGCGTGAATATAAACTGAAGGAGTTAGGCATATGGGTAAAATAATAAGGTATTCAGCACTATTGATCTGGTTGTTGTTGTGGATGGTTCCAGGGATATCTGCCAGTACTTTTGATCATTCCACATTTGACCAAGTTCTCAAAAAATACGTTGATGACAAGGGTTTGGTGGATTACAACTCCATTGCCCAAGAAAAAAGGTTTACCGAGTACATACAATCACTGCAGAGAGCAAAGGTCGAGGAGTTTTCCCGGGACGGTCAACTCGCCTTCTGGATTAACGCTTACAACGCGGTTACAATTGATAAAGTTATCAAAAAGAAGCCGAAAAAGTCCGTGCGTGAAACCTTTTTTCCCGGAATCTGGACTTCCACCAAATTTTTTACCAGCCGGGAACACATCGTGGCCGGCAAACGTTTAAGCCAGGATGATATCGAACATGAGATCCTTCGCAAGCAGTTCCAAGACCCACGGATACATTTTGCCATCGTCTGTGCTTCCATGGGCTGTCCGCCACTGCCGAGGATTGCCTACACGGAAGAGAATGTGCAGGACAGGCTGGAAAAGGAGACCCGAAAATATCTGAACTCTCAAAGGGGAATGCGGGTAGATCAGGCTGAAAATACCCTCCATGTGTCAAAACTCTTCGACTGGTTTGCCACTGATTTTATCCAGAAGTCTGGTTCGACTTTGGCATTCATGCGGCCTTATTTGAATGAGGAGACTTTATCCTTTTTAGAGCGGGACCCGATGATCTCCTACCTGCAATATAATTGGGCCCTCAATGCCCAGGCACCATTGAAAGATTAGATGAGAGGCTTGATAGAATTTTTCGGGCGGGGTTTATCCCCGCCCGCACGGAGGAAGGTTACTGTCCGGCAAGTAGAGATCTCAACCTATGTTTTGGGTGTAACTGTTACCAGGTTGCCCTCGCTATGAAAATCTCTGTTGTCATCCCTGCTCTCGATGAAGAACAGGCTATCGGCAGCGTCGTCCAAGATGTACCTGGGCATCTGGTAGAAGAAATCATCGTAGCCGACAACGGTTCCACCGACGACACCGCGGCACGGGCGGCAGCTGCTGGCGCCAGGGTAATCCACGAACCTCGTCGCGGCTACGGCGCCGCTTGCCTGGCAGGAGCCAAGGCAACTCGTAACTCAGAGATCATCGTCTTCTTGGACGGAGACCACAGTGATGATCCGACGCAATTGTCGGTTGTTGCAGGACCGGTCATGAATGACAAAGCCGACCTCGTGGTGGGTAGCCGTCTCAAGGGACAACTAGAAAAGGGTTCCATGCCCTGGCACGGTCGTCTGGGCAACAAAATAATTGTTCTGTTACTTCGATTGTTGTACGGGGCTGATATTACAGACCTAGGCTCCTTCCGTGCAATTAAGCGGACCGCTCTCTTTGATCTACACATGGAACAGCTGACCTATGGTTGGCCTGTGGAGATGGTAGTCAAAGCTGCTAAAAAAGGATGGCGAATCCAGAGTGTTCCCGTTCCATACCGGCGGCGTCTCGGCAAATCCAAGGTATCCGGTACGGTTCGGGGCTCCATCATGGCGGCTTACTATATGTTTTTGCTTCCCCTGATTTATCTGTGGAAGGATTGAACAGGAGGTGCCACCATGGCCTCAGTTGGAATCGGCCTGACCAATAACTGCAATCTGCACTGTGCCCACTGTTATAGAGACCAGGATCGGATCTACAATCTCACTCTGGAGGATATCGAAAAGATTTGCGACAGTTTGGAAATCAGTTCCATAGGTTTCGGCACTGGTGAAAACGGCTTGAATCCGCAATACCTCGGCATTATTACCTACCTTAAAGCGAGAGGAATCAAGCTTACCCTGGCCTCAAATGGTTATACCCTGTCCATAACCCCCGACGAAATGCTCAGCTATTTTCGGGACGTGGAATTTTCCATTGATTTTCCAGACCAGAAGAGACAGGACGAATTCCGAGGTGAGGGCAACTGGCAGACCATCATGAGTGCGATAGAAAGGTGCACCCGGTTGGGAGTCAAGGTCTCAATTCTGGCGGTCTTGATGAACGTTAATTTCAAAGATCAGGGACGAATCGCCAAACTGGCAGCATCTTTAGGAGCTGACTTCAGGGTCAACGTCTATCAGCCCATGTACACTGATAAGTTCATGCTAAGCTTCGACCAGTACTGGGAAGCGTATCAAATTCTGTTTGATCAGAGTGAAATCATCTCTGTGACCGAGCCTCTAGTGAATGCCTTCCTAGGACTAGGTAACGGCAATGGGACACCCTGTGGAGGCAGCAGCATCCGTGTAACTCCCGACCGACGCTTGAAACCATGCGTTTACTGGCCGGAATCTGATTTGACCATTGAAGATTTGCTGGAAAAAAGGGAAGCTGTTTTTCAAACTCCCCTTTTCAAAGATACACACAATACACCCCAATTCTGCCTGAGTTGTGAATACCTAAGCAGTTGTGGTGGAGGATGCGCTGCTCGTCGGGTGTTGCGCGGGCGCCCGAATGAACCTGATGAATACTGTCCCGTGGTGCGCGGGAAAGAGACACACCTGCGTTCCCAATTCTCTTCTGCCGAAAGACCGCTCCGGACTGGAAGCATCTGTACTACCATTGTCAGGGGAGCATGATCCCATGGCGGACAAAAGCCGAGCCCTGAACCTGCCGAAATGTCTCTATGTGGAGATCACCAACAGGTGCAACCTTCGATGTAGGACGTGCATTATTTACCGCGGAGGCTGGGAGCCGGAGCGCGATATTTCCCTGGAAGAATTGATTATGATATCTGAGCAGCTACCCAATCTGGAACGAGCCGTACTCCATGGCATCGGCGAACCTTTGCTAAACCGCGACTTAGCGAAGATGATCGGACACCTCAAGAGCAAGAATGTGACAGTCCTTTTCAACACCAACGGCATTCTCCTCAATGAACAACAGCAAGAGAAACTCATCGATTCGCAGGTGGATGAGATCAGAGTTTCTCTGGATGCGGCATCATCGAATGGCTACAAAGATGTACGTGACAGCGATAAGTTCGAACTGATTGTCAACAACCTCCAAACCATGTCAAGACGGTTGCAATCCAGGAAATTGTCGCAACCTAAGCTATCTCTCTGGTTTTTGGGCAACCGGGAAAATATCACTGAACTCCCAAAACTCATCGAGCTTACAGCTCTCATGGGCATTGGGGAAGTACATCTCCAGAGACTCGTTTATTTTTTGGACGATGAGGGCTACGGTCTGGCAAATTCTCAGAGTTCCCTTACCAATCCTGATATGGAGGTATCGCAACTGATTCATAGATCTCTGGAGCGGGCCCAAGAGCTCGGTATCATCTTCAGTGCCTCAGGTCTCACCGACCCAGTGCACAGCGTCCGAGGGAGCCCCCCCGATGATACACCCTGGAAGAAATGCTTCCGTCCTTGGGAGGTCGTATACATCACTGCCCAAGGAAATGTTCTCCCGTGCTGCATCTCTCCTTTCTCCACGGTAGACTATTCGTCCATAATCCTTGGCAATATATTTGAAAAACCACTGGAGAAGATCTGGTTGGGAGAGAAATATCAAGACTTCAGAAGAAGACATCAAACAGCCTCACCGCCAAAATGTTGCCAGGGCTGTGGGATTTGGTGGAGCATATGAGTAAGATTTCGGATTGTGGATTGCGGAATGCGGATTTGTTTATACATATATGGGGCTTGGATTGGGGGATGTGCTCACTTGATTCTTAACCTGAGGGGAATAGTATGAATCGATTATTGCTTTGCTTCCTGTTTTTTTGCATGGCGTTCTTCTTATTTGCCCATTCTTCAGCTCAAGCTGAAAGATTCATTTCCGGCACGGTGATCACTTCCGATGGGATGGTGGTGGCAAGCGGGGTCGTCGCCCTTGAGCGAGGTGAGTTGCACAACAACGAGTTCGAAACCGGGGGTGTGATCGGGCCTGATGGCACTTTCAAGATTCCTTTGCCTGCCGGAGGATCCTGGGGCCTCCACGTTTACAGCGAAGGGTATCTCTATTTCCCCCTCCAAGTAACGATCCGAGAGAATGAGGACAACGAGATCCCAGTGGTCCTGCCTGTGGACGGCAGTAAGAAAGATGATCCTCAATTGTCCAACTTTAGATTCGAAAAGAGCGGTGGCGGGCTCTTTCGGGTTCGCATGACAGTAAGAGATGGAAATGACAACTTGGGCCCGCAGATGCTGGCCATAGACGGAGCCAACTTCAAGAGCTATCGCCTCGTTCCCGTTGGTGGTGATCTGGCTAACAAGAAGGCTGATTTCCCTCAAGGGGAATATGTTTCCCCCAACATCAAGGGAGCTCTGGACACGTTGGATAAAAGCCAGTGGTTTTTTGTTGCTGCTGACCATCAATGCAGTAACGGAGTCATTTACAGTGGTCTCAATGAATCCATCTTTGCCCAGCCCAAGCCTAATCCAGAGCCGCTTAGCTGTGAGATTCCAGGCATATGGAAGTCAAACTTTGACAAAACCTACCATTTCAAAGCGTCCGCACCTGATCAGTTCATCGGCGAGCAATTTGAGGGTGATTTAATCATCAAGAAGATAATCAAGAAAGTGGAGGTGTTCCATTTTACCTTCGTTTTCAATAAAGAGGAAGGACAGGCCGACCTGGCCCTGAATTGCTCCAAGCTGGGAGTTGAATTGAAGGGGTCTTTCTGGTTCCCCAAGTCCGGACGCCGAGACAACTGGATGTTCACCAAACTCAAGAACGAGAAAAAACCCATATCCGGTGAGGCTCTGTTCAAGAACAATTGTACAGTCTGCCATTCTACCGATAGCACAGCAAAAAAGGTGGGCCCCGGTTTACAGGGACTGTTCAAGAGTGAGTTGTTGCCCAGCGGCAAGACTGTCAATGAGGACAACGTTAGAAAACAGATCAAGCAAGGTGGAGGAGGAATGCCCCCCTTTGCTCACTTGACTGAGGACGAGATTCAAGCGCTGGTTGAATACCTAAAGTCCCTATGAAAGCAAGTCGTTAGTAACCCGGAGCAGTTGTAAGAATTAGATGCGCTACAGAGAAACATGGTCGAATAAATCCGAAACAAATTCGAATTTCCAAAAATCCAAATGACCAAAACCTAGCATTTTGATTGATCATGTCGTTTAGAACATTTGAAAATTTGGATTTTAGATTTGTTTCGTGCTTCGGATTTCGAATTTCGAGCTTTACCGCGGTTTTGGTTATTGCTCCTTCAGCACCTGGTTGATGTACTGGTATATCTTCTGGGCATCCTCCTCAGAAAGTTTGTCACCGGAAAAGAGTGGCATGACTGTTTTAGAACCATCGCGTGCCTTGGGACTTCGAATGTAGGCCAGAAAGGTGTCGAAAGTGACCAGTTGGGGTGCGGTTTTCAAGGGAAGGTTCTGCTTGATGGAGTTCCCTCCGTTGGGATGGCAGGCGCTGCAGGTCTGATTGTACAGGGTGGCGCCGGCCTCGATGTCAGCATCAGTCGTCACTGCGGTGGTTTCGCTCAGTTTGCCGGGAGCCCTTCCACCGTAGGCCAATTCACCACCAAAATATCCTAAAGCCGTTACGTTGAGTAAACAGAGAGCGTAGATAATCAAAGTTTGCTTGGACCTGGCCGTGGCCCGGTAGCCAACGCTGAAGGCAAAGACCAGTAGGATAAGGAGCAGCCCTGCCAAAGAAAGTTTCATTTTGATGGGAAAAAGCCAGGCGCCCGCGTAATAATGCTGCCAGTCCATAATGCCGACGATCACCGTGGGCACAAGTGCAATAAGTGCCAGGGCGATACAATGATGTGCTGTGCGAGCCAGAGTTTCCTTGCCGAATTTCCAAGAAACAATAGCGAAGAGAAAAGCTCCGATAACCATTCCCACCGGTATGTGAGTGGTTGGGGCGTGGATTGGATGAGTATAGCCGATGGTTGTAAGAATTTTGTAGAAGAAATCGATCATGTTTTTCCCCTTTCACAGAAGTATGACGCTCCAACTACCCATATGGACGAGGGTTCATATTGCCATAGAGTATTTCCGCTCAGTCAGCTCTGGTCAAGGGCAAAAATGGATTCGGCCCTCTCTGGCGGGGCTAAACCCCGCCCCTACATGAGGAAATAGGAGCTTAGACATAGTAGGGGTGGGGTTTAGCCCCACCCGCAGAAATGGATTCTAAAAAATCAATTCATCTGTGCTAGTCAGAGAACTAATGTGAAGCTTGCATATACTTTGTTAGATGAGCAATTCGACGATGCTACATTTACTTCATAAAACGAGGATTCTTTTCCGTGTGCAAGTTGTCTGCTTTGTCCTCCTCATCCCCCTCATGGCCCAGTGCACCCTACAACAAAACAAGGAAAGTCCAGCTGAGGAAATCCTGCGGGCACCTGGTTCCAGACTGCTAGACTCCCCCCAAGAAATTGTACCCTGGCGGTATTCTTACGCAAATCGAATCTTTTCCGCCCCTTCCTATCGAACCCCGCAGGGAACACCGCTCCCAGGGTGGCGCTTTCGGGTAATAGCCACCCGCCGCTTTTTTACGGACCAGAGTGCCAGGATCTATTACAGAATAGAAGATCTGCGGCGTAGCCATCTCTTCCCAGGCACAAACCCAGGTGTTCTAGCAAAGATGAGGATTTGGCCGGTCGGAACAACACTAGTACTGGAAACCTTCTCCGGCGGAGAGGCTTTCAGGTCAGGTGCAACTCCAGTCTTTGTTGACTGCATTCGCAAGTTTCAGCCGGATGCCAGTCACTTTCCAGTGGATACTCTCTTTGCCGGCGACTGGTGCTACCAACGTTTCAGTGGTAAAGGAAAACCTCGTCCCATGCCAGATGGAGCCTCTGCCTGCCATCAGTGCCATGGTACGGCTCTTCGCCTTACGGGCGATTTGGTATTCACGGTGTTTTCTGAAGATAGGGAGGGGAATTGAACTACTCACTCGCCTATGAAGGCTAATTAACATTTCTAAGCAAGTCAGTTCGGGCGGGGGTTAACCCCGCCCCTACACAAACTATTAAGAGTCTTTAAATTGTAGGGGTGGGGTTTATCCCCACCCGCAAAATTCATCATAATTTTCCTGAGCAAAATATTCTGAGTGGAAATCAACTGCGAAAAATCCTAATTCTCCTTTCGATTACTATCTTCAAGGGAATTTGAGAGGAGAGGACGATAATCTTTCCCCTCGATCCTCGCAAGATATCTCAACAGTTCTCTCTCCAACTCACCTGCCAAACCCGGTCTTTCTTGCAAAAGATTTCTTGTCTCCCCTGGGTCCTCAATCGTATTGAAGAGCTGTAATAGATCAAGTTCAGCAAAGTAGATCAGCTTCCATTTCCAGTTACGGTAAATAAAATACCGCCGTTTGAACGATGCTCTGCCCACGATATCCCTGTTTAAATATCGTTCCCGTTCCTTTCCCTTCAGCAAGGGAACGAGGGATATTCCCATGTGACCGTCGTCATAAGGAGGTGTCACCGAGTAGCCCGCCAATTCAGCGAAAGTGGGAGCCATGTCCGCCGCGATTACTGGCACATCGTCAATGCGAGTACGCATCCCATGAGCCAGGAGAATCAGGGGGATGCGAATTTCTTCCTCGTAGAGTGTGTGCCCATGCAGACTCGCTCCGTGTTCCCAGAACTGTTCTCCATGGTCCGAAGTAAATAAAATCACGGTCCTCTCGTAGACCCCCTTTTTCCTGAGCCAGATGACAAAACGTTGAAATGCCCTATCCACATAGGAGAGATTGTTATCATAGATATCTCTGGGACTGTCGCCAAAGTCCAGACCGTCTTCCTTTTTCCACATATCGTTGTGCACATCCATCAGAGGCAGAAAACAGAAAAACCTTTCTCCCTCGGCGAGCTTGTCTATGGCTGCCTCCGCCAAGTTGAAAACTGCATCGGCGGAAACAGAGCTTCGATCTCCACCGGTTGGCGCTTCGCCCATTTCTATGACAGGGAAATCAGGAGGGAATATGGCTCTCGGTCCGTAGTTCTTCATCACCATCAAATTCTTAATTCCCTCGGCTTGGGCAATCTTGAAATAGAGATTTTCTTGATACAAATCAGGTCCATAAAGGACAAATCGGCTTCTTCCCCCAACCAAAAAGGGAAATGCGGCAAACGAACCGCCCCCCTGACTATAAGCCCGGCGAAAGGAGATGGCCTCCTTTCGGGCCCATTTATCCAAAAAAGGAGTGAGGTTGCGCTGATAACCCGCTGAATGGAAAGCGTCTCCGCGGAGGGCATCCACCACGATTACCAGAAGATTGAAATCTTCGGGAAGGATGGAAGGGCCGGTTTTTTCTACGGTCCAGGGTTGTGGCCACGGTTCTGGTTGGTTGGATTTTTCAGGATCCTGCCCCAACCTGATCCAGCGGCCAAATCCCAGCGAGTTTCCCAGTGCTCTGGCATAGGCTCCATCCACCCTGCTCAGTTCATTAAATTGTAGGATTGCAGCCTTGACTTCCGGGTAGGTCTCCAGGGCAGCAAAAGGAAGAAGACTGAAGAGAAACACCAACAACACCACCGCCCATTTCGTCTTTTCACTGACTGAAGCTTTGGTTTCACTCGAGATGAACTCCCTGACCATGAGAGCAAGAATTCCTGCGGCCACCACGGCTGTGACCTTCAAAATAGCCCCCTTCAAATAAGAAAACACCGTGAACCACGGGTTGAAAAGGTCACCGTAGAGAACATAGATTTCCAGCAACAGACTTGCCAGAAAGGTACAGACTAAGAGCAGCCGCCAGGAGCGACGGCCATATGCTAACCGCGTCAACAGCCAGGTGAGGGGAAGAAGCAGCGCAGCCCCAAAGGAAAGGGCCACAATTTCAATAAGATTGTTCTCGCCCGCCTTGGACATAAGGGGCGAAACTCTGAGAAAAGCGGTATAGCTCAAAGCGGTTGACCCACCAGTAAGTACAATGAAAAGAGAGAGGATTACACCCCTGAGCCCAAGCTTCGTGATTTCCCAATTCATAGCCTTAACCAGCAGTCCGAGACATATGGCAGCGTAGAGCGCTGAAATAATGAAGAAAGGCAGGAAGGAGACAGCCCCACCCAAGTCTGTCTGTTCGGGCAGGCTTCTCCTCAGAATGCGGAAGCCCATCAGGACAATGAACATCCCCACCCCAACCCAGATTGCGGTGATCCCGGAAAAGAGGGGAGGTAAAAGGCGACACAGCATGTATTCGAAGCCCGAATCCAGTCGAACATAATCGTGCAACCGCTGCCATGAAGGATCGAGTAAAGCGGGCACAGCAGCAATCAGAAAAAGAAAAGAGAAAAAGAGCAAAGGACTTTTTTCTTCATCAACCAGGATTTTGAAAGCTACATCAGATTCAGAGGTGTGGGAGAACTGTAAGCCCAAGATGACCTGCACAAAAAGCGTTACTTGAAGCAAAATGTGTCCCCAGGTTTGTGCTGCAGAAATGTTCGACGATATGGCCACGGCAAGAATGCCAAGAGAGATGAGCTCGAGTCCTGAAAGAATCTTTGTCGCTCGGCGATACGGCTTTCCGTTGATTTGAAACCAGAGATGCTGGAAGGCAGAAGCGAAAAGCAGGTACCCCAAACCGATGACCAGTAGCCAGTCAATATGGGTGCGAACCCACGAGAATCCCAAACTTTCACCGGTTGAAATCTGACTGCCCAGTTCGCTGTGAATGGCCGAATAGAGGCTGATGTTCACAAAAGCGAAGACAGTCCCGAGAAGCTTTAACCAGGGGCTGAATGAAAGCAGCCTAGGTGATAGACGCAGTGGTGAAGCGGAAGTTTTAGGAACAAGACCATCCATGACACCGTTTCCTGCCTATGGAGCAGCATGTCCTCTATTGTAACAGATACTGACAACGCCACGACCTAATTATAAAGTGATCATTCTAGCAGCTCCCAAAGGAGGAAACATGAGATTCAAGAGAAACAACGCACTGCGCAAAATCTTGCCTCGCCCTGTAGCCTTCGTTTTATCCGGGGGTACAAGTTTGGGGGCGATTCAGGTGGGCATGCTAATGGGAGCGTTTGAGGCCGGCATTGTTCCCGACCTGTTGGTAGGCACATCCGTCGGCGCCATTAATGCGGCCTCTGTTGGTCAAGGATTCACCAAGTCCCGGTTACAACATCTCGCTTCCATCTGGAGTGAACTCAAAACAAGTGATGTTTTTGGCCGACCGGGGCTCAGGAGTGCCTTGGGGCTTCTCAGCGGTCGGGGCGCCCTCAGCTCATCTGATAATCTTTTCAAACTTCTCGAAGAGCACTTACCTCAATCCCACTCTGATCTTGTTATTCAGACGGCTGTGGTAGCGACTGAATTTCACACGGGGAAACCGGCAATTCTTTCAGAGGGAGATTTGGTGGTCAATGTGTTGGCCAGCAGCGCAATTCCGATGATTTTCCCTCTTGTTACTATTGGCAATCGTCAGTTGTTGGATGGTGGGGTGGTGGCCCATGTGCCCTTGGCCCAGGCTGAAATGTTAGGGGCTCAGACCATGGTGGTTCTTGATGCCGGCTACCCATGTAGGCTGTCCAAGTTGCCCAAGGGCCCCATAGAAAAGGCATTGCATTTCATCACCCTCATGCTGCACCGCCAGTCCTTCGGTATCCTTTCGGTGTTGGACCAAAACCTCACGGTAATCTACCTGCCAGCCCCATGTCCCTTGGATGTGCCTGCTTACGATTTCTCGCAAGGAAGCAGACTCATCTCAGCCGGCTTCAAAAGCGCCAGCTCTTTTCTCTCTCAACTTTCCATGACTGGTCCCGGAATCTATGGAAATCCGCACCTGCACGATGATCCCACGCACACACCCATAGAAGGAGCCAAAGGTGTTCCCTTGCTAGGATTGCTTCACGAACAAGGCAACACTTAAGGTATTGGCGCAAGACTATTAAGTCATTACGCTTCTAAGATTAATTTCTCAGGAGTTCCTGCGCTTCCCTCATCGCAACGAGCTTGCCGAAAGCAATATGCCTTGGCAAATGATTGAGGCCACATGAGCTGGTAATGAGGGTTTGCTCCGGAGACAGCCAGGAATATTTTTGAATCCGTTCGGCAATTTTTTCGCCTGACTCGATGTTGAAATCTTGAACATCAGCAGCGCCAACCGCCAACTGCTTATTCCCCAACAATCCTTCGTATTTGTCCGTGTAGTCGTGCTCGATGAGAAGTGCATCGCAATGAATCTTGCAGATCAACTCCGCTGGGTATCTTCCGGTGTCGAAGTAGCGGTGGCCGATTTGCCCGTCATAATCCCGACCCACGGCGTAGTTACCCTGGCAAATATGAACCTGGACAGATGCCTCTTTCAAACCCTCCACCGCCAGGTTGATGGCGTCCACCGCCGCCTGAACTTCGTCGTCGTCGGATATGGCGAACAGGGGTTCGTCTATCTGAATGTACCGGCTCCCCGCAGCCTCAAGATCGATAAAATTTCGGTTCATCACTTTTGCCAGATCTACCATCATTTTGGAGATGTCGCCGTAATGCTCGTCCCATGCAACTTTTGCCAGCATGTGCGGTCCCGTCATGGTAATTTTTACCGGTTTTCTGGCGTACTTTGACACCAGATTGAATTCTTCCACAAGACCAAGGTCAGCATCAGCGATGGGCCCGGTGCAGACAGCTGCAGGATGAAATACATTGGGATCTTTGGAAGTGATCGGTTTGGGCCTGGTTTCCTTTGAAAAGCCGGGTATCTTCTCCCAAAAGAAGTTCAGCATGGCATTCGGCGGTGCATGCCGGTTGTTTGTTCGACGATGCATTTCTCCCCCAGTGATAATATCGATGCCAGCTGCTTCCTGATCAAGTATGGCGGCCTGTGTCGCCCGATACTGTGCATCAGCAATGTCGGCTTTTGACAGGGTTCCGTTTTCCACCTGTTTCTCCAGAGCTTCATACCAGCGGGGTACGCTGTAAGACCCCACAACCGTTGTTGTGTATTTTTCATATATAGCCATTGGTTTCCTCCTCTATGATCTAAAGAAAAAAATCCACCTTTTGAGAAAGACGGCAAAAAAAAACTCCCCAAAGGGGAGTGATTGCCATTTGTCCTAAATGACCCCATGTTTCCCGTGAGGGCTGGAATTAGCACCTTGATGGTAAAGGTTGCTGGGCGGTCACCGGGCCAGTTCCCTCACGCCTCTCTACATGAATACTCATTGTTCCTTATGGTAACTCTGAAAAAACGAAAGTCAACTGGACTCTGTTTGAAATTTCAACTTTTCTTACCTTTTTTCAAATCAAGTAATATTGAGATCAAAATTTTCATGTTTGATACTTTTTAATCTTATGCCCGCGCCTCGGCCTTGCTCCTTACGCTATCAGTAAATCTACCAAAGATTCTTCTCGGGAAAATTCAGGCTTTCAACGAAGTACTCATTGAAGTCGAGGCGGGTGGAAAGCTCGATGTGCTCGATGGATTGGACCAGATCATTGGCCTTCTGCCAGTATGCCTTGGATAACAATACCATGGAAGCGCCCGTGCTGGCAGCATTGCCGAGAGACTGGACGATGCCCGGTCTCACCATGGGAATCAGACCGATGCGCATGGCACTGAGGGGGTGAATGTAGTTTCCAAACGCCCCTGCCAGATAGACCGTGTCAATATCCTTTATATCCATACCCATTTCGTCCATTAAGATTTGTATACCGGCTGCGACAGCCCCTTTTGCCAGTTGAAGCTCCCGAACATCCTTTTGGCTAAGATAGATTGGCTTTTGAGCAAAACTTTCTTCTGTGGCAGCCACGAGAAAGTCGTATACCCCCTTATCCCTTTGGATAACTCTGGCGCTCAGGGTATCCTCTGATCCCCCTTGCGGGGGTTGTATTAGACCCCCTTGGTCGATTATGTAGCGGTCTAACAGTACAGCTACCAAATCCACCAAGCCGCTGCCGCACATACCTCGTGGCTCCACATTGCCGATTACCTGGTAGCTCAGATTGCCATCTTCTGCATAGACTCTTTCAATAGCTCCCTCTTTGGCAATCATTCCATGGGAAATTCTGGCACCTTCGAGAGCAGGGCCCGCTGCCGCTGAGCAGGTCATTAATCTTTTTCGGTTTCCTAAAAAAATCTCTCCGTTGGTGCCGAGATCTAACCCCAGAGCTATTTTGTCAGCCTGCTCTGCACAACCTGAGGCGAGAATCATGCTGATAAGATCGCCTCCGATGTAGCCGGATCTGGAAGGCATCACGTAGAGTAGAGCTTCCGGGTGCAAGGTAATACCGATGTCTGCTGCTCTCAAGATCAGACCGTCGGTGCTAACTGGAGCGAAAGGCGCATGGGCGATACCAGTGGGGTCCAGGCTTAGAAGTAGGTGCTGCATGATCGTGTTTCCCGCAGCAACAGTGATGAAAATGTCGCAGGCTTCCAGGTTGGCTGCCCCTAGAAGTTCTTTGGTTATCTGATTGAGATCATTGATAATAAGGTGATTCAGCTCTTCGAGACCATGCTGTTGTTCTTTGACATACTGGATTCGACTTATTATGTCTGCGCCGTATTTTGACTGGCTGTTGAGGCGGGAGATCGCGGCGACTTCGTTGCCATCAGACAAACGTATGAGTTTGCCCACTAGAGTACTCGTACCCAGGTCAAAAGTCAGTCCATAGAGACCACCGACTTCTTCCCGGTCATGCAAGGCCAGGAGAGAGCTGTGGTGAATGACTGCTGTTCTCTGGAACGGGGTCTTTTCTAAGGACGCTGGTAGGGTGCGCAGACAATGGAGAGAGAGTTGGAAATTCGGATATTCTCCACCCAAAGCGAGTTTGATTTGCTCAGAATCTGAAAGACCATTCTCTTGGGGGGTCGATTCGAGGGTAACCAAGCGCTCGTCTATCAGAGGGTCAAGCCGAAAAACCGGTCTGGTTCCAATTGCAAGGATCTGGTGATCTCCCCTTTCCGAACCCGTCTCTTCAACCTGGATCACACAATCTTTTTCGATTCTACTACGACAGGCCAAGCGAATACCCTCCTCGATCTCATCCTCACCGAGGAGTTCTTTCTCCTCCTTTGAAGGAGGCCTCATTTCAGAGAGAACTTTTACCTTGCACCTGCCGCACTTACCCAGCCCACCGCAGTCCCCCTCCAAATTAATATCCGCCTCCTGCAGAGCCTCCAGGATTGTGGTTCCCAATCTGACCTTTAACCTGAGTTCATCAGGCAATACTTTTACATTTACCTTGCTTTTCTTGTCTCTTTCAGATGGAGAAGAGTCCAAAGGTATCTCCTAGCCAAAAGACTCTTGACTGCAAACCTCAATCAGGTTGACCAGTGTTTGTTTAAGATAAGAGTAGTCAGCATCTCGAATCTCTAGTGGGAGCCTCAAGAACCGAGCCAATTCTCCTGCTTGTGGCACCAGGTCCGGATCTGATGGCTGCCGTATATAGATAACTCTGCGGTAAGGTTTGAACAATGCCCTTCTTATTTCATCTTTCCGGAGCGCTAGCGGTTCAAGGCAATATTGCTCGAAGTGGAGTATAAGATTTCTTTCCAGGAAATAGGTGCCAACCATCTCTTTCATAGTATCTTCATATCTTTTGCCACCGAGGAGCATTTGAAAACAGTGATGCCCAGCCACCTTATCCACACCGTGTTGAACACAAAAATTATGGAAATCGGGGAAACAATTTCCATAAAGACACACGGTTCGTTTATTGCTCTTATGGGTACCGTTAATTGTCTTTGAGAGAATATTTCGTAACTCTTGAGGGTGTAAATGAAGGTTGGATGGAAGAAATGTCACATGCAAGGTGGAATGTCTTTGCTCCAGGTTGAGGTATTCCAGTGCTGAGCGGAAAACTCCGCAAGCAATGAGGCGAATTTTGCCGTTCATGCCTGAATAAGCTTTCACTGGATACCTAGTAATTTCTTGGCTGCGATAACTGCAGAGCCAGCGTCCGGCGCATAAGAGTCCGCCTCGATTTCCTCTGCATACTGCTTGGTTACAGGTGCACCACCTATCATCACTTTTACTTCGTCTCTGATACCAGCCTCTTGGAGGGCCACTATTGTCTCGCGCATTGCCGGCATGGTAGTAGAAAGCAATGCCGACATGGCAACAATATCCGCCTTCACCTGTCGTGCCTTGTGTACAAACTTCTCTGGAGCAACCTCCACTCCCAGATCTGTCACGGTGAATCCTCCTCCCTCCAGCATCATGGCAACCAGGTTTTTGCCTATGTCATGCACGTCTTGCTTTACGGTCCCAATAACCACCTTCCCCTTGGAAGTGAAATCACCCTTTTCAAAGAGCGGTCGAATAAGTCTCATGCATTCCTTCATGGTCTTGGCCGAGCGTAGCATCTCAGGGACAAAGATCTGTCCTTTAGTGTATTTCTGCCCCACTTCGTCCATGGCAGCGATGAACCCCTTGTCGAGAATTTCCTGAATGTCTAAACCCTTATCGAGAGCACCTTCAGTCTCAGCCACCGCTTTTGGAACGTCTCCACGGATCACAGCTTCGGTTAAGATCTTGAAATCACTCATGAGCATTCCTCTTCAGCTTGGGAGAGTAAAGAATCCTGACCCTAGAGGCTTTGAGCCATGTCAAGGGGGGATTTCAATAGTCATTTTTCGAGCGACAGTATGCTGGAGTAATGGAGTAATGAAAGGAGTGATTCAACTTGACTGTAAGGCTTTGGCTTTTTCCAACACTCCAATACTCTAATACCCCAGTACTCCTAAACCGCTCGTCATCTTTACCGGCAATGCTATTGAGTTCTGACCTGCCCGAGAGCACCCGGATCTCTTTACTTAATAAAATACCGGTAACAGAACTTTCCCATAGCTTACGCACCCTTCTTGCTGTCAGTCAACAAGGTTTTCACCATGACCTCCTTCCAGGATTTGTAGCTCAAAGAAAAAGCCCTCCATCTCTGAAGGGCTTTCATGCACTGGTTTCCAAAATCGTAGAGGTGTGGATTGATCTACTCTGAATCTAGGGCGATGTCATGGTTGGGCGCAGATTAGTCGCACGTCGTGGCGCAACAGGCACAGCTTTCGGGGGCGCACTCGGCGTGGTCTTTCAGCGCCTCCAACTCCTCAGCCTGGGCCTCTCGAACCTCGACCACCGCGACATCAAAATGCAGACGTTCCCCGGCCAGCGGGTGGTTCATGTCGGCTACCACCACTTCATCGTTCACGGACTCCACCCGTAACCTCACAGGCCCCTGAGGCCCACTAGCTTCGAACACCATGTTGGGTTCGATGTCCATGTCGCCGGGAAATTGCTCACGCGGAATTTCACGGAAGAGCTCTTGGATGGGCTGGCCGTAACCCTCCTCGGGCTCAACGGTGAACGTGGCACTCTGGCCTTGCTCCATCCCCTCTAGTTCCTTTTGAAGTCCCACTATGACCTGACTGGCGCCAAATATAAAACTAAAAGGTTTGCTGGGATCGGAACGGTCGATCACTTCATCAGAGTCGAGGGAAAGGGTGTACTCAATGCTCACATAGGCGTTGTCTTGAATCTTCATCAGCATCTTCTCCATAAAAAAACATTCCCGTTCGGAACAACCGCACCGCGCGGAATTTCGAACGGGAGGTTATCCGTTACTATAATTGTCATCAACAGAAAGGTCAACCACTAGAGCGTTGGACACTCTAGTGAAGAATCCAAGCCCGTCGAAGATCCCGCTTTGCGGTGGCAATGGAGCAGTGAAGTCCCAGCAATTTTAGATTTTAGAATGCAGATTTCAGATTTAAAAGCTCAATACCTCCGGGTAAGACCGATAAGAAATGCATAAACCTCAATCTGCAATCTTCAATCTGCAATCATAAATGGTGTGCTCCAGTACTCCAAAATAGCTCGCCATCTTTACTGGCAGAGCCCTCTAACTTTGACCTGATCCATGGGCCCAGGCTTCTTAGATTTGAATGAATAATGACTGTCTAGACCGACTGGTCAGTCGATAATTAGATATTTGACTAATTATTTGATTTATTATATGATAGTAATCGACTGACCAGTCGGTCAAGTGGAGGTCGCACTCAATGATACAGTTAACTCGAAAGGAAGAAAAGAGAGCCCTCATCATCGAAGCCGCTGCCAAGGTTTTTGCTCGACGAGGTTTTGCCTCCACCTTAATGGCAGAGATCGCCATTGAGGCTGGAATCGGCAAGGGTACTGTATACGAATACTTCGACAGTAAAGAGGACCTTTTCTTCACTGTGTTTGAGTGGTTTGTCAAAGCAACTGAAGCCAAGGCCCAGGTTAGCATCGCTGCTCTTGGAGGGTCAGCATCCGAACGACTGCAGGCCCTGAGTGATTCACTTATGAACTCTTGGACTGAAATGAAAGACATGTATTCTTTGGTCATGGAGTTCTGGTCAGCTTCAGCCTCGTCGCAGATGCGGCAACGGTTTAAAAAAGCATTCCGGCAAGGATATGGTGATTTTCGGCAGATTGTCTCGACCCTGATCCGTGACGGGGTAGAGCGTGGCGAGTTTCAGCCGCAGGTTGACATTGAGTCAGTGGCCGCAGCGCTGGTTGGAACCTGGGATGCATTACTCCTGCAGGCCTGGTTCGACGATGATTTCGATCCTTTGACCGCTGCCAGGGGATTCATGACCGTTGTCATCAACGGTTTGACCGCAAAGCCCCTCAAACTGTAGATACCGGAGTTCGATTTATGATTTTACTAACCACGGAGGCATGGAGAAGTGATTCGCACTCAAATTCGAAATCCGAAATCCGAAGCACGAAACAAATACAAAATCCGAATTCTCAAATGTTCAAAACGTAACTGTCTATAGAGACTTGTCTT
>Ga0209536_100003426_pt1 | contig 25482 bp, 27 predicted proteins | sample DeeMarSeWOR28_12_FD_187461 | JGI IMG/M metagenome (GOLD analysis project Ga0209536, IMG submission 187461) | Marine sediment microbial communities from White Oak River estuary, North Carolina - WOR-2-8_12 (SPAdes) (version 2) | ecosystem: Environmental > Aquatic > Marine > Intertidal zone >...
GCTGTCGATCCCGATCTACGTCCTCGTCGGGTTCCACCGCAACCGGATGTCCTCGATCGAGGGCGCCCTGAAATATTTCCTCCTCGGCGCCTTCGCCTCGGGGTTCCTCCTGTACGGCATCGCCCTGATCTACGCGGCGACCGGAACGACGAAGATCCCCATCCTGGCGACGATGCTCTACGACTCGCGGATCCTGGCGAGCCCGCTCTTTCTCGTCGGGACGGGACTGCTCCTGGTGGGGTTTGCCTTCAAGGTGTCGCTGGTCCCCTTCCACATGTGGACACCGGACGCGTACGAGGGGGCCCCGACGGTGGTCACCGCCTTCATGTCCGCCGCGGTCAAGGCGGCAGCCTTCGCCGCGCTCATCCGGGTGCTCCTGGTCGCCCTCCCCGGGATGCAGCCCGTCCTGTGGAAGGTCCTCTGGGGGCTGGCCGTGCTGACGATGACCGTGGGGAACCTGTCGGCGCTCGTGCAGGACAACGTGAAACGGCTTCTCGCCTACTCCTCGATCGCACACGCCGGGTACGTCCTGGTCGGTCTCGTCTCCGGCGACGTCCTCGGCGGGCAGGCCTCCCTGTTCTACCTGCTGGTGTACGCCTTCATGAACATGGGGGCGTTCGGCGTCGTGATCCTCATCGCCCGGAAGGAGGACGAGGGGTACGACATCGCGCACCTGAAGGGGATCGGCTTCCGGTACCCGGCGCTCGGGGCCCTGCTCACCCTCTTCCTGGTTTCCCTCGGCGGGATCCCCCCGACGGCCGGGTTCGTCGGGAAGTTCTACCTCTTCAGCGCCGCGGTGAAAAACGGCTACATCTGGCTGGCGGTCATCGGGGTACTCAACAGCGCCGCCTCCATCTACTACTACCTGCGGCTGGTCGTCGCCATGTACATGGTTCCGGCGGAGGGCGAGGTGCCGGTCCCCCGCCCGCCGCGCATCCTCTTCTCGATGGCCCTGTGCGCCTCCGCGGCCGTCGTGGTCGTTCTGGGGGTCCTTCCCCGCTCCGTTCTCGAGATCGCCGAGCGCTCCGTCCTCTCCATGCTCATGTAACTTGCACAACCGGGGACGTTCTTAAACTTTTTCATCCCTGCTTTCGCACAGGGAGGGTGATCTCAATTTCCAGCCCCCCCCCGGCGGCGTTTGCAGCTGTGATCCTGCCGCCGTGCAGTTTCACGGCGCGCTCCGATATGGCCAGCCCCAGTCCCGTTCCTCCCGTTTCCCGGTCCCGGGCGTCGGCCACCCGGTAAAAGGGACGGAACAGGTGGGGAAGGGCACTCTCCGGAACCCCCCGGCCGTGGTCGCGGACGGTGATGACGGCATGCCGTTCGCCGCGATCCTGCCGCGAGGTCAACGTGATCTCCACTGCGGACTCTTCCGCGGTATAGTGCGCCGCGTTGCGCACGACGTTTTCGATCGCCCGGCCAAGCATCTCCCGGGATCCGGGAACCAGGACGTGCTCGCTTCGGACCACCGTGACCGCACGTCCCCGGTTTTTCGCTTCGTAGTCGGCATCCCTTGCGACCTCCTGCACCAGGGAGCCCAGGTCGACCGGCTCTTTTTCCCATCGCCCCGCGCCGCGGTCGAGCTTGGTGATCGTCAGCAACTGGCCGATCAGCTCGTTGAGGCGTTCCGTTTCCCGCTCGATCCTGTTCAGGGGAGCACTGGCTTCCGGGCCCGATTTCTGGCGGGCCAGTTCCAGGGCTACGTTGAGCCGGGCCAGGGGAGACCGCAATTCGTGGGAGATGTCTCGAAGCAACTGCTGCTGGTTGTCCAGCAGGCCCTGGATCCGTTCGGCCATGCCGTCGAAGTCGCGTCCCAGGTCGGCGATCTCGTCTCTTCGCCCGCTGTCTCCCAGGCCGACCCGGGCCGTCAGGTCGCCGCCCGCAAGTTGCTGCGTGGCGTTGCGCAATTTCCGGACGGGGGCGGTCAGGTGCCAGGCGAGCCCGTAGCAGACGAATCCGCTGACGAGAAGGGTGACGAGCGTCCGCGTGCCGAGATCGCGGGTAAACCGATCGATCGGTCCGAACGGTCGCCCAGGCCTGCCCGGGAATTCGCCTACGATGATGTAGCGGCGCCCTTCCGGCCCGAGCACCGGCTGTGCAAGGAGGAAGGGATCTCTCCGGGGGCCGATCTGCGTCTTGCCGCTTGCCGCGGCCCGCTCGGCCAGTTCCCGAACCGCCGGCGGAGTCTTCCGCCGGGAGCCGGGTTCCTCGTGTTCGGAAAAAAGAAACGTGCGGATCCCCTCGGAACGCTCCACACGTGCAGAGAATGCATCGAGGGCGGCCGGTCCGTTGCGCTCCAACATCTCGGCGGCGGCCTGCCCGTAGAGGGCCAGCGTCTGGCCGGTGAGCTGGCGCCGCTGTTCGAACAGCCGATGCCGGTGTTCCGCCACGGGGCCGGACCGGGTAGTGACCGCCAGGAGAAACAGAACCACCCCGGACAGCATGATCGCCAGCCAGAACCAGAGGAAGATTTTCACGAAAAGGCTTCGCATGCGCGTCCTCTAGAGAAACATCGCTTACCGCCCGGGAGTCCCTTTTCCGGCCTGTTGCGGCGGGAGCGCGTACAGGTACCCGATGCCGCGCACCGTCCGGATCCGCTCCGTTTTGCCGACGTGGTGGCCAAGCTTCCTGCGCAGGCTGCTTACGTGCACGTCGATGCTGCGGTCGTAGGGGGAGAGTCTGCGACCCAGCACCTTTTTGACCAGTTCCTCGCGCGTCACCACGCTTCCCGCCGTCCGCAGGAAAGCCTCCAGCAGGGAGAATTCCACCGACGTCAGCTCCACCGCCCTGCCCCCCCTGCTCACCCCCCGCGTGCCCGTATCCAGTTCGATGTCGCCGACGACCAGCCGCTCATGCGGTATCGGTCCCGCCGGCTCTTCCGGTTTCGACTCGGCCCGTCGCTGGATGGCGCGGATCCGTGCCACCAGTTCCCGGGGGTTGAAAGGCTTCGGCAGGTAGTCGTCGGCGCCCATCTCCAACCCCACGATCCGGTCCACGTCGTCCCCGCGGGCCGTCAGCATCAGCACCGGGATGCCGGAGCCGGCCCGGATCCTGCGCAGCACGTCGAATCCGCTGATGCCCGGCAGCATGACATCGAGCACCACCAGCGCATGCTCTCCCGAAAGCGCCCTCTTCGCTCCCTGCTCGCCTTCGTGGGCCGTTTCCACCTGGAATCCCTCGGGGGCCAGGTAATCCGTGAGCAGTTCGCACAGTTCGATATCGTCGTCGATCACCAGGAGTCGGTTCATCGTCCGTTCCCGTTCTTCATCGGTTCTGGATGACACTCTATCCCAAAGTCGCTTCATGGCGCTGTAAAGAAATGTAAAGGATGCGACTCCAGGGATTACAAAACTTTACCTGTCTTTTCGTACTCTTAACCCTCTCTTGACGTCTATCCCGGTATCATCGGGAACAGGAAGAGCCGGGGGAAAAGGTCCCCCGGCAACCACAGGAAAAGGAGGACGGGAGATGAAAATCGGAATTCTTATCGGTGTCCTTTGCCTGACGATGGTGATCGGCGCCAGCGTCCTGGCCTTGGCCAAGGCGCCGCCGGACGGGACCGAATCGCTTGTGACGGAGGAAGGGCCTTCGCAGGCGGGATGGTGCGAAGGGAAGGGACGGCAACGGGGTCATCGACTGGAAATGATGGCCGTGCTCCTCGATCTGACGGATGAGCAGCGGACGCAGATCAAGGAGATCGTCGCCGCCGAACGGGAAGCGACGAAACCGCTGGTGCGCCAGCTCAGGGAGAGCCATCGGGAGCTGCGGGCGGCAACGCAAGGCGGCGTCTTTGACGAGGCCGCCGTACGGAGTCTCGCGGCCGGCCAGGCGGGAACGTTCACCGAGCTGATCGTGGCCAAGGCGCGGGTGAAAAGCAAGATCTTCGCCGTCCTGACGCCGGAGCAGAAGGTAAAGGCGGAGAAGATCCGTCCCCTGTGGGAAGGCCGGAGCGGCCACCACAGGGGATTCGGAGGATTCCACGAATAGCCGGATGTCGGGAACGGAACCCTCGACGGCCATCCCCTCTCCGGGGGATGGCCTTTTCTCTTTTCCGGGAATATCGTCCCTTCCGGAACAGGAACCGAAAAGAGCGAATCCGTGGTATAGGAGAAATAACATCGGGATCGAGGAGGTACGGGCGATGAAAGTGCTGGTGGTGTTCTACTCCATGTACGGCCATGTCTACAAAATGGCGGAGGCAGTCGCGGAAGGGGCGAAGGAAGTCCAGGGTGCGGACGTTGCCCTGCGGCGCGTGCCGGAGACCTTGCCGCAGGAGGTGCTGCAGAAGATGGGGGCGGTGGAGGCCCAGAAGGCGTTTGCCCACGTGCCGGTCTGCACGGTGGCAGAACTGGGTGAGGCGGACGCGATCCTCTTCGGCACGCCCACCCGGTACGGCAACATGTGCGGTCAGATGCGCCAGTTCCTTGACGCCACGGGCCAGCTCTGGGTGAAGGGCGCGCTCGTCGGCAAGATCGGCAGCGTCTTCGCCAGCTCGAATACCCAGCACGGCGGGCAGGAGTCGACGATCCTGAGTTTCCACAACACCCTGCTGCACCAGGGGATGATCATCGTGGGGCTGCCGTACACTTTCCAGGCACAGATGCGCATGGACGAGATCACCGGCGGATCCCCATACGGGGCGTCCACGATCGCCGGTTCCAAGGGAGAAAGGATGCCGAGCGAGAACGAACTGGCCGCGGCACGGTTCCAGGGGACGCACGCGGCGTCCATCGCAGCGAAGCTGGCCGGATAGCCGAACGGGCCGCTTCGTCCGCGCCTCCCGTCAGGGGTCGGAGGGGCGGGCCTCCCGGGCGGCCGCAAGCAGCGCCTCCGCGGGGACGGCGCCCACCAGGATCCGTTTGCCGATGAGAAAGGTGGGAACCCCCTTGATCCCCAGCTCCGTGGCGGCGGCCTGGTTCGCGCTCAGCATCTCCCCATAGGCCGGATCTCCCCAGGCGCGATCGACGACGGCGGGGGGCACCCCGGCCTCTTCCGCCAGCTTCCGGAGGACGGCGTCGTCGCCGATGTTTCGCCCCTCGCCGAAGAACGCTTCGAAAAGCTTCTCGTTGAGGGCGCAGAACACCTCCGCCCCTTCCTCCTTCGCCGCCTCGGCGAGAAGCAACGCCTTGCGGGAGTTCGTCGTGATCTTCCGTTCGGCGAGAGGGATCTTCTCCTCGGCCGCCATCCGGGAGAGGTTCTCCATCATCTGCCGCCACTGTCCCGGCGGGTACCCAAGTTCCGAAACCGGCATCCCTTCGGCTGGAGTGTCCGGGTGGATTTCGAGGAAGCGCCAGTCCACGTTCAGGTCGTAATGCTCCGCAAGCCGTGCCAGCCTCCTGTCCCCTATGTAACAGAACGGGCAGATGTAATCAGAGAACACGGTGACCGGGAGTTCCGGTTTTGCCATAACGTAGGCCCCCTCTTCCGTTTGCGTCAACCCTGCACGTGTGTTTGATACCACGGGTTGCGGGGGGGATTCGTCACCGGGGCCATCGAAACAGGAGGAACCGGGGGACTCTCTCCTGATAATTCCGGTACTCTTCCCCGAATTTGCGGACCATCCGGCGTTCCTCGAAGAATGTCCCGACGTAGAAATAGAGAACGATCACGACCGTGGAGACGAAGGAGTTGCGGCTCTGCACGGGGTGGAAGGAGAGGATCGCGGAGATGCCAAGATAGAGGGGGTGGCGGACGACCCCGTACGCCTTGTGCGTGAAGAGGCGATCGTTCCGGCCCGGTTCCGCCGGCCCCCCCCTCCTTTGACGTTTCCACTGGCGGAACCCGACGAATTCAAGGAGGTCCCAGGGGGTCCAGAAAAGAAGGGCGACGCCGCACAGCTGGACGGCGTGGAAGAGAAGCCGCCCCGCGCCTTCCAGCCGGTAGAGGGGCCGGTCCGGCAGCGAGTGAAGGTAGAGGAGGAGCAAAAGAAAGGCGAAGACGGAATACGCGGAGAAGAGAAGGCGGTGGTACCCTTCGAACGCGCGAGATCCCATCGACCGGCGCGCCAGCCGCTCGTACCCTTCCGAAACGGTCAGGCTGTGAAAGACCGCAAATGCCGTCCACGCAAGGATCACGCGCAGTACGTCCAATCAAGCCTCCTGACGCAGGCAGCGCCTTTGTCCACTATAGCACCGGGGGGGCCGTGAAAGGCTCGCCCTGGCTCCTTCGCCCCGGCTATACTGGGGCGGATGGAATGCCCTTTCTGCAGGATATCCTCCATGCGCCGGGTGGTGGCGGGAGAGAAGGAGATCGACCGGTGCCTCGCCTGCGGCGCCTTGTGGTTCGACTACGGGGAAGTCCGGGAACTTACGGAAGGCCGTCTGGCGGCGGACCCCGGGGAGGAAACGCTGCGTGGCGCAGCGGACGGACTTCTCCCCAAGATGCACCGGAGGGCGGCGTCGCTCTCCTGCCCGCGGTGCGGTGGGGACATGGGGGCGATCGACTTCCAGACGACGGGGATTCCGGTCATCCGCTGCCGGGATTGCCACGGGTATCTCGCGACACGCCGGTCCGCGTCGGCCATTTCCGCAAAGTTCCGGTTCGTCCGGAAGCACGGGGAAACATACGCCCGGCTGGGGGAGTCGCTCGCCGGGGCGACGAAGCGCCGGATGGAGCTTGCGCACGGTCCCGCGATGCGCGCATCCGATGTGCAGATCCCCCTTCCGGTCGTCGTGCCGCTTGGGGACGATGGGCCGGTGGTCACCTCGTTTCCCGTAGTGACCTGGCTGCTGATCGGGCTCACCCTGGGCGTATATCTGTTCGCCCGGATGGGCGGAGGGCCGATCGTGCTTCCCGGGGGCCTTCCCGGTCTGCCTTCGGGCGCGGGGTTCCAGGCCGTTTCCTTGGTGGACCTCCTCGTCTCCCCGTTTCTGCACGCGGGGATCGTCCCGCTCGCCGCAGGCGCCCTCTTTCTATTCGTCCTGGCCGACAACGTGGAGGACCGGATGGGGTGGCTCCCCTTCCTTCTCCTGTATCTGGCGTGCGGCGCCTTCGCGGGGACGGCCCACATGCTCTGGGGCAAGCCGGGAGGGTATGCGGCCCTCGGCTCAGCGGGCGCGGTCGCGGGAATCCTGGGCGCCTACCTCGTCTTCTTCCCAGAAATTTCCATCCGAATGTACGGGATCGGAAAAATAACGACCGTTCCTGCATATATGTTCGCCTGTGCCTGGGTGGTCGCCGCGTTTCTCATCGGGCCGGGCCCCTTCACGGACTTTCTCAACCCCGCGCCCTTCTCCCTGGCAGGCAACCTCGCGGGGTTCGGGGCCGGGGTGATGTTTGCGTTCTTCTGGCGGGTCAGGGAATACAGACCGGCCAACGATTCCGGCCCGGTTGGCTGACCTACTTCCCTTTCCGGAGCATCCGCTTGTCCCCCACCCGCAGCGTCACCTTCGACAGGTCGAAATGCTCCAGCAGCGGGATGACGTATTTGCGGGAGATCCCCCCGGCCAGCTCTTTGAACTCCGGGACGGTGATCTCCCCCTTCTTCTCCAGGTAGGCGACGAGCTTCTCCTTCAGGCCGCCGATTGCCCCCGGATCGAAGTGAAGGTCTCTGACGCGCACGATCGCGCCGCCCTTGACGAGCGCCTCGAGCGTCTTCTCGAACTCCTTCCTGTCCCCGGGGCGCAGGGCATCGGCGAGCTCCGTTTTCGAGGGGGCGGCCAGGCCCGTTTCGCGGATCTTTCCCGCGATCGACTTGGCAAGGGGCGACGAAAGCTCCACGGACCGCGGCTTTTTCGCGGGGAGGAAGTGGATCTCCCCTGCCACCCCCGCCTCCGCACGGGCGGCGAGAGCGAGCGACGCGAGCTCCGGGTCGGTCCCGCCGGAGATCTGGGCGGCGATCTCCTCGCGCGGGAACCCCTCCCGGTCCGGGAAGCGTTCGTGCAGCGACGCGAGGGCACGGACGCACTCCTTCCCCGTTTCCTCCACCACGGCGCCGTGCCAGTACCGGCTTCCCGTGGCGTTGGCCCGGATCCGCCCCGATGCGACGAGGCGTTCGATCTGTTCCTGCGCCGCGGGAAGGGCGATCCCCGCGATGACGGCGGCCTCCTTTGCGCCAAGCCCCTTCCTACCGGCCTCCTCCACGGCGGCAAGGAAACGGACCGAAAGCTCGGCGGACACCAGACCGGACAGCGCCTGGGGAACTCCTTTCCCCATCCCCCTGCGCCGGGGAGGGTAGGGATTGAGGACCCGCCCCCCGCCGATGGTGTATCCGAAGTTCTCGAGGGGGGAGAAGCCGCGCAGGATGAACCGGTCCCCCCCCATCAGGACGATCTCCTCGTCGAGGTCGATCCGCGCGTACGCCGTGCCGCCGGGGGGGACCTCCGCGACGCCGCGCAACAGGACCTTCGCGAGGGAAGAGGATGTCCCCGCGTGGAACGAGACGCGCGCGCGGTTCTTCAGCGGCCGGCCGGCCAGCGGAACGTATTCGAGGAACACGTCGGCTTCCTTCGTGGGGGTGAAGATCCCCGGGTGGCACAGCACGGACCCGCGGGGGACGCTTTCCTGTTCCACTCCCTGCAGGTTCACCGCGGTGCGCGTTCCCGCCGAGGAGTGTTCCGCCTGTCCCCCGTGGACCTGCAGGCCCCGGACGCGGGCGACCGGTCCTTCGGGGAGGACCTGGACCTCCTCCCCTGTCCGGACGGTTCCCCCCGTGATCGTGCCGGTCACCACCGTCCCGAACCCCTTCATGGAGAAGGATCGGTCGATGGGGAGCCGGAAGAAGAGCCCGGGGTCCTTGCCCTGCGTGCGCGACGCGATGGCGTCCAGCGCATTGACGAGCGCCGGAAGCCCCTCCCCCGTCACCGCGGAGACCCGCACGACGGGGGCGTCGCCCAAAAACGTGCCGTGGACGAAGTTGCGCACCTCCTCCTCCTGGAGGGCGGCCCAGTCGGCGTCCACCTTGTCGCACTTGGTCAGCGCGACGAGCCCGTCCCGAACGGAGAGAAGACGGCAGATGTCCAGGTGCTCCCGCGTCTGGGGCATCACCCCCTCGTCCGCGGCGACGACCAGCATCACGATGTCGATGCCCGCGGCGCCGGCCACCATCGTACGGACGAACTTCTCGTGCCCCGGGACGTCGATGATCCCCGCGAGCGTCCCGGAGGGGAGGAGGAGGTGGGCGAACCCCAGCTCGATCGTGATCCCCCGCTCCTTCTCCTCCTTGAGCCGGTCCGGGTCGATCCCGGTGAGCGCATGCACGAGGGCGCTCTTGCCGTGGTCGATGTGGCCGGCCGTTCCGACGATCACCCTCTTCGACATACGCCTATCTTACCGGATTCGGGGGGAGGTGGTACTGTAAGGGGAAAACGGGAAGGGCCAAGGAGGAGGCGCTGGATTCCCCGCACAGGATCCCGATCGAGGACCGGATCGACCTGCACGCCTTCTCCCCGCAGGAGGTCGTCTCCGTGGTGGAGGAGTATCTCGAGGAGGCGGCAAGAAAGGGACTTCGGCAGGTCCGGATCATCCACGGGCGGGGAACGGGTACCCAGAGGCGCATGATCCGCCAGGCTCTTTCGCGCCACCAGCGGGTGGAGTCGTTCGGGGACGCTCCGCCCGAGGCCGGCGGGTGGGGAGCCACCCTCGTCCTGCTGCGCGTTCCTTAAGGAAGCGCTCTATTTCCGGAGGGTGATCTCGATCCGGTCGACGGACTTGACGACGGCGCGGTCCTTCTTCACGACCGGATCGCTTTCGAGCGATTTCCTCACGAAGGAAAGCGCGGTCGCGTGCAGCGGGGACGCCGGCTTGTCGGGGAGCCGGTAATCGATCCACAGCCCGTCCTTCTTCGAATCGACCAGGCCGGCCTCGGAAAGCGTTTTCAGGTGATGCGACACGTTGGGCTGCGATCCCTTGAGCACGTGCTGGATCTCGCAGACGCACAGGGGGCGGGCCTCCAGCATCTTGAGGATGCGCAGACGCGTCTCGTCCGACAGAGCCTTGAACAGTTTGGTCGCGGTTTTCAAAAGGCCCCCCCGGGTAATGGTATAAGATAATCGTTGTTGCCGAGCCCGGTCAAGCGTATCGACAGGAAAACAGGGCGACCTACTGAAAGGGAGGAGCATGGGGAAGGGAAGCGAGGCGGGATCCCCCCGGGGGGGAAGGAAGAGGCTCCTTTTTCTGTGCACGGGGAACGCCTGCCGCAGCCAGATGGCCGAGGGGTGGGCCCGGGCGCTGAAATCGGAAGAGATCGAAGTCTTCTCCGCCGGCGTGGCGCCCTGCTACGTCCACCCGAAGGCGATCCGGGTGATGCAGGAGGCGGGGGTCGACATCTCGGGTCAATACTCCAAGCACGTGCAGGAGATGGACGGGATCCAGTTCGACTACATCGTGACGCTTTGCAACTACGCCGGGGACAAGTGTCCCTACCACCCCGGCCTGGGAAAGAGGGTCCACCGGGCGTTCGAGGATCCCGTCTTCGCGAAAGGCACGGAGGAGGAGGTGCTCGACCGATTCCGCGATGTCCGGGACCAGATCCGCCGCTTCGTGGAGGCGATGCCGGGGAACCTCGAACCCCCCGGGGAGTAAGGGCGTCACCCGTTGCAGGTCCCCGCCGTCTACGCGATCACGGGCCTGATCATCCTCGCGGGGTTTGCCGGGAAGGCCCTGTTCCGGAAGACGCGCATCCCGGATATTCCGGTCCTTCTGGGGATCGGCGTTCTTCTGGGCCCCGTGTTCGGCCTGATCGGCAGCGAGGAACTGCTCCCCCTGGCTCCCTACGTGGGAACCATCGCCCTTCTCATGATCATGTTCGAGGGGGGGATGAACCTGGACGTGGACCGGGTCCTGCGCCAGCTGAAGTGGGTCGTTCTCCTGACCGCCCTGGCATTCTTCCTGGCTGCGGCGGGAATCGCCGCCGCTCTCCACTTCTATGCGGGGATGCCGACAGCGCTGTCCCTCATGATCGGGGCTGCACTGGGATGCACGAGCGGGGCCGTCGTGATCCCCCTCGTCCAGGAGATGCGGATGGCGGGGACCACCCGCACGCTCCTCACCCTGGAGGCGGCCCTGGGGGACTCGCTCGCGGTCGTGGCGGTCCTCTTTCTCATCCATTACATCCGCACCCCGGTCACGGACACGGGGCTCCAGGTGACGCTCATGGCGAACGCGTTCCTGTGGGCGGGTATCCTCGGGGGGATCGGGGGGGTGCTCTGGGCGCGGTTCCTCTCCCGGGTGGGACGGATGCCCCTGTCCTACATGCTCACGATGGCGGCGATACTCCTCCTCTACGCGGCATGCGAGGCGATCCGCTCCAGCGGCGTCTTCGGCGTCCTCGTCTTCGGCATGGCGATGACCAACGCCGAATCGATCATGAAGAGGATGAACATCCGGGGGCCGTACGACCGGGACACCGCCCATTTCGCGCTCCACGAGACGATCGGATGGTTCCACCAGGAGGTGACGTTCATCGCCCGGGTCTTCTTCTTCGTCTACCTCGGGATGCTGCTCGACGTTTCGGGGTTCACCCTCCCGGTGATCATCGCCTCCTGCGGGATCGTCGTCCTGGTCTACCTGTCCCGGTACCTGGCCATGCGGATCATGGGATGGCTGGGCAGGAGGCAGCGGTCCATCGAGCGGGGGATCATCACCGGGATGGCGCCGCGGGGGCTGGCCTCCGCCGTCCTTGCCACCTACCCGTCCGCCCTGGGGATCGAGGGGACCGAGTCGTTCATCCAGTACGCCATCTTCACCATCGCGGCGACGAACCTGATCCTCACCGTCTCCGTCTTCCGGAGCGAACGGCAGATGGAGGCGATCGTCGAGCCGTTCACCAGGGACCCGGAGGAAGCGGGCGATTCGGGAGCGGATCGCAGGGAGATGCCTCCGGAGGGAGGAGGGAGGGGCGGCGGCGCAGGATGATAAGGCGGGTCAGCGGGTTCCGTGCTCGTGCTTGTGGGCATACCGGAGGACGTTCACCTTCTCCATCGTGATCATCCCGCCGCACATCATTTCATCGACCATGGGCATCACCGCGTCGAGCTTCTCCTGGGTTTCCACCACTTCCACGATGATCGGCATATCCCGGGAAAGCCGCAGGATCTTGTCGGTGTGGTAGATGCTGTGGGCGCCGAACCCCGCCACCCCGCGCAGGACGGTGGCCCCGGCAAACCCTTCCCGTTTGAAGAGCTCCACCAATGCCTCGTGGAGCGGGCGGTTTTTGTGCCGGTCGCCCTCGCCGATAAAAATCCGCATCAGGACCGTTTCCCCGATGAGTTTCGTCATCCCGGTCACCCTACAGATGTCTCGCGGCGAAGATCCCCAGCCAGGTGAACAACAGACAGAGAAATACGCTCGCGAGAATGTTGGCCGTCGCAGGCAGGAAGTGCCCTCCCTCGATCTGCTTGAACGTTTCGTAGCTGAACGAGGAGAAGGTCGTCAGCCCCCCGAGGAGGCCGATCACAAGGGCGATGCGCACGTTGGGCGGGATGACGGTGCTGCGGGCTCCCGCCTCCATGAGCAGTCCCACCAGGAACGCCCCCGAGACGTTCACCGCGAGCGTCCCGTAGGGGAAGCCCGCCCCCGTCAGGTCGTATACCAAACCGGAAACGTAGTAGCGCGCAGCGCAACCGATTGCACCGCACAGTGCGACGATCAGGACGGTTTCCATAACGAAGGGAGAACTATACCGCGTGACCCGGCCAAATTCAACAGGGACAAATCCGGGCACCCCTCTACGGTCTGCCGGTTCGTATGCTATGATTTTTCCAAGTCTTTCGTCATGAGGAGGAGGGATGGCATTCCGGGACCTGCGGGATTTCCTCTCCGCGCTCGAGGCGCGGGGGGAGCTGAAAAGGATCCAGGCGCCGGTGTCCGCGGAACTCGAGGCGGCCGAGATCGCCGACCGGGCGGTGAAATCCGGCGGGCCGGCGCTGCTGTTCGAGAACGTCCAGGGGCACACCATCCCCCTTGCGATGAACCTCTTCGGCACGATGGGGCGGATGTGCCTCGCCCTGGGCGTCGCTTCCCTGGACGAGATCGGCGAGCGGATGGTGGAGGTGATCGAGCCGGAGATCCCGACCAACCTCATGGAGAAGCTGAAGATGCTCCCCAAGCTCGCCCGCCTGGCCGACTACATCCCGAAGACGGTCTCCTCGGCGCCGTGCCAGGAGGTGGTGGAAGCGGACAGGCCGTCGCTCTCCTTCCTTCCCGTCGTCAAGACGTGGCCGGGGGACGGGGGGCCGTTCATCACCCTTCCCCTCGTCTTCACGAAGGACCCCAGGACGGGACGCCGCAACGTGGGGATGTACCGGATGCACGTCTACGACGAGACCACGACGGGGATGCACTGGCACATCCACAAGGGGGGGGCGCAGCATTACCGGGGGTTCCGCCGGAAGCGGGAGAGGATGCCGGTGGCGGTGGCTCTGGGGGGCGACCCGGCGACGATCTACGCGGCCTCGGCGCCCCTTCCCGAGGACGTGGACGAGATGGTCTTCGCCGGCTTCCTGCGAAGGCAGCCGGTCGAACTCGTCCGCTGCAGGACGACAGACCTCGAGGTTCCTGCGCACGCCGAGGTGATCCTCGAGGGGTACGTCGATCCGGACGACCTGCGAACGGAGGGGCCGTTCGGGGACCACACGGGGTACTACTCCCTGGCCGACGAGTACCCCGTCTTCCGCGTGACCTGCGTGACGAGGCGCAAACACCCGATCTACCCGGCGACGATCGTTGGGAAGCCCCCGATGGAGGACGTCTATCTCGGGAAGGCGACGGAGCGGATCTTCCTCCCCCTGCTCCGGAAGATCGTCCCGGAGGTGGTCGACATGAACCTTCCCATCGAGGGGATCTTCCACAACGTCGCCCTCTTCTCCATCGACAAGCGCTACCCCGGACACGCAAGGAAGGTGATGAGCGCGGTCTGGGGGCTGGGCCTCCTCATGTTCTCGAAGTTCGTCGTCGTCTTCGACGCCGACGTGAACATCCAGGACCCCTCCGAGGTCCTCTGGCGGATCGGGAACAACGTGGACCCGCGGCGGGACACGATGATCGTCGACGGGCCCGTCGACGCCCTGGAGCATGCCTCCCCCATCCCGCACGTCGGCGCGAAGATGGGGATCGACGCCACGCGGAAGTGGGCTTCCGAGGGATTCGCCCGCGAGTGGCCCGAGGACATCCGGATGGACGAGACGATCGTGGACCTCGTGACGCGCCGCTGGAAGGAGTACGGATTCTGATGGTATTCACGCCGGCGCCCGGGGACCCTGGCTCGCGGGGGATTCCCCTCCGCTACGTTCGCGACCTTGCGCCCGCTCGCTGCCGGTTCCGCTCGCTGGATCGGGATTCTCGCTCCACAGGCCGCTTGGTGGAACCCTTCGCATCGCCCTGGGTCCCCTGTCGGTGGCGAAGCAGCCCACACCATACGCGCGGAGTTCGGGAAGGGGGCGGGGTGCTGACATGCTCGGCCGCGTAGCCGTCTACCTCGAGATGATCAAGGTGGCGCACACCGTTTTTGCGCTACCGTTCGCACTCATGGGGGCGTTCCTTGCCGCGGGCGGGGTCCCTTCCTTGCGGACTATCTTCTATATCGTCCTGGCCATGGTGGGGGGCAGAAGCGCCGCGATGGGGTTCAACCGCCTCGTCGATGCCGATATCGACGCGAAAAATCCGCGGACCCGGGATCGCGCCATCCCGAGAGGCGAGGTGAGCAAGCCGATGGTTGCCGTCTTCATCTTCCTGTCGGTGGTCCTGCTCGAGCTGTCGGCGGCGAAGCTCAATCCTCTGTGCCTGAAGCTTTCCCCGCTGCTCCTGCTCCTTCTCTTCTCCTACTCCTACACCAAGCGCTTCACCTGGGCGTCCCACATCGTCCTGGGGCTATGCCTCGGCGCGGCGCCGCTGGGCGCCTGGATCGCCGTCACGGGGGAGTTCGACCCGAGGGTCCTGATCCTTTCCTTCGCGGTCCTTTTCTGGGTGAGCGGGTTCGATGTCCTCTACGCTCTCCAGGACATCGAGTTCGACCGGAAGGAGGGTCTTCACTCCATCCCGCGAGTCCTCGGCGTCGGCAGGTCGCTTTGGGTGGCCCGGGGATTTCACTTCGTGATGGCGGCCCTGCTGCTGGTGGGCTATGATAGATTTGAGCTGGGCGGGTGGTACCTCGCGGGGTGGGGAATCTGCTCCGCGGTACTGGTGTACGAGCACAGCATCCTGCGCAAGAACGACCTTTCCCGGCTGAACGTGGCGTTTTTCAACCTGAACGGAATCGTAAGCATCGCTCTTTGCCTGTTCACCTATCTGGACCTTGTGCTCTGACCCGGCCGGACGAACGGAAGGGGAGAGGAAATCCCATGAAGGTGCTGCTCGGAATATCGGGCGCAAGCGGCGCCGTATACGGCCTCCGCACCGGTGCGGCCCTTTACGCCCGGCAAGTGGAGCTGCACCTGGTCGTCACCGGGACGGCCTGGGAGATCCTCGAGGCGGAGATCGGAACGGGGAAGACCGCCCGGAAAGGGACCACGACCGGGAGCACGCTGCGCGGGATGGGCCCCCCGGCCAGAAAACGGTGGCTCGCGGAGCGGATGTCCTTGCCCCCAGGGGCGTTCCGCCTGTACGAAGAGGACGATTTCTCCATCCCGTTCGCTTCCGGGTCCAATCCCCCGGACGCCGTGATCATCGCCCCCTGCTCGATGGGGATGCTCGGCAGGATCGCCCACGGGGTTTCCTCCTCGGTCCTTACGCGGTGCGCGGACGTCGCCCTCAAGGAGAAAAGGCCGCTGGTGGTCGTCCCGCGGGAAACCCCGCTGTCCGCCATCCACCTGGAGAACATGCTCGCGCTCGCGCGCGCCGGGGCGGACGTCGTGCCCGCATGCCCGGGGTTCTACCACCGCCCGGCCACCGTAGCCGATCTGGTCGATTTCGTCGTTTCCCGCATTCTCCAGCGGATCGGGATCGAGGCGGGGCTTACCGCCCGCTGGGGAGAGGCCTCCGGACCGCGAAAGAAGGGGGGAAGGGGGGGGCGACAAGGCGCGTGAGCGTGACACTGGCAACAAGGATGCACCGCGTGGGAAGACGGCGCGGAGCGAAGGGGAGGTTTCCTCCATGAAACGGATTCTGGTGGTCGACGACGAGGAGAACATCCTCGCGCTGTACCGGGACGAGCTTGTCGAGGAAGGGTACGAGGTGGAACTTGCCGGGGACGGGCTCGAAGCGCTCCGGAAATTCGACGTGTTCCGCCCCGACCTCGTGACGCTCGACGTGAAGATGCCCGGCCTTGACGGCCTCGAGGTGCTGCGGAGGATGCGGGAGAAGAGCGCATCGGTCCGGGTCGTCCTGCTGACCGCGTTCGGGGAGTTCAAGCAGGATTTCACCACCTGGGCGTCGGACGCCTACATCGTGAAGTCCCACGACACGAACGAGCTCAAGACCACCGTACGGAGGCTGCTGGGGGGGAAATGACGGTTCTCTCCATTCTCCGCGAGGCGATCTTCGGGAAAAAGGTTTCCGACCCCACGCGGGACGTGTCGCTCGCGGGGGCGCTGACCTCCGGTCTCTACGAAGTGTCGCAGGCGATGAACACGACGGCGGGCGACCTCCAGGGCAGCCTCGACCTGATCGCCTCCGCCTCGACCTCCATCCTGCGCGTGGAGAGGGTCGTCATCCTGCTCCGGGAGCGCGGGGAGGAGGAACTCGTCCTCCGGGCAAGCGCAGGGATCCCGCGCGGGAGGCAGTTCGAGAAATACCGCCAGGAGGTCCACGCAAACGTCTTCGCACAGATCCTGTCGTCCGGCGAGGGGATGATCGTTTCCGAGTCGCGGGTCGGCCCCAACCGGAAACTTCTGCGCCTCATGCGGCGCCTCGACGTCAGGGGGTTCCTCGCCGCCCCCATCCGGGGGCCATCCGGGGTCATCGGGGTGATGGCCGCCGCCTCCCCCCTCGACCGGAGGAACCTCACCGAGACCGACCTGAAGCTCCTTTCCGTGATGGCGAACTTCGCGGGGGTGACGATCGAGAACGCCAGCATGGTGGAGCGGCTCCACCGGAAGGCGAAAAAACTCTCCGCGCTCTCCGAGATCAGCAGGGCGCTGAACGAAGAGAGCGACCCCGCGGTCCTGTTCCAGCTCATCATCGACCACGCCACGGAACTGATGGGGGCCCCCAGCGGCTCCATGATCCTGATCGACAGGCCCTCCGGCGTGCTGCGCATCCAGGCCGAGAGGGGACTCGGGGAGGAGGTCAAGGAAGAGATCCTCCTCAGGATCGGGGAGGGGATCACCGGGTGGGTGGCCAAGGAAGGGAAGCCGGTGCTCATCTCCGATGTCACGGACGATTCCCGGTATGTGGAGGCGAACCCGAACGTCCAGTCGGAGCTGGCGGTTCCGATCAAGTGGGGAGACGAGATCGTCGGCGTCCTGAACCTGGACCACTACATCCGGGACGCCTTCGTGGAAGGGGACCAGGAGCTCCTCACCGCCTTCGCGAACGTCGCAGCGGTGGCGCTGAAGAACGCCAAGGTCCTGGGCGGGGCCGGGGACGAAGAGCCGTGACGGGCTCCCCGGCGGGCGCCAAAAGCATTCCCTCGAGTCGAAGGATTGATCATAATGGACAGATGTCCGCGAACGCCGTAATCATCGCCAGGCCCTTGTGGCCGGTGCTCCGCCGGACCGCCCGGTTCCTGGCGGACGGCGGGTACGCGGTCGAGGAGGCCTCTTCCTGGTCCAAGCTCCTGGACTCCGGCCTTTCCGTGAGCCTGTTGTCCGGTATCCTGCTGGGGGAGCACGGGGACACGGCGGAGGAACTCGAAGTCATCCGGCGGTTCCGGGAACGGAAGGGGGCCCTCGGCGTCCCCATCATTCTCGTGGGGGGGATGAACGCCCTCCTGCGCGCCGAGAAGTTCGTGTCGTCCGGCGTGGACCTCGTGCTGCCCGCCGACCTCCCCCCCGGAGATATCGTCGAGCGGGCGCGGCCCCTCCTCCGGTACGGCTCCCTGTACCAGTCGCTGTCGGAATCGAACCGCGAACTCCGCGAACTTTCCATGCGGGACGACCTGACGGGACTTCCCAACCGGAGGCAGTTCTCCCAGGATCTCGTCCGGAACGGCGAAATGGCGCGTCGAATCGGCCGTTGCCTGTCGTGCATCATAGTGGACATCGACGATTTCAAGCGGATCAACGACGATTTCGGGCACCCGGAGGGGGACAGCGTGATCCGGCAGTTCGGCGAGGTGATCCATTCGGCGAAGCGGGCCTACGACACGGTAGCTCGTCTGGGGGGAGACGAGTTCGCCTGGCTTCTCATGGATGCCGACCCGGACCAGGCGCTTCACGCCGCGGGCCGGGCGCGCCACATGGTGAACGAGAAGACGTTCGAGGTCGCCGGCAATCCGGTGAAGCTCACCGCCAGCTTCGGCGTTTCTTCCCTCCTGCCGGGGGTGGAGCAAAGCCCCGACGACCTTGTGGCGAACGCGGACCGGGCTCTATACTGGGGGAAAGAAAGCGGGAAGAACGTCGTCCGGTTCTACCCGCCGAAAAAGGTGGAGCAAAATGCAGAGGCGGATACTCACCTATCCTGACCCGTTCCTGTCGAAGAGGGCGGTTCCCGTGCCGGGCGTCGACGGGAAGGTCCGCGAACTGGTCCGGGACATGTTCGAGACGATGTACGCCGCGAACGGGATCGGCCTGGCAGCGCCGCAGGTCGGCGTGGGGAAGCGGGTGATCGTGGTGGACATCTCCCCGGTGGAAGAGACCGCTGCCCCGCTGGCCCTCGTGAACCCCGAGATCGTCGCGAAACAGGGACAGACCGAGGGGGTCGAGGGGTGTCTCAGCGTCCCCGGCGTCGAGGGGATGGTCTGCCGCAACGAGACCGTCGTCGTCCGGGGGTGGAACGAGAACGGTGCCCCGGTCTCCATCGAGGCTTACGGCCTCCTGTCCCGCGTCCTGCAGCACGAGATCGACCATCTGGATGGAATTTTGTTGGTGGACCGGCTCGCCGCCCCAGCTGCCTCTTCGAAGTGATGTCCCGCTATCGCGTGGTCTTCATGGGAACCCCGGTGTTCGCGGTTCCGTCCCTCGACGCGCTTGCGCGCACCGAGGAGGTGACGCTCGTCGTCACGAACCCGGACCGCCCCGCCGGCAGGGGACAGGAGCTCACGGCCCCCCCGGTGAAGATAGAGGCGCAGCGGCTCGGCATCCCGGTGTTCCAGCCGGAGAGGGCGAAGAACCCGGAATCGGTTGCGCGGATCGCCGACGAGCGGCCCGACCTGATCGTCGTCGCGGCGTACGGGCAGATCCTTCCTCCCTCCCTCCTCGATATCCCGAGATACGGCTGCATCAACGTCCACGCCTCTCTTCTTCCCCGGTTCCGCGGAGCCGCTCCGATCAACTGGGCGATCGTGCGCGGGGAGACGGTGACGGGCATCACGATCATGAAGATGGACCCCGGGATGGACACGGGGCCGATGCTGCACATGCGGGAGGAGCCGATTCGGGAGGACGACACGGCGGAGACGATGCTTCCCCGGCTCGCCGCACTCGGCGCGGAGGCCCTGACCGAGGCTCTCGAGAAGCACCACGCGGGGACCCTCACGGAGACCTCACAGGACGGGGAGCGGGCGACCTACGCCCCGATGCTTAAAAAAGAGCACGGGCGGATCGACTGGGGCAGGCCCGCCCGGGAGGTGCGGGATCTGGTCCGGGGGATGACCCCCTGGCCCTCCGCGACCACGGACCACGGAGGGAAGATCCTGAAAATCCTTGCCGCGACGGTCCGCCAGGAAACCGGGGAGCCCGGGGAGATGCTCTCGGTCGACCGGGACGGGATCGTGGTCGCCTGCGGGGAAGGGAGCGTGCTTCTTACGAAGGTGCAGCCCGAGGGGGGCAGGGCGATGTCCTCCCGGGAATACGCGCAGGGACGCCACGTCCGGAAGGGGGACCGGCTATCGTCGTAAGGGAAGCCGCACTTCGCATCCTTACCCGGGTCGACCGGGGAGGCGCGTTTGCGGACATCCTCCTCGACCGGGCAAACCGTTCCTTGTCCGACCCCAGGGACCGCGCACTCCTGACCGAGCTCGTCATGGGGACGCTCAGGCGTCGCGGCACCCTCGATTTCACCCTTTCCACCCGCCTCGTACGGACGATCGAGACAACCGACGTCTGGGCGCGAAACGCCCTGCGCCTCGGCGCCTACCAACTCCTTTATACCCGCATCCCCGGGCGGGCGGCGGTCTTTGAAACCGTCAAGGCGGTAAAAACGGTCCGGGGAGAGAAGATCGCCGGTCTGGTCAACGCCGTCCTGCGGGATGTGGCACGGGAGTGCAAAGCTCCGGCGGTCCCCACGACGCAAGAGGAAGAACGGGTAGCGGTTTCGCTTTCGGCTCCCGGTGCGCTCGTCTCGGCCCTCACCCGGTCGCTGGGGGAGGGGGAGGCGGCAGCCTTCCTCGCCGACGCCCTGGAAAAGCCTCCCTTCGTGGTCCGTGCCAACCCTTTCCGCGTCACCCGGGACGATCTTTTGGGCCGTCTGAACCTGGCGGGGATGTCCCCCTCCCCCTGCCGGTATGCGCCGGACGGGATCGTGCTGTCCGAACCCGCCGGCGTGCACGCCGACCCGGGGTTCCGGAAGGGGGAGTACCTGGTGATGGACGAGGGTGCGCAACTGATCGCGCCGCTCCTTTTCCCCTCCGCCGGCGAGAAGCTCCTCGACGCGTGCGCCGCCCCCGGGGGCAAGACGACGCACCTCGCGGCGCTTGCCGGCGGGAAGGCCCATGTGGTCGCGACGGACGTCTCCGAAGGGCGCCTCCGGCTGCTCCGGGAGACGGTGTCGCGCACCGGGGCGCCGGGCGTTGCGACGCGGCGCCACGATTTTCTCGCGGGGCCGCTCCCCAAAGCGGCTGGCCGGTTCGACAAGGTCCTGGTGGATGCCCCCTGCACGGGCATGGGGGTCATCCGGCGCAACCCCGACGCGAAGTGGCGGTTCCGGCCGGAAGGGCCTGCGGAGATGGCGCGCCTGCAGGGGGCCATCCTCGACCGCGCCTGGGCGTCCCTTCGGCCCGGGGGGATCCTCGTGTACTGCACCTGCACCCCCCTCCGGGAGGAGAACGAGGAGGTTGTGGAGTCGTTTCTTGCCAGGCATGAGGACGGGAAGGCGCACCGGGAAGGGGCGAGGGGCTGGCCGGGGCCCGGGGACGCGTGGACGCCGGAGGGGTTCCTCCGTCTCCTGCCGCATCGGCACGGGACGGACGGGTTTTTCGCGGCGCTGGTCCGGAAGAGCGGCTGAACAGGGCTCCCGGTCGGGCAGCGGCCGAAAGGAGGGTCCCCTCCCTCCTTCCCGCGTGGTAGAATCGGGCGATCCGCCGTGAAAGGGGAACGGGATGGACTATTACATCGCACCCTCCCTGCTTTCGGCCGACTTCGCCCGGCTTGCCGAGGAGGTAAGCGCCGTGGAGAAGGCGGGTGCCGACCTGATCCACCTCGACGTCATGGATGGCCGGTTCGTCCCCAACATCACGATCGGGCCCCCCGTGGTGGCGGCGGTCAAGCGATGCGCGAAACTCCCCCTCGACGTGCACCTCATGATCGTCGAGCCGGAGAAATACCTCGAGGCCTTCGCGGACGCCGGGGCGGACGTGATCACCGTCCACCCCGAGGCGACCACGCACCTTCAGCGGACACTGGCCCGCGTGCGGGAGCTGGGAAAGAAGGTGGGGGTCTCCCTGAACCCGTCCACGCCCCTTTCGGCCATCGAGTGGGTCCTGACCGACGTCGACATGGTGCTCCTCATGACCGTCAACCCCGGGTTCGGGGGCCAGGCGTTTCTTTCCTCGATGACGGGAAAGATCGAGCTTCTGCGTTCGCAGATTGCCCGCGCGGGGCTTCCGGTCGACATCGAGGTGGACGGGGGGATCAAGACGGACAACGTCGCGGAGGTCGTCCGGGCCGGGGCCAACGTGATCGTCTCCGGTTCCGGGATCTTCGGGACGAAGGATTACGGCAAGACGATCGCCGAGATGCGGAAGAACATTCGCAGGGCGGTTTCCGCCCCCGCGTGACGCGGGCAGGGCGGGGTAGACCGGACGGGAGGGCAGGGATGAGTCGCGTAGAGATCGGTCTGTGGCAGCTCGAGGCCCGTGCGAGGCGCTGCGTCGAGGCGCTCCGGAAGAACGGGTTCGACGCGGGGTTCTATCCCGGCGCGGAATCGGTGCGGACGCGGGTGCTCGCGGAGTGCGAGAAGGCGGAGTCGATCGGCTTCGGGGGGTCGCTCTCGATCCGGGAGCTGGGGATCTTCGAGACCCTGGAGGGGAAGGGGAAGACGTTGCTCGACCACGGCCGCGTTCCGCCCGAGCAAAAGGCGGCGGCGCGGATCGGGCAGCTCACCTGCGACCTCTTTCTCACCGGAACGAACGCGGTCACCCTGGACGGGTGTCTGGTGAACCTGGACATGATCGGGAACCGGATCAACGCGATGGCCTTCGGCCCCGGGAAGACGGTCGTGGTGGCCGGGGGGCAGAAGGTGGTGGCCGACGTGAGCGAAGCCATCCGGCGGATCAAGGCGACCGCGGCGCCGAGAAATGCGAAGCGGCTCCAACTTTCCACCCCGTGCGCCACGTCCGGCTTCTGCCAGGATTGCGACTCCCCCCAGCGCATCTGCCGGGTCTACTCCATCATCGAGCGGAAACCGGCCCACTCGGACATCTCCGTGCTCCTGTGCGGCGAGCCGATGGGCCTGTAGCGTATTGACGGCCCGTCGGCGCCGCTGGTACCATAGCAAGTTCTTTCGGGATGTGGCTCAGCCTGGTAGAGCACCTGGTTCGGGACCAGGGGGTCGCTGGTTCAAATCCAGTCATCCCGACCATCTTCTCACGTTGGTGCGGGCCGCCTTCCCCGGGGCGGCCCGATTTCTTTGCGCGGGACGGGCTTTCCCGAGAGCCCTCCTCCCGCGTGCACGCGCGCGGTCTCGTAACCGGCCGGATCCCGGCTGCCCCGAAACCAACAGGGGCAGGCCGCAGAAGATTCTGTCCGATCTTGGCGCAGCGACATGAGCCTGAGGATGCACCCAATAAAAGAGAAGGAAAGGAGTCGGCATCATGAACATCGGGTTTATCGGGCTGGGAATCATGGGCAAGCCGATGAGCAGGAATCTGCTCAAGGCGGGCTATGCACTGGTGGTGATGGATAAAAACCCGGACGTGATGAATCTCCTGGCTTCCGAAGGGGCCAAGACGGCCCCCACGCCGAAAGCGGTCGCGGAAAAGACCGATGTAGTGATCACCATGTTGCCGAATTCCCCGGATGTCCAGGAGGTCGTTCTGGGGGGGGATGGCGTGATCCACGGCGCCAAACCGGGTACCGTGGTGATCGACATGAGCTCGATCGCCCCGCTGGTGAGCCGCGAGATCGGGAAACGGTTGGCGGAGAAAGGGGTGGAAATGCTGGATGCCCCGGTGAGCGGAGGGGAACCCAAGGCCGTCGACGGGACCCTTTCGGTGATGGTCGGCGGGAGAAAAGAGGTGTTTGACCGGTACTATCCGGTCATGAAGGCGATGGCCGGCTCCGTGGTCCTGACCGGCGATCTCGGGGCCGGGAATATCACCAAGCTGGCCAACCAGATCATTGTCGCCCTCAATATCGCGGCCATGTCCGAGGCCCTGGTCCTGGCCAGCAAGGCAGGTGTGGCACCGGATCTCGTCTATCAGGCCATTCGCGGGGGGCTGGCCGGAAGCACCGTGCTCGATGCCAAAGCCCCACTGGCGATGGACCGGAAATTCGCCCCGGGGTTCCGCATCCATCTTCATATCAAGGATCTGGCAAACGTCCTGGAGACGTCCCACGAAATCGGCGTGCCGCTCCCGCTGACGGCCTCGGTGATGGAGGTGATGCAGGCTCTCAAGGTGGACGGTCTTGGCGATCTCGACCATGGCGGGCTGATCCGATATTACGAAAAGCAGGCCAGGGTCGAGGTGAAACGATAGCGGGTGTGCCTGGCGCTCAGCCGATCATGTGGCGGACGATGAGGCCGAGTGCGAACACCGTAACCGCTGCGGCCAGCAGACGGCGGATCGGTTCGCTGGGCATCCGGGTGGAGAGCCGCGCACCTGCCTGCGCGCCCAGCAGAACCCCGATGCCCATGACCGCCGCGACGGGGAGAACGACCTGGCCGTTGCGGAGGAAGATCAGGGTGCCCGCCAGGCTGGTGATCGCAAGGACGAAGTGGGATGTCGCGGTGGCCGAGTGCACGGAAAGCCCCAGGATGACGATGAGGAAGGGGACGTGCACGATCCCTCCGCCGATACCGAACAGGCTGGAGATCACGCCGACCAGGAAGCTGAGCAGAATCCCCAGCCGCATGATCGGAGAACCGAGCGAGTTCAGTTCCTCGGGAGCCGGGTGCCGCTGCTCCGCCCCGCCGAACGACCGCCCCTTGTGCAGGAGGCCGGCCAGCGCGAGCAGGAAGAGAGCGAAGAGAAACGTGAACCATCGCGACCCGAGATACTGCACGAACGTCGCGCCGAGGAGGGCCCCGGGAATGGTTGCGACGGCGAAGGCCACCCCCATCCGGTAGAGGACCCGCCCCTGGATCATGTAGGCGACGCTCCCGGAGAAGGCGTTCAGAAACACCACCGCCAGGGAGGTTCCCACCGCCTGCTGCGGGGTGAAGTGGAGACCGAACAGGAGCAGGGGGACGATCATCCAGCCGCCGCCGGCGCCGATCAGGGTTCCGAGCGTTCCGATCGCCAGCCCCGCAGCAAACAGCAGGGCCATCACCATCATCCGCACCTCCTCCGGCTGCCGGGCGGATGCATGCACCGCCGTGCCGGGAAACCGGTTCCCCGACCGCCGTGATCACGCAACGCCCGACAGGGTATCACGGGCATTCCCGGGAAGACCACCGGGATCTTGGGCGGCCCGACGGGAGGAGGCGACACGCTCCCGGCGGTTGGGGTAGAATCCTGTCTCGGGAGGGACAGGATTTGGACCAGACACCCATGGAAGCGCGTCTCCATATGGAAATGCTGCCGCAGCCCGATCCCGAAACGTGCGGGCCGACGGCCCTGCACGCGGTGTACCGGTATTACGGGGACGACATTTCGCTGGGCCGGGCGGTTTCCGAAGTCCCCATGCTGGAAACGGGCGGAACGCTCGCCCCGCTGCTTGCCAGTCATGCCCTGCGACGGGGCTACGGCGCGATCGTCTATACGTACGACCTGCAGCTGGTCGACCCGACCTGGTTTCTGCCCGGGAAGACGGACATCCGCGAACGGCTGGAAGCCCAGATGGGAGTGAAGAGGGATCCGAAGCTGCAGACCGCGTCGCGTGCCTACCTGGAATTCCTGGGGCTCGGCGGGGAACTGCGGTATGCGGACCTGAACAGCCGCCTGATCCGGAAATATCTGGTCCGGTCCATGCCGATCATCACGGGCCTGAGCGCCACCTATCTCTACGGGAGCGCGCGCGAGTTCGGGCCGAGCGCCGACTACGACGACGTGCGGGGGGAGTCGGCCGGCCACTTCGTGGTCCTGTGCGGCTACAACCGGGAGAACCGGACCGTGCTCGTGGCGGACCCCCT
>Ga0209536_100003427_pt1 | contig 25475 bp, 18 predicted proteins | sample DeeMarSeWOR28_12_FD_187461 | JGI IMG/M metagenome (GOLD analysis project Ga0209536, IMG submission 187461) | Marine sediment microbial communities from White Oak River estuary, North Carolina - WOR-2-8_12 (SPAdes) (version 2) | ecosystem: Environmental > Aquatic > Marine > Intertidal zone >...
TCCGGAACATACTCCCTCCGATTTCGGGACCAGGTCCTGTGGTGAAGGTTTGCGTACTCCCCGAACAGTGTCAGGTCGGACGATCGCTCATGGGCCCGCCGAAGCATCTCCCCTATCTGATCCCGGTTACGTTGCTGCTTCTCCGCAAACGACCTGCCAGCGATGATCGTGGGAAGCTGAACCGCGCTGATGCGGACGCCGGTCTTTCTCTTGGGCATTGTCAATATCTCCTTGATTGCAGTCGAAACCTACACATGTGAGGACCCCACACTCCCCCGTACGGCAACCTGTGTCAGTTCGACCATCTGTTCGCCCCGTTTCCGGATCAGAGACACACCTCTGCCCGTTTCGGGATCCAGCCAGGCCGCCGTCTCCTCCCCATCAAGACGCACAATCGCAGGCCCAGGTGAGGAGTAGACCAGTTCCCCGGGTCCCAGCGATCGAATGCGCAGCCGAACTGAACCGGGGTCCGCTTCCTGTATCTCCAGCACCTCACAGTTCGTGATCTCCTCGATCGTCACCCGGGGACGGGCCTGACCGAACCTCATCCGGATCAAGTGCCTCCCTGGGCCTGAGAGGGAAAGCGGGATCTTTCTGCAACCGGTCAGTGCATGTCCGTCGACCGTGCATTCCTGTAGTTCGGGGCCACCGGGGAGGAGTTCCACGTCCCATATGGCTCCTCGGAAGCAGAGTCCGATCAGGGTCGCTGATTCGACGCTCGGGGGGGTGCAAACAAGGGTGAGCCCACCGGCATCGAAATCCAGACCCAGCACCCCCTCGAGTATCCCCCGATACCACCCTGTCACACAGTTGAGGTTGGACGGCGCACCGTGTTTCAGCCAGGCTCCGGGATCGCCGTCTCGAAAGCCTTTCATGGAAAGATACTCCGGACAGTAGCCGAGTCTTTCAAGAGCCGATTCTGCCAGCGCAAGCCAACGTCTGATCCCTTCCTCATCTCCGGCCCGTCGAAGCAGCTTGAGTGCGTAGAGGTCCCAGTGCGGATACCAGGCATCCAGCACAACCTCGTTGCCGTCCCCCCGCTCAGAGAGGGGGACCGTCCTGAGCCCGTGCTCGGTCAGGAGATCGCGAGCGATAAACCGGGCAATCTCCTGCATCCTTCCGCGCACAAGTGGAACTGCGAGCGGTGACTGGAGGAAGAGAAACGAAAAGAGAGGGTGGCGACCGTTACCGATTCCTGTTCGAACGTCCACGGCATCTTCCACGCATTGCCACGCGGGATCCCAGAACGTATCCAGGAACGAGGATGCAGTAGTCGCGGCGAGCTCCGCAGCCGTCTCCTCGGTCCCAGCGTCACCCAGAAGCCCGGCCATGTTCTGAAGCGTGCGACAGAACCCATACCAGGAGCCGGTCTCCATCGCCACCGCACTACTGGCACTGCGGCCAAATCTTCCGGGAAGGTCGGGGTAGAATCCGGTACCGCAGATCAGTCCGGCGGGCGTCGAATGTCGGCGGAGCTGATGGAATCTCTTCACAAGCGCAGGGTAGACCACCTGAAGATCCTGCACGCTGCCGGTCTCCAGAAAGACAAGATATGCGAGATGCGCGAGGAGGAACTCCAGGGCCGCCCCCAGATCCGGAGTATCCAGGGGTTCCAGTTTCCTGGTCCAGCGAGCGGGAATGCCTCCACCCTCATCGCGGTGGGAAGTGACGAAATCCACCGCACGACGTGCGCCTGCCACATCCCCCCACCGCAGCATCTCGGCGGCACTTACCAGAAGATCCCAGGCCCATATCCAGTAGTATCGGCCGGGAGTGGCACGGGGGACGCCATAGTCCCTGATAATGCAGGAGTTAACCAGCGGGGGAACCATGCCGAAAAATGCTTCGAGATGGGGATAGCCTGGAAGATGGAGATTTGCGTACTCAGACGGTTCCTCGGAGGGTGGCATCTCTATCGCAGACCCTTCCGGAGTTGCGCTCCTCCGCTTTCCCTTGGCACTCCGGAGGGGCTCATCGGCACACCGGACTGTAAGGTTCAATCCATTACCCGTCCCCGGCTCCACCGATGCTGTGAACAGATAGGCATCCTTCTCTTCGTCCAAAGAGAAACCCTCCCCTCCAATTCGGATCCATGTCCGGGCGTCATAGATCGGTAGAGGAGCGTCCCTGTATTCAGGGCGGACATCCTCAAACGTTGCATCTCCCGAACGACACTGCCGATGGAAGAGTTTCCTGCGCAGGTGTTCGGGAATGAGGAAATCCCCCCTGTAGGGTCCGCTCCGTCGGATCCAGGAATTAAACAGTATCCGATCACGACAGGAAAGGAGCAACGCATTTCCCTCCCTCGAAACATCCTCCCAGGTCCGTTCCCCGTGCACATCTGTAAAAAGCGCGTCTTTCGGAAAACGAACCAAGAGACCATCCCCGCCGGCGGGTGAAGGAGAGAAGGACAACTCCAGAGTTCTGCTGCGTGCGCGAACACCCACGCTGAACTGCCGGCCCAGGATCATCGGGTGTGAGTCGACCCCTCCCGGTCTCCACTCCAGATCATCAAATGGAATCGGCGTCCTGTTCCCGTTGTGAAGAAGAGAGCACTCCAGGACCGCGTGCGGGTGAACGAGCAACCGTGAATTGCGGCTTACAGGCTGCTGGCCATGGTAGCCAATCTCCGAGACCCCATGTGCTGGCGCCGACACAAACGCATAGATGCGATCGTCGGAAATCCAGCATCCCCTGTCCGCAAATGTCTCAGGCCTGATCCGCATGAAATCCTTCCGGGTGAATCCACTCACCGTGAGGTCGAATAACCAGCCCGTCGCTTCCCGTGATCTTCCACGGATCTCCGGGAACAAATGTGTAGTTGCACGCTCTCTCTCCTCGAAACAGAAGAAACCATACAATCTCTACGCTCTCGGCAACCGAAGAGAGTGAAAGCCTGTAGAGCGGATTCCCGTCATTTGTGTAGCCGGGAACGACCTCGGCCCGGCAGGACTCCCATTCAAGCCCGACCGGCTGAAACACGATCAGCTCGACACCGCTGGAGCCCTCCGGTCCCATCCGAAAAACAGATCCGTTCCCACCATCTTTGGCTGCGAAGGGGAAACAGGAACAGATGTGCCACTCAATGGAGCGCTCACGATTGCATCTGATCCGATCAGATCCTGCGATCCCCCGTTCCAGGTCCAGGTAGAGTGAACGATAGGCCGCAGCAACCCCCGGATGAGAGACGTATGCCTGAGAGAGATCCGCCCTTACAGCCACGCACTGGCCACTGACGCGCAGCTCGGGTACTGATGCGAGCGCTGAAGGTGGAAAGAAATCCGGTAGCCAGACCAGTGTATCCCCCAGCTGCCCCTCACCGTCAACGGTCGGGCAGCCCTGGTCTGCTGTCTCCCGGCGATAGACGGGACCCGGGCCGGAGACAACCAGTTTCCCTTTGTGCAGGAGGAGAAAGGCGCCCTGGCCGGGATCCGCGTGCCCGTAGCCACCATATTCACCGCTCAGGTAGCGCTGCCATCCCAGGGGCGGTCCCGAGCGAAAACAGAACAGCGAATCCCCCGATCGGACTGTGATCTGCCCTCCGTCGGAGAAAGACGTCACTGCTGGCTCCTCCTCTGGCGTCGGTCTCGCCTCCTCTCGGTAGAGAAACTCGTAGACCCGGCGTCGCGGGGGTGAGGCGCGAAAATCGACCCCCTCATGCGAGGCCCCTGCCAGTCTATCTCCCAGCGCAGATGCCTCATGAGATCCCGTACGCGCTCCGATCAGGTGATGAAGCCACGCATCACCGCCTACTCGATACTGAGGATCCCCAAACGTCAGCCCCAGAAGATTATCGCTGCTGGTGACCGACATGCGGAAACGAGAGGCCTGCTTCCAGTGAGGTGAGACGCTCCAGAGATCGTGGCCCGCACAGAGGCGAAACAACTCCAGCCACCGAAGGAGAAAGCCGTACTCGTATATCCAGAGGTTGATGCCGTGAGGATAGAAGCCGTCAGCAGGAAGCATCATCTGAATGACCTGCAGGACTCCGGCAAGATATTCCGCCCACTCCCGCGACCGCGGATGGGTCTCCCAGAAGAGAAAGGCAAACGCCAGCAGACCGAGGCTACAACCGAGGAAGTGTGCCTGAGCGTAGTCTCTCCTTTCGTAGCCCAGGTGAGACCAGCAAGTGTCCGCCACCCTGAACAGCCAGTCCCGAATACCTTCGCGCTCCTCAGGGGAGAAGGCATCATAAAGCCAGTCAAATCCAACGCAGAGTATGAAAAGGGTCTCACCCGCTTGCGTATCTATCCGAAGGGGCTCGAATTGAGGTGCCTTTGTCTGAGCCAGGTAATCAAGGTAGCTCTTGCGCGCGCGCTCCCGATTCTCAGAGGTTGGATCAACCAGATGAAGGAGGGATGCAACCAGGACCCTGTCCTCACCGCTCAGCCGTTCCGGGCCCGGGAAGTTCTTGGCTTCCGGCGTGAGAGAATGCGAAAGATCCCATGAGGCAAGAAGATGGTCCAGGGCATGCCAGGCCGGTGCGCCGGATCCATTCCTCTTCTTCCTCAGGAGAGGAACCTCCGCGGGAGAAACCAGCAACCGGGGGTGCTGATCCGCCAGGTGCGGGCGGAGCGTCACGGTCAGAGGGAGAACCCGCGGCCGGGACACACTGTAAAGATCTGCCGAGATCGGACTCAAATGCGGGTCCTGAATCTCCAGAGCGATCTCCCGGTCTGATGTCTGCGGCAGGGCAGAGAGTCCCCGCAGGTGTTCCCTCCTCTCCTCGTCTCCCCAGAACTGGAAACGGATCTTCTCAGCCTCAGATCCCCTTCGCAGCAACACCTCGGGCATGGAAGGAATGCCTCTCCAGCCCGGCCACGGTCCCACACGCCGTCCAGGAGGGAGAGGAGAAAATTCCATCTGAGGGAACGTGCGCAGCCCAGCCCCCGGTGTGAGTCGTGCATAGCGGTAGTACCGTTCGAAAGGAAATCCCCGGGCAGAAAAGAGGATGTGCAACAGGATCTCCCCATCGGGGAGGTCAGGGAGAGCAGCCCTGCATCGGGAGGGGACTCCGGCGGCGGGAGAAAAGCGGACTGATCCGAGCAGTAACGGGGGCCGGTTCAATCGGGGTTCAGACGAGTGCATACTCTACCGGGTTAGCTATACTCCACAAGGAAATCTTTCTCCGCCTCGAACATCTCCAGTGTCATTGATCGGATCTCCGCAGGACTGCATACGGCAGCCGTGAGGGGATCCAGGAGCAGCGCATGGAATGCGGCCTCCTTGCTCTTTTCAATTGCGGCGGTGGCTCCCGCATTGATCATGCGCATATTCCAGTCACAGGGTGCGGCCATCCTCTCCGGAAGCCTGCCATAACTGACCGGGTGAACCCCGCTTCCGTCAACCAGACACCGAACCTCCACGCATCCCTCCGCCGGCAGGTTCTCAATCAGAGGTCCGCCTTGACCGGAGGAGTTCGGGACGTTCCCGTGAAAAACATAGGGGACGTTCTTCTCTCTCGCCTCGATGATCCAGCTGGCGTATTCCCAGGATCGCTCCCAGGAGAGCGGACGCTTACCCTCCACCATCTCCTGCCGTTCCCGATCTGCGGCCATGCGCCATTTGGGCCATTCATCCGCATAGAAGCTGGACTGCCCGTCGTATTCGGGGCGGGAGTATCGCTCCTGCAATTCCTTCCGTTTCCGGTAGTAGGGGAGGTATTCGGAGAGATGTCCACTCGATTCCGTGACAAACGCCCCGAAGTGAACCATGATATCTTTCCGGATGAGATCCGCGGCGTCTGACGCGTCAACGGGATCACCCGCCAGGTCCCGGAGAGCCTTCTCGATGAGGCGCGGGTAAAGATCCCTATCCCCGTGTCGAAGTCGTGTGAACCATGCCAGATGGTTGATCCCCGCACACTCCCACTCCAGCTCCTCGTACGGGACCTCCGCCCGCTCCGCGAGCAGATCGCTAGTCTGCTGCACAGAGTGACAGAGGCCGACGACTCGCATTCGACTGGCGCGCTGAGCTGCGACACACATCATACCCATGGGATTGGTGTAGTTCAGCACGAGGGCTTCCGGACAGAGCTCCTCGGCGTCGCGAAGGACCTGGAGCCATACAGGGATGGTCCGCAGGCCTTTGAAGAGCCCCCCGGGGCCGACCGTGTCACCGATACACTGGTCCACCCCGTACGTTGCAGGTATATCATTGTCGATTCGCACACACTCCACCCCGCTCACCTCTATGCAGTTCACCAGGTAGTCGGTCCCTTCGAGCACCGCACGCCGGTCCGGGGAAGCCTCCACACTCCAGAGCTCATCCCCCTGATAGTTGATCATCTTCTCAACCACCCGGCGCATGGTCGAAAGCCGCCCAGCATCAATATCCACAAGCGCCAGTGTCCCCCCCTTGCTGCCGGGGAGTGCGAGAAGATCATTAACGAGTCGGGGGGTGAATGAACTCCCTGCGCCCAGGAACGTGATCCGAACCGGACGCCCCATTTCACCCCGGAGCCCCCCTCTTGAGCGTGCCTCTCCGGACCCCTTGTGGAACCCGCCAGGTGTGTTGAATGCCGTCGTGTCACTCATTCTCTATCTCCCCTGTCATCGTACCCGAATTCAGACCGGACGCGGTGCACCCTTGCGGGGATAGAGCACCCTTCTCAGCAACGCGCTCACCCCCAGCTCAAACGGGATTCCCCGGTAGAGGAGCCGGCCTCCGTACTCCTGACCGGATCGTGCTGGAGCGAGGGAGATGACCACTCCCTCCCGGGTCTCCGTGCAGGTCACCCAGGAGTGGAGCGGGGCCGTCACGGGTCGCAGCTCATCCATGGAGTCGAGCAGTGCAAGCATATCCTCCAGGCGTGGTGCGAAGCGATACTCGGGCAGACGCACAGGAATACCTGCCGTGGTCATCAGAGGTCTTTCAAACGCAAAGAGAAGTCGCCCTCCCGCTCCCCGAACCAGTCCGAGATGATGTATCGGCAACACACGCGCGTGGGGAAAGACCACCGCATCGTACGTACGGTTCCCCAGCCTGAACCCGCGTCGTCCCCACCTCCCCGCTGCACACAACTCCGGCGAGAGGACATCAACGTGGTAGTGTGCGTCCAGCAGCTCCAGAATCAGCTGGAATATCGATCGAGCGGCACCGTCTGCCCGCGGATCCGCCAGGGCATACATCGATTCCACAGGGTAGAGAAGAAGCAGGTTGGACCAGGGAAGTCGATGCTCAACCGCCAGGCAATGATCTCTCAGCCTCCGATTCCATACCGGGAAGCCTTCCCACGTCGAGTGAGCCGGGTAGCCGGGCAGAGGCGGGGAGCCGAGAAAGGAGTCCTCTTCACCGATTGTCCCGACAGGGCCATAGGCGTGGGCAAGCCACCTTGTTCCAAAGAGTCCCATGATCGAAACCGAGTGGTCCATGACCTCGCGCTGCCACCCCTCGCCTGCATCATCCCCCACCGTCCAGAGATTGTTGTAGGCGCATCCATCTCGGCTGAACTTCCCGAGAGATGCGGCAATGACGCTCACGGCTGCAAGGTGTGCGTACCAGGGAGAGGACCTATCACGCAGAGCGTTAATGCCTCCCAGATCAACAAACCCTCCGCTCTTGGAGGCCAATCCCTGCCAGAGATCGAGCGATCCATGATTCATGTCGCACATATCGGCCGACTCAAAGTGCCAGGTGTCATGCATCCCCGACACCACCGAGCGACCCCAGAGCGACCGGGCACGCCGAAACGACCCCTTCTGCGCACGAACAATGGACTCGCGTATGGTGCGATAGAAGGAGGTGCGGACGCGAACATGGCTCCCGTCTTCGGCCTCCAGGACAAGCTTCCACAGCTCCTCCGCCAGAGCCCTCCCCGTTGCGCGCCTGTACTCCCTCCGGTGCGAAGGGCTGTAGGGCAATGTCCCGTACGTGCAGGTGAATCCCGGTTCGTCCCAGAGAATCCCGTCGGTCTGAACGCCAGACCGGGCCAGGGAGGTCAGAAGCCGGTGGTAGGCTTCCATCTGTTCCCGGGAGGAGAAATCTACATGATTGGTGCGGGCCTGGAAGAAGACCAGAACGGACCACTCTCCCTCTTCGCTGGTTTCGAACGTCCCGAAGGCTTCCACGTAGCGATCTCGGGCGTTGTAGAAGAGGCGGCTCGACGAAGTAATGTCAACAACATCCGCAGGGCCGAGTGCCCTGGCACTGTTTCGGACTGCGTAGACACGTGCAAGCCGTTGCGGGACATATTCCACCGCCACCTCGGTGAGCATATGGACATGACGCGGGGGAAGAGCACAGCGAACCCGAAACCGGCCATCCTTCACAGGCTCCATGTGGGGAAAGGAGTGGGCTCGCGCGGCGTCACCAAAGAGCAGAACCTCCAGCCCGCCGATCTCCCCGATGAGTTGCCGCGACACCAACCGGGGATCAGGGACGATCCAGCAGGTTATCCCTTCTCTGGCGCAGGCCTCTCCTATCCAGCGGAGCGCCCGGCGAGCCGGGAGGTCATGCCATGTGTACCGGCTGCACCGGACAAACGGGGCAACACCATCAAAGTCTGCCTGCCGCAGATCTCGAAATTGTCGTTCAAGGAGATTCCAGTCTTCGATGACGGCGTCCGGGAGGGACCATACCATTACGGAGGCGGGCGATGAGGAACGAGAGGCTGAACCCTTCATCAATGCTCCTCCAGAAGAACATTGTCAAACCAGGAGATCCCCGCCCCCTCATGTTCCAGAAGGATGTGGAGCCTGTCCGGCGGGGGGGAAATCGGGGGAGTCTCCACGCTCAGTCTTGTCCAATCGGTGTTGCCCGAGACTGCTTCACTGGCCCGAAAGACCTCATACGATGCAACGTCAAACAGATCCCCTCTCCCCTGGCGGTGGAGTCTGATCGACACCGTCGCGCGACCTGAGAGCTGCTCCGTCTTGACGAAGGCCTCCAGGCGGAACCTGCAGTAATCCCTGAATGGTGGATTGCCAAAGGCGGGCCCAAATGTGGTGGCCCTCCACCTGGCACGAGAGTTCCCCCCGCCCTCAATGCGGAGTGATGAGCTGTCATCAAAGCCGGTCGTGCGATCAAGCGAACATCTGGTCCCGTCATTCGCCGTATCGATCTCGTGATCCCAGGGCCATACTCCGGTCGCATCTTGCGGGAGATCATTCCATGTGGTGTCAAACCGGTTCACCCCCTCGCTGCACAAGGGGATCTCGTCGATGCCCGGTGCCTCTCTCTCCCGGGCAGCTTCTACAATCGTCCTGCCCGCTTCCCGATCCAGAGATGAGAGTCGGTAGGCTGCTTCAAACCGGGTGCCGCCAGGGAGATCCACAGGTCGCTCTCTGGCACATACCCTGTAGGCAAAGTGCCCGTCCCACATGTAGGCACAGAGGCCGGCAGTAACGGGATAGTCGGACAGGATTTCCAGGCAGGGGTTCTCATCCTCCAGCAGCCAGAGGAACCGGTCATGCTTTCCCATTCCGATATTGTGCTTGTCCGCCGACTCAAGATGGTGGTGGGGAACACGCCAGACCTCCTTAGCGTGTTCCAGATAGCAGGCCTGATACCGCTTTGTCGTCTCTCTGCCCGGCGCAAACGTCCCCGAAGGGAAGAGCGTCAGGAATTCTACCTCGCCGTGATGGAGATTCGGCGTCACTCTCCACGACGCATCGTCCTGAACCAGAAGCGCGGTCCGCACGTTGATCTCGTACCGGACCGGGTCATGTATGCGGACGAACTCCAGATGCGTCCGGATCGAAATTGATCCAGAACCGTTCCTCCCCGTACAGGCGACAAGAGCCCGGTCTCTGTCATCGGAGGGGAGCACCTCGAGTCGGGGATCCAGAGAGGCATTTCGCTCGGGGTCCTGGTAGTCTGCATACTGTCGCCAGTAGAGGGGAATGGGCACCTCAGTGGAGAACAGCTGAGCCCCCCCCTGTCGGAGCCGTACGTTTCCAAGCTCCAGGCCCGCGATCTCCGCGATCAGAACGTCTCCGTCCCGAATGATGACTCCTGCCAATCCCCTCCTCTCAGTCACAAGCGCCACGGGTAAACTCCTCCAGTTGGCGGTTGATCACAGTCCGGAACGCCGGGAGAAGATTCTCCTGTCCGAGAGCATCGTGAAGCGCCCTTCCGACGTTGTGGTTCATTTGCGGGACAGCCTCCCTAAGGTCCGCCACCGTTATCTGGCGCGACCAGAGTTGATCCAGCTTCGGCTGCAGCCTCTCGAGAACAGCAGGGGCTGTCCAGCTCGAGAACCGTACGAAGAATCGCGCGTCCCCTCCGTTGTGCAGAAGGCTCAGTTCCCAAACCTCCCGGAACCCGGTTTCGGCCAGATGGGGATACCGCTGTTCCCACCCCGCGACAAAATCTCTATCGGCCAGAACGGGGTTGGGCTGGAAGATCGAAGCGCTCCCCACGATCCATTTCAGCGCCTCCCAGGCTTCACGGGGGTGATCGGTACTGCTGCTGATCGAGAGTCCACCGCTTCCGGATCTGAAGTACCGGGGAGGTCTATTGCCAAACCGCGGCAGGGGAGCTATGCCCAAGTCCACACCTTTCATCTCAAAGAGACCCTGGTGAGGAACTGCCTCCACCAGCATTGCCACGCGACCGTTCTGAAGCATCTGCATCGGCTGCATACCCAGTGCCTGCATCCGTCGGAGGTCAGGCATCAGTCCGTCTTCCATGAGCGCAATGTATTTCCCATACACATCGGCCGATGCATCGGGAATGGACACACACAATGCTCCTCGCCCGACCTGCGCTCCGTTCATCACCTCGAGTGCCTCTACAAAATGGCTCGGAATATAGATTCCGTACCGGTCGGGTGTCCCGTCCCCGTTCATGTCACGGGTGAGCTTCCGGGCCGCCCTACGCATCTCCCTCCAGGTCCATGCCGTATCCGGCAGCGGTAGACCCGCCGCCCTGAAGGCATCTCGATCGTAGTAGATGCCGCACGTGTAGCTCCAGTTGCTGAGACTGTACCATCCGCCGTCTGCGGCTGACCCCTCCTCGACGATCCCCGGGAGCAGTCGCAGGAGGAAGCTGTCACTTCTGGCAACCTCCTGGAGATTGAGTATTCGCCCTTCAGCAGCAAACCTGTCCCGGATGATGGTATTGGTGTAGAAGATATCGGGAGCCTGGTCTGCGGCAATCATCGCATAGAGCTTCTCCTGTCCCGTGAACGGGTTGAGCACAATCCTGATGCCAGTCCGTGCGGTGAATGACGGGATCTCCTCCTCCAGAGCCCGGATTTCCGCAGCATTTGCCGCACAGTTGTAGCTGATATCGACAGTTCTCTCTACTTCCATCTCCCTGCCGTCGCAACCCATGAGGAGAAGACAGAGTCCCGGAACAAGCCATCTCTGAGGAGTTCTCCACCTCATCCTCGCAGCCCTCCGATCGCGAGCCCTTTCACGAAATGTCTCTGTGCAAGCAAGAAGACGACGACATTGGGAAGCATCACCAGAAGGGCACCGGCCATGAGCACCTGCCATTCCACCACACCTGTCCCGGCGATCTGTGCCTTCAGCATATTCAGCCCCAGAGTTAACGTCGCGTTCTCCGGAGAGTTGATGTATATGAGAGGTCCAAAGAAGTCGTTCCATGCACCCACAAAGGTGAAAAGGGCGACCGTCGCGAGTGCCGGTCGTGCAAGGGGGAGCACAATGCTCCAGTAGATCCGGAGATGACCTGCCCCGTCAAGCAACGCAGCTTCATCGAACTCCCGGGGAATGGTCAGGAAAAACTGCCGCAAAAGAAAGATGTAGAAGGGGGTCCCGAAAAGAGACGGGACGATCAGTGGGAGAAACGTATCGACCCACCCGACTCTGGCGAACATCACATAGAGGGGAATCATCGTGACCTGACCGGGCAGCATCATGGTGGAGAGACACAATGCAAACAGGAGGTTCCGCCCGGGAAACCGAAGACGGGCAAACCCATAGGCCACCAGTGAACAGGAGAGCAATGTCCCGACGGTCACAGAGATCGTGATGATGAGGGTGTTCCCGACGTACCTCCAGAACGGGAACATCGTCGTCACGGTCGCATAGTTGTCCCACCGCGGCGCCTCGGGAATCCATGCATAGGGAGTGGCAAACACCCCCTGCTGGTCCTGGAGTGATGCGGAGATCATCCAGACAACGGGCGCCAGAAAGAGGATGCTGCATCCGGCAAGGATGAAGTAGAGGCTTCCACTTCTGGCGAGCGTCCTGACATTTGCAGGCGGTCTGCCCGGGCGGCGGTCCATCAGCGGTCGCCCCCTTCATAGTGAACCCAGCGACGGGCAAACCTGGTTTGCATCACCGTGAAGACCAGGACGATGAAGAAGAGAATCCATGCCAGGGCCGATGCGTATCCCATCTCGAACTCCTGAAACGCCTTCTTGTAGAGATAGAGAACGTAGAAGAGGGTGGCGTTGTTGGGCCCCCCCTCGCTTCCCGGCTGGACCGTCCCGGTCATGACAAACGCCTGTGTGAAAACCTGAAAGCTCCCGATAATGCCGATCACGATGCTGAAGAAGAGAGCGGGAGAAATCATGGGAAGCGTAACGTGCAGAAACTTCCGGTACTCTCCCGCTCCGTCGAGTTCCGCAGCTTCGTAGAGTTCCTGGGGGATCCCCTGCAACGCCGCCAGAAAGATCATCATCGTCCCCCCCACTCCCCAGAGGGACATCAGTATCAGTGAAGGTTTTGCCCAGGCTTCGCTCTGCAGCCAGAGGGGTCCATCAACCCCCGCCAGCGAGAGTGCTCTGTTGAGCAGGCCGAACTCCGGATTGAAGACCCAGAGCCAGAGAACAGACACGGCAACCATATTGGTGACGGAGGGGAGGAAGAAGACAGTTCGGAAGAAGGCTATCCCTCTGAGGGGCTGGTTGAGCAAGAATGCCAGGAAGAGCCCGAGACCCACGGTCAGGGGGACGGCCAGCACGACGTAGAACCCCGTATTCCAGAGGCTCTTGAGGAAGAGCGGATCATCTGCTATGATGCGATTGAAATTATCAATCCCGACCCAGTTGGGCGGGGAAAGCATCGTCCAGGATGTGAAGCTCAGCGCAACCGATGCGATCATCGGACCAAGTGTGAGCAAAACGAAGCCGATCAGCCACGGAGCGATGAAGGCGTATCCGGTCAGTCCACGCAGTCTTGGCAAACCGTGGGCGCCCCTCATGAGCGCAGCTCGCTTCCGAAGAGACTCGGCGGGCAGAAGGGATCCAGATGTCGGCCGGCTGCTTCCACCTCCAGGTGAGTGATCCCTTCCTCTTCCCCGTTCCAGGTCCGGGAGAGAATGAGCTCCCGGTATGGGTCATACGTAAACTGCATGGTGTTCTCCCCCGAGGCCACGATCACCTGGCGGGCTGTCTCCGAGAGCGGACGGTCCTGGATTCTCGTTCCCGCTGCGTACGCCGTAAAAGCGCCAAAATCCACAAACTCCGTCCGGCGATGCAGCTCGAGGTAGAACCCTGTGTGCCAGCCCGACAGCTGGTCACGGGTCACATTGATAGTTCTCCCCCGGTGGTTCCAGCACGAGACGAGCAGGAATTCGTCCAGGGTGCGAATCTCTATGGCCGCCTCATCAGGAGCCGGTCGCGGAAGAAGCGGCAGGAGTAGTCCAAAGACGTCTCCGTCCTGGAAAACAATCGCCGCACCGGGCCCCACCACACGGGGGAACGACCCGACGTCACTGCCATCAACGGCAAACCTGTCAAACGGAGCATGGTATCCCCAGACAAAATCGGTTCGGTATTCCGAAAGACCCAGGTGTCCGGTCCGTTTCGGCGCGTAGCAGACAATGAGTCTGTTCTTGTGCTGATAGGTGGCGGTCCTCCCTTCCTCGACAAAAAAGCTGCCATCCGTTGTTGTCCCCATCGCGTGGCTGGATCCCGGCCGCCCCGGCAGGAGGCCGTTGAATGCACCGCGTGTAAACCCGGAACGGAAGTCCGCCACCGAGCGAACGGCTTGCCGTCGCGCGATCCTGACCATCACAGCGTCCGCATGACCGGCGTTGACGTACGGAAGCGAGGCTGAACCCAGAGCGTACTCCTCCGTCATATAGGAGGTGAGCTCACTCCAGCCTCCGTGGTACACCTCGTCATCGAAGGCGAATGTCCCGGTATGGGAATCTTGCGTCGGGGAGTCTGCAACCGCCATTCCGTTCATTCTCAGCACCAGCTCCTCACGACTTTTTCCCTCGTGCCGCCGGTTGTTCTCCTGATAGGATTCGCCAAATGTCGTCACGCGCAGGTGGTACGGGAACGGCTTCTGGAGCGCGATCTGCCGCGCAGTCTCCGGGACGTGGAACGGCAGTATGGCGGGCAACGCATTCTGCAGGAGATTCGACGGATGGGTGAACCGTTCGGGAAGTTGAGGGTCAATGAAGAGGTCGCACCCCAGTGCCACAAGCATCGTGCAGTGCAGCGCAGAGAACCCCCCCATCGAATCCTCCGCGTACGATCTTGAGTGCGGACCCGCATACTGATGCGATGGAGCGTGAAAGCGCATTGCCACGTTTACCCACAGCCGCTCTTCCAGGAAGAGGGCCAGACGTCGCGAATCAGGGTCTCTTGCGTATTCGGCAACTGCAGCAAGGAAGCAGAGGTCGAGCGCAGTGTAGGTAAGGCTGTTGTACTCGGACATCTCTGCCTGGCGCCGGTAGCGGTCCCGGTGGTCACCCGTGCGCCGTTGAAACTCCAGGAGACGCCGGTACCCCAGCACCACAGCCCATGGCGCATCGCAGAGCTCGCCGCCCAGAATGAGCGCAGCGTATGCACCGAGCGGATGGTTGACGTTCCCGTCACGGTGCACCACCTCGGCGGCATGAACCAGCTCGGTGCGAACCTGATTCTCCAGGTGATCAACCGTGGCAGGCTCCAGAAGATGGCGGAGTGCATGGAGAATGATGAGAAACGTGGCCGGTGTATGGGTGCCGTCCCGGCTCGCAAGGGATCGGAGCATGCCGTTTCCCCGCGCCCTCTCCGGCAGGTCATCGCCCACGAGAAGACTGATAGCGTGCCATGCCGTATCACGCTCGGTGAGACAGAGACCCGTCTCCGGGTCCATGTAGTGGGGGCCTGCCTCACGGGTCCACTCGAGCAGCCTCTTTCGTTGTGGAGTGAGTACCATCTGCTCACCCCGGCTCCGGCTCGGCAATGTCAACCGGTCTTCCCCGGCGCATCGACTCGAACGCTTTAAGGAGGATCAGCATCGCGCGACGTCCATCCCGGACACCGCAGGACGGTTCACGCTGAGATCGTATGGCACTCATGAACTCCTCATTCTCGGCACGAACTCCTTCCTCCTCCTCATCGTGGGACTCATGGGTCTCGCGGCCGTCGGAGAGAATCGTCGAGCGGAGCCGATCGTAGAGGTGGGCCGCCCGGGCTCCGTCGAAAAGCTGGAAGGAGAATTTTGACACCAGGGGTGCGGTTCCCTGGTCGGCCAGGACAATACTGGCAAGCCGTCCCTCCGCAAACTGCAGCGTCCCGGCCAGCGTGTCAACGATATCCACCCCCGGGTGCGATCGATTTCCCCCCGAGGCCCAGACGCTGATTGGCTCGGACCTCATCAGGTGGCAGACCAGATCCACCGCGTGGCAGCCCTGTGAGAGTACGTTTCCTCCCCCGCGGATCGGGTCGTTTCCCCAGAACTCATCCGGCCATCGGGCGTCGGTCATCTGGGCAATGGCCATGACCGGAGACCGAATGTACTCACGTAGCCGCCCCACGGAGGGGTAGAATCGGAGCTTGAATCCCGTCATGAACCGGACACCGCTCCTCTCCACCTCTTCGACCAACCTGTCGCATTCCCGCAGTGTCAGGGCGAGCGGTTTCTCCATCATGACATGTTTCCCTGCGCGCGCAGCCTCAACACCGAGATCTGCGTGAGAGTCGGCGTGCGTGCAGACGTAGACGGCATCAATCCCGTCATCATGGAGCACCTTCTGTGGATCATGCGTGGAGTAGGACCCGCCGAACTTCTGAAAAAAACCTCTGGCGCGGTCTTCCTCCCGGTCAGCGAATCCCCGCAGAGCGACACCTTCCATGGCATGTAGGCACGCTGCGTGTTCTGATGCAATCGCACCGCATCCGATGATACCGACAGATACCATGCTCAGAACTTCATTCGTGTGGAGGAAAAGCGCGCGGGAATGGTCACGTCAGGATAGCAAGCCTCAATTTCGGGGCACCATCCACAGAAGCCCACGCAACCGCATATGACCTGAGTGCAGACAGTGCAAGATAGGAGCGTCACAGACAACTATCAAGTGGGATGCCCATCGCGGAGAGATCAGGAAGTGGCCGATGGACCTGGAGACGCATTGGTGGACACGATTTCCCATGAGATCGAGCTACTCAGGCAGGTGATCCGATCGGCAAGATTCGATCATTTGCGTGCCCCCACTAGTACTTCCCGTTCCCGCACGCCATTTCCCCTTCTCGGCAGCCGGCCTCACTGTTTAAGTCCTCCTCCGGGTCAGATGAGCAGACCCTCCTCCCAACCGATCTTCACAAGTTCGATTTTCGCCGGGTCTGCGAATCCGATACCGTGTTTTTTCTCCGCCGCAGCAATGTGCTTTGCCGGCGGGCGCACGGGGGAGTCTTCTTCGAAGTACACACGCCGTTTGGCCTCGAGTATCCTGAGCCCGACCGCGTCAAGCGCCACGGGGTCGGTCCCAATCAGGAGCCCCTTGTACGGCCACGTGTACTCCCGATCAAAGTGGTGAGGCCCGAGACAGTGGAATTGTGGCGTGAGCATCACAAGAACGTTCAGGCGGGTCTTCCCTTCCACTGCGGGGAGCTTCCAGAGAGCTCCCAGGTCGACACAAGAATCGGGATGGTAATCGGGGGGACTCGGTGAGAACATGATGTAGTTCTTCAGACAGCCGCCTACGCCCGACCAGTGATGAGCCCTCATCGGGCGCGCGTTGATGAGCGCTGTCGCCCGTTTGAAGAGAGGGTTGGACAACACCCCCCTATCGTCAATGCCAATATTCTCCTCCTTGACGCCAGCCGCCACGATGCGCTGCTTCATCGTGGCTTCGAGCTCAAGAGGCGTGCGAAGGTGGCGCCACACGTTCGTCTTTATGCCGACGATATCAGTCGGACCCACCATCTGTCTCCAGGCTTCGCTAGGAGATTTCACGTCGAGAGCTCTTGCCGTGGCCTCGTCGAACATCTTGTCGAGTATCTCCCTCCGTAGTTCCCCATCACCATCGATGACGTTCCGGTCGCGGATGAGCACCACTCTTGCCTTTTTTTTCAGATCCTGCTGTGCGAACAGAGGCATGCCCGCCGCGGCCACCACCGCCGAGGCCCCTGCCTGACGCAGGAAATCCCTTCGCGTAATACTCAGTTGACTCATGGTAGTCTCCCTTTCAGTGATTCGAGAGAATGCACTGCCCGCTCTCTGTCAGGAACATCGAAGACAACAGCGACATATCTCTTCTCTGCTACGCAGGCGGTCCACTTTCCAGGTTTCTTCTCAACTATCCCTTCGTTCGCTCCATCAGGCATGTAGCCTGCGACAAACGTGCTGCAGGCGGAATCAGCCTTTTCCGTGTCGGGATATGCCACAAGGAGAAGGTAACTCCTGTCCTCATTCAGGCGGACGAGGACTCCCTCGGTCTCTTCATTGAGACAGAGCAGATTGCCTTCACCGAGGTAGTAGTGAGTATTCAGGATGTCCTTCCCTCTGAAGTACCGGAGTGAGTTGGGCAGGTATCTTCCCTTCGGGAGAGAGTGGAGGATCTCAGGCTTCTCTCCGTCCTGGCCGATCGCCTCGGACACCTTGACTCCCAACTCAAGAATGGCTTCCCTGGCCGGCTCGTTCTCATTGTCGGTCATGACGCAGACAAAGTACTTCCCCCGCCAGAAACAGAGAAGCCCGTTCTTGTACTCCCCGTCCTGGCCAATCTCCACGGCGGGACCTCGCCCCTGCATGTAGGTGAAGACCCCAAATGCATTCCTGGATGACCCCATGTCAAAGATTTCGGCAAGAATCTCCCCTTGGCTGGGGTGGACATATCGCTGTGTGAGAAGTTCCCGATAGTCATACGCGCGGTATACTTCACCGGCACCATCCATGTAGCCAAAGATCTCCTGGCCCGCATAGGGACGGGATTCCCCGAAGGCCTTCCATTGGTGTATCGACAACGGGAGAAGTGGTTGCATGAGAGATTGATCTGGTGTGATAGACGGAGCTATGAGAGAACAGAGGAGGAGGAGTGATATCATGAGCGTGACCACCGGACCTGAGACATCTGATCCCCGCGTGGATGGGGGTGGGTGTCGCCTTTGCCTGATGTCGAATCGACGATCACGACATCGTACCTATTGTACCCCACCTATCATCGAAAATCAAGGACTTTGCTCCGCTTGCGCAGCCTGGAGGCGCGTGGTGTTGGGGGGGACGTCCGCTTCGGATATCGTGCAGATTCTGTTTTGATTTTCTCATGGAGTTGAATACCTTCCTGACTGATGACCGGAAAGGATGCTCATGCGGAACACACATCATCAACGCCGGGGGAGAGGTTACTGGGTCGCGTTCACTCTTCTCTGTCTGCTCGTGCCCCCACGATGCGACGCTCAGCACAGAGGTGTCGGAGCCGGCATCATCCTGGGTGAGCCGACCGGAGTGTCCGCCAAGTACTGGGTCTCAAAGGGGAATGCCCTTGATGCCGGAGCGGCCTGGGCATTTACAAGGAAGGGCTTCTTTCACCTGCACGGGGACTACCTCTGGCACTTTCCAGATGTCATAGAGTCGACGGAACGGTTCGTATTGTACGCGGGCATCGGCGGACGATTGGGCTTCGGAGATGACAAGACTCGGGTGGGTGTTCGCATACCTGGGGGCATTGCCTTCTGGCCGAAGGGTGCACCGATCGACGTTTTTCTGGAAGTGGCCCCTATCCTTGACCTCGTACCGGCAACGAAGCTCTCCGGAAATGGTGGACTCGGCATTCGGTATTTCTTCGAATGAGCACCATTGGCCTCCACACGCTGTTGCTCGCTCACCGTGGCAAATGTCAATCCGTCACTACGCACCTTCAAATAGGGTAACTACGCAAAGACTGTGACTCACTGCGCTCCACCATTTGACTCTCGCCCCCCGCCACCTTACTTTACCTCCTGAAGTCCGATGAGAAGGCGTCCTGTTCGTCTGCCATCGATCGACTGGGACGCTTCTTCATTCTCCCCACCCTCACACGAGGAAGTGCCTTGAATTCCCTCGTCGGTCGTACGGTTTCTCATTACAAGATCGTGGAACACCTCGGCAGCGGTGGGATGGGTCACGTCTACAAAGCTCAGGACCTGAAGCTTGACCGCACCGTTGCACTGAAGTTCCTGCCGAAAGAGCTCACATCCGACAGGACTGCAAAAAGCCGTTTTATTCAGGAAGCAAAGGCTGCCTCGGCACTCGATCATGCAAACATCTGCACAATCCACGAGCTGGGGGAGACAGAAGAAGGCCAGGTCTTCATGGCAATGAGCTGCTATGCGGGGACGACCCTCAAAGTGAAGATCGAGCAGGGTCCTCTGAATGTGGAGGATGCGATTGATCTGACCATCCAGGCTGCCTCAGGGCTGGCGAAGGCGCACGAGCATGGGATTGTCCATCGCGATATAAAACCGGCGAATATTATCATCACGGACGATGGTGTGGTGAAAATCGTCGACTTCGGTCTCGCAAAGCTAAAGGGCCAACTAGATCTGACGAAGTCAGGGGCAACGCTCGGCACGGCATTGTACATGTCACCCGAACAGGCACGAGGGGAAGACCTCGACCACCGGTCTGATATCTGGTCGCTTGGAGTAGTTCTCTATGAGATGCTAACAGGAATAAGCCCGTTCCGGGCAGACCATGAACAGGCCGTCCTCTACAGAATCCTGAATGAAGATCCTGAGTCGATAAGCGCCTGCAGGCAAGACGTGCCGTCTGCGCTGGTGGAGATTGTGAACGGGACTCTGAAGAAAGACGCGATTGATCGCTACCAGTCGATGGGTGAGATTCTGCGTAACCTCACCAGTGCAAAACAGCGCGCAGGGACGGATACCCCAGCCCCGAGAGCGCCTAGCTCGATTGCCGTTCTCCCGTTTGTGGACATGAGTCCTGGCCACGATCAAGAGTATTTCTGTGATGGAATCGCTGAAGAGCTCATCAACGCCCTGACACACATCAGTGGCCTTCGCGTCGTGGCCCGGACTTCCTCCTTTTCCTTCAAGGGTGAGCAAAGAGATGTGCGCGAGATCGGCCGCAGGCTAGGGGTTGCGACGCTTCTGGAAGGGAGTGTCCGCAAAGCCGATCAGCGGCTTCGCATCACGGTCCAGCTGATCAATGCAAGGGACGGTTCTCACATCTGGTCGGAGCGGTATGACCGCAACCTGGAAGACATCTTTGCAGTTCAGGATGATGTCTGTCTGTCGATCGTGGAGCATTTGAAAGTGACGTTAGCCCAAGGCGAGAGGACGCTCCTCATGAAACGCCGCACAGGCAATCATGAGGCATATAACCTCTACCTCAAAGGGCTATTCCTTTTCAATCAACGCAAGCACCAGAGTGTGTCAAAGAGTATTGAATATTTCTTGGAGGCCATCAGGATCGACGCTACCTTCGCCCTTGCCTATTCCGCCTTGGCGGAGTCGTATGCGGAGTTGGGATCGTGGCGCGTGCTCCCGCTGGACACAGCGTACGACCAAGCTCGCAAGGCCAGCATGACGGCATTACGGGTTGACGATTCTCTTTCCGAGGTTCACGTTGCTGCGGCATGGATCAAACTTCATTGCGACTGGAACTGGTCAGAAGCAGAGCAGGAACTTAAATGCGCTCTTGCCATCAATCCCGCCTGCGCCGAGGCACATCACATATATGCACACTATCTGGAGCTTCGAGGTTCGCTTGATGAAGCCTTGGGAGAGATCAACCGCGCACTAGAGTTGGAACCTGTATCTCCCCCCCTCAGTGCGTGTGCGGTGCAAGTGTTGTTCCACGCACGGCGATACCAGCAGGCGATCAAGCAGTGTCACGCGGCGCTTGAGTTGGCACCGGCCTATTTCGGCCTATATGGTTGGCTGGGGGCGGCATACGCGAAGAGGGGAATGCTGGAACGAGGTATCGTAACGATGCAGGAGGGACTCCGGCACCTTCCTGATGATCCGCGGATTCAGGGCCTGCTCGGGTACGCCTATGCTATCTCTGGCAGAAAAGAAGAGGCCAGCGGGTGCCTCACGAAACTCGATTCTCTGTCAGGGGAGAAGTATGTAGATCCTTACTACGTGGTATGGCCCCTTGGAGCTTTGGGCGACAGAACCGGTGCGTTTGAAAGGCTGGACAGGGCATACGTTGAACACTCGGGGTGGCTCCCCTGGATCGTGGTGGATCCACTCGTTGATGAGCTTCGTTCAGACCCGAAATTCCTCAGCCTGCTCCAACGGTTGAGACTTCACTCTTGAACCCGGACACACGCTTGCAGTTACTGCACATGTCACGATCCGCAGGGAGCCATGCGACATCTTCACTAGCTCCGCCCTTTCGCTGTGTTGCTCACAGCAGGACAGCACAGCACACTTGGCAACCAACGGTCCGCGTAGATCGTTGGTCATACAAGGCCCCCCGTCGTGATCTATGCAGAGACAGCTTTCAGGCACCTCAGCCTGCAGTCATAAAGAGGGCCCCATCCAGACCGACCGGCAGGTCCAGCAGCATCGAGGCCATTGTCAGCAGCAACTGAACCGCTCTCATTACTGCGGACCGCCCGTCACATTACCCTGTGTGCTGTCAACCCTCAACGATGCAATCGAAGGAAGGAAAAGAACGGCGGGACGTACGCTTCATCAGGCGACGGGGTACTCGAAACCGGATCACATTCCTCCGGGACGCGAACAGGCAGACCCGGAACTTTCACTATTTGATGAAGGTCCCGTTGTGGAGCTCAACGTACGCCTGCCGCAACTCTTCCTGCGTATTCATGACAATTGGACCTGCCCAGGCAACTGGCTCCTTCAGCGGCTCACCCGAGACCAGGAGGAATCTGATGCCGGCATCTCCTGCCTGAACGGTTACCCCATCTCCCGTGTCGAAAAGTATGAGCGACCTGTTTCCGACCTCCTCCACTGCTTCATCGCCGTTCGATCCAACGTATTCCGTCTTGACGGGACGCGGCTCCGATGCGCCGCGGAATGTGCCTGAGCCCTCGAAGACGTAGGCGAAGGCGTGACGCGATGTCTCAACGGGGAGCGTCTTGCGACGACCTGGCGGGACCCATACATCGAGGTACCGCGGATCCGCTGCAATCCCGTCGACCGGTCCGGTCTTCCCCCAGAACTCTCCGCACACCACCCGGACAATCGTCCCGTCGTCATCCTTGATTTCAGGGATCTCACCCGAGGGAACGTCCTGGTATCGGGGATGAGTCATCTTGAGCGAAGAGGGGAGATTCGCCCAGAGCTGGAAGCCGTGCATCCGTCCGTTTGGGTCGCCTTGTGGCATCTCCTGGTGAAGAATACCTCTCCCGGCGGTCATCCACTGAACATCGCCGGCTCCCAGGGCCCCCCTGTTTCCGAGACTGTCGCCGTGATTGACCGTCCCCGCAAGAACGTAGGTGATCGTTTCAATCCCCCTGTGCGGGTGCCAGGGGAAGCCGGCAAGATAGTCGTTCGGATTCTCATTTCGGAAGTCGTCGAACAACAGGAATGGATCGAACTCTTCGGTCCGTCCGAACCCGAATGCGCGGCGCAACCGCACTCCCGCCCCTTCGATGGTGGGTTGAGATTCCATGACACTCTTCACCGGCCTGATTGACATTTTCCCTCCCAAGAAGTATTCAGAGCTTCCAGCGCACCCTTTTGGCACACCTTCAAGATCTCGTCAGCGTATCAAGAACATCTTCCTTGCCTGGGCAAAGTCGGCGGCTTGCATCCGAACGATGTACATTCCGCTTGCGAGCCCCCTCCCGTCAAATTCTACCGAACCGGGTCCTGCTTCCTGTACCCCGTTCATCAGGACGGCAACCTCTTCGCCCAGACTATTGAACACTTTCAGGATCAGATTGGTTCGCTCCGGGAGCTCAAAGCGTATTGTCGTGGCAGGATTGAAGGGGTTGGGGTAGTTCGGATGGAGCGCAAAACCTAACGGGGGTGGTTCGCCGCCAACTGAGGTCGGCGGAACATCATAGAGGATCACCCCGTCGCCGAAGGTGCCCAGGAGCAGTACGCCAGGTGGAGGGACCGTGGGCAGGTAGAGCATCGAAACTATGCCAGCGTAGGGTTTGGGGGGTATACTCTCCTTCCAGTTCGTATCACCTAGACTGACAGAATAGAACCCGAACGCACTCCCATGCGCCGCGCCACCCGCATAGATCTCCTGCGTTGCAGGGTTCACAATCAGACCCTTGAAGTAGAACGGCGTGCCGCCGAGCCCGGAGGACTGCCAACTCGCCCCTCCATCCTTTGAGACAATAACTGACCCCTCCATCCCCGCGTACACGACCGATGTGTCGTTCGGATCGAAAGCGATCGAGTTAAAAGCATTGTCCCCCTGGAGGTTTGGGTAGAAGGTGGACCAGGTATCACCCTTGTCGTCAGAGCGACTGATGAAGGGCCACATAATGGTTGTCTCTCCCCCTGTCCAGACGCTCACGGTGGCGGAGTTCACCTTGACCACGTTCGTTACAGCAATTCCCATGTCAAAGACCTTTTCCCAGATCCCTCCGATGGCTCTGCGAAACACCAGTCCTTCGCTCGCAGCGTATGTTTCCCCGCATATGAGCGGTGACGGAAAACCATCGATGGATTTGATGACACGGACGAGAGACCGGTCAATCCCTGTGTCGGAGGGGATCCAGGCGCTGTCACTGTTCTGGGAACAGTATATCAGAACAGAGTCCGTATCCCCCACCCTGTGTTCTATCCCTGCGGTGAGGGCATAGCCAATGGCCCCCGATTGGTGCGGATACACACTTCGAACTGTCTTCCCTTGGAGACCCACGGGGGTCCAGACGGTGTCTCCGAACTGTTCGGCAGTGTGGAGGAAAACCCCGTCGTCTGTCCCCGCATAGACCTTGTCGTCCCAAAGTGCCAGAGTGTGGATAACCCTTCCCGAGAGGCCAACGGGCTCGAATTGGCCCTGGCAGCGCGATGTGACGTTGCCGCCTGCGGCAAGCAGGAGCAGGGCAACACTCAGTGACCTAGTTCCCGACACGGTTTCTCATCCGCCTCCCCTGGCAATTTAAGCCTGCTCGGATTTGTTGTCAAGCAGGTTGTTCTTCAGAGTCCCTAGCTGGTCACGCCGCAAAAAGAGGCCCCGGGATAAGCTGTCAGATTTGCTGACGCACACGGCACCACGCAGAACTTGTCTCCTTTGGCTTTGCTTGACATTGGCCATCGATTTGTGTAGGGTTTGGCTATGTTCTTTGTGCAGTTTCTGCTCTTTTCTCCATCCTTCACCGGAGACCTACGCCAATTACCAGGGCGCTCCCCGAACTCCTCTCTCCGACCTCACGGCTCTCTACTCCGGCCAGAATCCCAAGAAGACACAAACCGGCCGACTCGTTCGGACCAGTCACACTCACACCAACACGGAGGTATAGCATGCCAACCATCATGGTGAAGCACACCGTCAAAGATTTCGCCAAGTGGAAGACGGTATTTGACGAACATGCCGATATCCGCAAGGCAGCAGGTTGCCTGGGAGGGAGGCTCTTTCAGGACGCGAAGAAACCCAACGATATCACACTAGTCATGCACTGGGACAGCCTGCAGAATGCGCAGGGATTCATAGATTCTCAGGATTTGAGGGGGACAATGGAGAAGGCTGGTGTGATCAGTCAACCAGAGGTCCAATTCCTCAACGACTCCGGGCAGTTCTCCTCCTGAGTCATCATTGTGTGTGGTCAGAATGCAGAAAAGCCCAGCCGTCACTGCTGGGCTTTCGTTTTGCCCTCTCCTCCGGATGAGGTCGCGTAGCTATTGGATCATGAAGGAAGCACTACGGTGTTGTCACCACCGAATCCAAGAGCCCTGTGAGAGAGGTCGAGGCTTGAGGTTTCCGACCCGTACGTCACAAGATTCTATCTACAGAGAATCATCTTCTTCGTCTGAACATACTCCTCAGCAGTCAGCCGGCAGAAGTAGACACCGCTTGGCTGTCCGCTGGCACCCCAGGTTGCCTTGAAGTTCCCTGCGGCATGGTCACCCGCGATAAGACTCGCGACCTCTTCTCCCAAGACGTTGTACACTGTGAGTGTCAGATAGCCGGCGCGTGGCAGGGAGAAGTCTATCGTCGTCGACGGGTTGAAGGGGTTGGGGTGGTTCTGTTGCAGGACAAAGCCGTGCAGGATCTGCTTTGTATCATCTGCCGGTATAGCGGTAACCAGATCATTACGTATAATGAACTGACCTGATGTTACCAAAAAGGAACCTCCCAAGTATGTACATGACACGTCAGCCAAGCAAGCAACGTGTAAGGACAATATCAGGAGGTTCCAATGTGCTACACAGGGATCGACGCTCATAAAGATAACTGTTTTCTCACTAC
>Ga0209536_100003428_pt1 | contig 25474 bp, 24 predicted proteins | sample DeeMarSeWOR28_12_FD_187461 | JGI IMG/M metagenome (GOLD analysis project Ga0209536, IMG submission 187461) | Marine sediment microbial communities from White Oak River estuary, North Carolina - WOR-2-8_12 (SPAdes) (version 2) | ecosystem: Environmental > Aquatic > Marine > Intertidal zone >...
CTCCCTAGCCAGGCCAGGACCGTTGCACCGAGGAAAATGAGGTCATGAACCACTGCTTGTTGAGGTGTGTGTTTAATATACTCGCCAAAACAACCACAGTCTTCTGTGGTGCCACTGAGCCATGACCAAGCGGTCCCACCTAAAAACATCAAAAAGAGCATCCCAGCCAATGGAAGCGTGATTCTAGAATGGTAATAAATCAATAGGGCAACCCCTAAGCCAAATTCAAAGGTAATCAACCCCCAAGCACCCAAGACAAGAACAGTGTGTTGGGATATGATGCCATAGTCTCCCAGTTGTTTTACAAACAAATCCACGTCGGTGGCCTTTAACACACTGGCCGCAATCAGAATGAGGCCCACAGCTCCAGCCAGGACGCGAGACACCCACGGAGGCCAGGCAGTTGGCTTGAACAGCTCCTTTTTAGACTTAACCCTGCTTTGATCAATACCTTTCGCTGACACGACAACCTCTCAATGTTTAAAATGTTCTTATCTCAATCGAAATGTAGTTATACACGTCTTACTTTTATCGAAGGTCTCAATCCAACCAGTGACCTTACGACCCATTCCTTGAATCGTCAGTTCAACTTTACGGTCCCTGGGCAGCCATAGTTCGAAAAAACCGTTACGCAACGTGGCTATGTTCTTGTTGACCAAGATAGTCCCCTCTTGGTCAGTAGCTTTTCCGTAAAACACTCTTTCGGGTAATTCCCCCTGACAGGAGGACATGTAATGGATTTTTCACTTATGCGTCCGGCTTATATACGGAGCCACCGCCACCAGCATCTTCTCTTCTGGAAGGGGAATCTTTTTGGTTCTTCCATCAGAAAACTCAAATACCACCTCTCGAGTGGTAACGTAGCTTTTAATCTCTCTCTGGGTCCACTTCCATTCATTGGCGATTTCCATGGCTTCCATGGCATCAACGTTTTCCAATACAGCTTCATTGTTCTGGGCCAGCAGGCCACCCCCTTGAAACAGCGAACCCACCCCCAGCAAGAAAACAAAGGATATTAGTACATTTTTCATCTACTTCCTCCTAAAACAGCAGCAGAAATTCAGTTGTGCCCATCCATTTCCCATGCCGAAAAAAACATAAATTACTACCACATTGTAACACAAGAATCAAACCTTTTTGTAAACTTTTCCTTTCCACAGAAACGAGATCTCAATGGCCATCGGAGGCAATGAGACTCGTGGGGAATTAATTGACATAGCAAGGGAAAAACCTATCTGGAAAAATGGGTACATCATACGAGTATTGAGGTCGCCACGGCTTAATAAGCGTTTTTATCGAAGAATGGGTTGAAACTTAAAAAACTGTAGAAAAATAGCATTAATGGCTACTTTAAGAGGAAAATAGTCGCACAAAATATGTTGAGATTTCAAAGAAAAAGGCAGGGCCTGTTATGACGAGCCGATCGCTTAAAGTGTTGAAAACTTTTTAACATTTGACCCCCTACCGGTTAGTAACTGGTAGGGGGATTTCTTTGCTTAAAGTATCAAACCAGCTCTATCCCCTCCCCTCAGAGACTGTTTCGCAATGAATGAGAACCGTCATTCCGGACGAGCGGCGCGAAGCACAGCGAGATCCGGAATCCAGGAAAATGGCATTTTCGCGCAGGTTTCTGGATCCCGGCTCGCATCCCGCTCCGCGGGATTTGCCCGGGATGACTCATTGTGACACGGCCTTTGGAGGTAAAGGGAATTAAAAGGCGGGGCATTCTGGCACATACTCGCACAGCATCTGCCCGTTGAAAAAGATATCTTCCAGAAAGAAAAGGACCGCTGATACACAGTCAGCAGTCCTTTTCCACTTTTCTTCAACACGTTAAGCGATCGGCTCGCCTGTTATGACCCTGCCTTAGATATTTGAATGATTATTTCTAAGAGTCCTGGCTTGACAATCCCACCCTATTTAGCACTCTGCGCAGCCTTAGACAACGCCGAACGCAGAGCAGCCGCATCTGGGTTGGTCGCGCCTCCAGCGACGATGATGTCTGCGGGTCTTACCGGTTTTCCATAGTAGGCCTTGTTCCAATCATAGTTCTCATCTATGACAGCACCATCCAGGGAGATACCAATAAATGCCCCCATGGAACGGGTAAAGGTAATGTAATCCACCTTCAAACTGGGTGCCGTTGCGCCTTGGGCCCCTATCCCGACAGGGCCGGCAGCTACGGAAAGATCGCCGCCAAGTTTGAAGGATGTCTTTTGCATTGATTTCATGCCCTTCTGCGTCATCACCAGAATAATTGCCTCTGACTTTTGACCGCCAAATTGAAGACCAAAGCTCACTGATCCCATCGTGTAAAAAGCAGGGCCAATCCATTCGCCTGTATCATGGTCTCTCACCACGAGGGCGCCCCTCCCCCCCGAACCGCCAAGGAACCATGCCCCTTTATACAAGTCTGGTAAAATCAGGACGCCTTTAGCATCCTTTAAGTAGCCTCGAAACCATGCCATTTCTGGGTCGGCGGCAAAGGTGTCAACCACAATACGTGCCTCATCCACCAATAATTGCTGCTCTATGGGTTTATCGGTAGTGGTGGGCCTGGTCGCACAAGCAAGGATCGAACTGATTAATAGAGTGAGGAATAATCCCCTTAAAATCATTTTCATGGTTCCCTCCATTTGATCATTTTGCCCCATTCACTTGATTGTCGTCAACAGAAACTCTCTTTTTCCAGAGAATTTACTGGCCTACAGTTTGACGACACTTTTGTATGAAGCGCTCCAGCCAATGTGCTTGTTCATCCTTTAGCTCCTCAAACTGAACACTCGCCCTGCTTAAGGTAACGGCCCGGGCGGGTGTTTCACTTGCCATTTCAATTTCCAAGATGACTTTAACAGGCAAAGGATTCAACTCAGGATTGACATGTGCAGATATGAGCTCTAACTGAAATTCCTCTTTTAGCTCTTTTCCAACGGATATGTAACGAAATGCAAGCCCACCCTTGCTAATATCCAGGACGCGACCCAATTTGCTTACTTGATCATTTAGCTGGACATACGTATTGGGCGGCGCTGGGAAGCGCTTATGTTTCCTCCGCTCGAGAAGCTTTTCTCCTCCCATCTTTTTCCCGCTTTTTCATCCAAACATTTGATGCTGGGGTGTGAATTGACGAATAAGTTCTAGCAAGGTTCGTAATTTGAACGGCTTCATTAGAGAAGCGTGGAATAATTTCTGGTTTATCTGTTCATTGTCAAAACCAGTGATGGCAATTATGGGTATATCTGGAACCCCCGCGCTTCTTATGTACTCTGCAACTTGGTTGCCGTTTATCTTAGGCATATGGATGTCAGTGATAATGCATCCAAATTCTTGATTGCTCTCAAACACTCTGATTCCTTCTTCCCCGTCATGGGCAACCTCTACCTCATATCCGATATGAGTGAGCATCTTGCTAACCAGATTGAGGATCTCCTCATCATCGTCAATAACCAATATCCGCTCCACATTTCCTCCAATCGAACCCACAGATGGAATAGGTATTAAATTGAAGTTTGCTCGTATATTACAGAAAATATTGTATGTCAAACAAAAAATAACCACAATATCTTGTATTCTTAAGAAAAACAGCATTTTGAGGTGTATGAGGGGAATTCCGGGATGGCTGTTCAAGAACGGAGGGGGAAGACCCCAAAACCATGAAACGAAAAACCGCTTTTTATATCAAGGAAAAGCAGCTTGAAATGAGGGCCCTCGACGAATTAAACATATCTCTTGTGCGAGATTTGAGAGTTCGCCCAATTAGTCAAGGGCGTCCCCGACTTCACAACTTTCAGTTTCTTCTGCCTAGCTTGTTTTTTCCTTGGCCACTTTCTTTAATTTCTCATTCGCATAGATGGCAACTTCAACACGGCGATTTTGAGCCCGGCCTTCTGACGTATCGTTGCTGGCAATGGGTTGGGATTCCCCGTATCCCATTATGGTGAAACGCGTAGGATTCACATTCTGGGTTGCCAAGTAGTTGGCCACGGATTGAGATCGCTTCTTTGACAACTCAAGGTTATATTCTTCCGTGCCCGCAGAATCTGTATGACCCTCAAGGAGGATATTCGTATCCTCATATTTGTTCAGGATTGCAGCAAGTTCACTAATCTCTCCCCTGTACTGATCCTTCAAGACAGCTCTATCCACATCAAACATGATTCCTGAGCTGAAAGTTATTTTAATCCCCTCTCCCACTCGCTCAACACGCGCACCAGCAATATCTCTTTCAATCTCAGCGGCCTGCTTATCCATATAGTTCCCGATAAAGGCTCCAGCAGCGCCTCCTATGACTGCACCAAGCAGTACGCCCACAGCGGTGCTGCCAGCAGCGTGACCAATGATCCCGCCTGCTACGCCTCCAGCACCAGCGCCAATTGCCGCTCCTTTCTGCATGCGGCTCCACTCAGCGCATCCCATACCCATCAGGACTAAAGACAGTATCAGGCACAAACTTATTATCTTTTTGCTCATACAAGACCCTCCCTTTCCTCAGTATTGGCTAATACATGTACACGGATTCGCTCTATTTTTTAAGGCTTTCCAGTTTCTTTATGAGCGCCCTGGTGTTCTTCTGCTTCCCTTTCTCTCTCAACCTATTTTGAGATTCCGTATAGTACTGGTGCTTCTCTAAAAATTCGAGGGTGTTTCTGTACCATGTGACATCATCACTCACATCTATACCTCTCATGCCACGTCCTTCTCTCAATCTCTCATCCAATTGGAAAAAATCCTCTCTGCCCAAGTTGTCCAGATCGGCATCACAAAGGATCTTTTCAACATGCGTTTTTGGCTCCACATCAGGATCAGTTGCGAGGATCATCTTTTGAACCTTTTCAATTTCGTCCGGCTTGTATCCGATCAACTTAAGGATTCTGCCTGCCATTCGTGCCGCAATCGGCTCATTTTTTTCATACTCTCGAATGTAACCCGTGTCGTGAAAGTAGGCCGCTGCAATTATGAGTTCTCTATCGAGTTCAGACACGTTCTCTAATTTTGCCAGATTGTTGGCAACGGCAACGACACCCTTGGTAGCATGGAGTGTGTGGTCGGCATTGTGATATTTAATACCAGCCGGCAATTCATCCCTGAACAACGCCCTCACATACTGGTCCACCCTCTTGAGGCGAGGGGTATGCGGCAGGTAGCCTGATCCCATGATTGAATGTCCTTGCAGCAGTTATCAAACTGATAGGAAAAGCCTGAACTTATGAAACGAAAAAGGGCGATTGCAGTCAAGAAAAATCGGTGTACGGGATCGCCGGGCATTTCTAACACGTTGGCAGATTTACGCTTTATGGGTGGGAAATTTATTTAGACGAATCGTCAGAGGTGAAACGTAAGGGAGAAATTATGCAGGTTCTTCAAGTGGTTCATTAGCAATGGGCGTAGCCATCTATTCAGGCGAAGGTGGCTCTTCGCTCCATGTCACTTCTTTGTTTCGGGCTCATTCTGAGTCCATTGCCATTTCCGTTCTCTGCACCGAATCTTCGCTCTGCACCGGATCGTCTTTCAGGAATGTGCGCGTTGTAAGAAAACCGTCTTCTGTCTATTCCTAAGCGCCTGTCCCCGTCCCCTTCTGGGGACGCAGAACCCCTTGATCCGTTTGCATCAGGGTTTTCTTTATTTGGATGATGAGCCATTTCTGACTGGTCCACTTCTTCTCGAAAGGGTCTGAAGTTTATAAAGGAGTCAACCTAATGGGTCCTGGCCAAATCTTGGCACCCCAAAATCTCCAAGCCTACGACGTAATGACCTTTGAAACGTCCTTCATCTTTTTTGGTGATATGCTGAATCTCTGTCTCTAAGTATTCGGAGGGAAAATAGGCGTCGCTGTAATAGCATTTCAAGCTCAATGGATCGCCCACTTTTAGCTGCGGCACAAGACCTGAGTTTTCCTTGACAAGAAAGCACATGTAGTTTGAAGACTTGTTCCAGATCCTAAATTGATACGCGATATGAAGACCGTCAACTGAGAATTCTACCCTGTAAGACCGATCCACCTCCTTTTTGGGTTCAGATTTGATCAGCACCAGGTTGCTGGCCATGGCAGACTTTTTCATTCCTCCCCTTGCCTGATAAATGCCTCGTTCCCAGAACTCCCATTTCACCCGTTTTGCAGGCCTTCTGCGAAATGGATTCCTGACAATAGGAAAGATTTTTTATCGGAGTTTCCTACCCAAAAGTCCTTCAATCTGTCAAAGCGAATGGGCAGAAAAAAATTTCTGGCTCCTAGCAAGTTTTTGACACGCGCTAACCCACGCGAATCACGACACAAATTTGTGCAGGCGCCCGAAGTTGCCGTCAATAAATGAGAAATTTGTTCTGGTGTTTCAACAATGGATTCAAATGGTTATTTCGAAAAAACTTTTTGTGCAAAAATTTTTTCACAGTTTCGATCTTGCATTTTCTTTAATTTTCTCCGATTTCTTTGATATTTGATTTTATGAGAATTAGGCAGGAAGTCTCACTAGTTGAGTCGGGATTTTCTGCCGTGTTCTTATGAAGTTTTATGAACCCGTAAAAGGTCGAAAATGGGACGACAAAGTAGATTGCTGAGCCGACAAGTTTGATTTGACACCAGAACGCCCCCTGTTCTATCCTCTTCCATCAGCCTCTCGCGAGCCTGTTTTTTGAGAGTCTCTATGAGCTTTTCCGGGACATAAAATTCGACAACATAGAAAAGGGGATTGGCATGAAAGCCTTCAAGCAAACAGTGGCGCTGCTGACAGTGTATATTGCTCTAATTGGTTTGGTGGGCTGTGGAATTAGCAAAGAGGAACATGAAAAAGTCCTTTCCCAGGTAGAAATGGCCAATGCGCAGCTCGCCAAAACTAGGGCTGAACTGGAGCAGGCAAATAAGAAAATCGCCAAAATGGAGGCATCGCAGCCCGAGGAGCAGAACAAACTGAGAATCGACCTGAAGAAGCAAAGACGAGCAAGACAGCTGCTGCGCGCTTCGCTGGCCGATTCTCAGCGAGAGACAACTATATTGAGGCAGCAGCTTGACGAACTTACGCAGAGCTTGATGAAAGTGAGCAGAGAGCTGGACGTTACAAGACAGGCCAACGAAGTTCTGAAACGTCAGATAGATGCGCTTATGGAGGAAAAAGGACGATCTCAGGAACTCACGGAAAAGAGAAGATAACCCTAAGGGAGAGTGAAATGGCAGAACCTCGTTATCCAACAAAAGAGGGGCTCTGGTCAAAGGGAAAGAGGGAAGAAAAAGGATATGGGAAAGTCCGACTCGGGACACCCTACCCCGAGGCCGTGGAACATTTTCGGAAGGCCATTGAGGGCAGAAATGACTTTGACCCGTCCGTCTTGTTTGTCTGGGGGACGATGCAGGCAACCGCTGTTCTGAACATCTTGAAGGCCGCTGAGGAGACCTTCGGTGAAGCAGGTCAAGAGATGGTGCGAAAGGCCATTAACGAAGCAGGCTATGAGGCGATGGATGGGCTGCTTCGAGACTCCAGTTTCCCTGACCACCTGGATGAGGCGGAGCTGGTCTCATACGTTGTCACGGGCTTGAACACCGTTCTGTATGCCTCTTTGGAAAAACCTTGGGTGACCTCAGAGGACCGCTGCGAATTCCATATTCTATGGTGCCCCCATCAGGACCGCTACACAGCCTTTGATTGCAGAGTGCAGCGATTTTTTGTTGAAGGAATCTTCCAGGCCATGGAAGACCACGGAAAGGGGAACTTCACGGCCTGGGTTGAAAAACTCATCCCCCGCGGGGCGGACTGCTGTCACTTTATTGTTCAGCGACGGGAGGACCATGAAGACAGAAATCCCTGGCACATCTATTCGGATGAACTGAACAAGAAGGCCATGGAGAAATTGAGGGGAAAAGGCTAGAGGCTGGGTGGAGGAATCACCATGCCTGAGGAGAAAAATCAAATGGATTCTCTCATTAGAGAATGGGATGGGGAAAGTGTCATTGTCCGTTTTGATCGTCAAACCAATGCCTGGATTTTCATTGCCATACACTCCACCCGTCTTGGCCCGGCCATAGGGGGCACGCGCATGAAGTCTTACCCTAGTCTCCATGCAGCGCTACAAGATGCACTAAGACTGGCGGCCGGCATGACCTATAAATGGGCAGCGGCCGGGGTGGAGGCCGGCGGCGGCAAAGCGGTTATTGCCATTCCGGAAGAGCTTGATCCGGAGGCAAGGATGAAATTGCTTCGAGGCTACGGTGCCTTCGTTCAGAACCACAAGGGACTCTTTTTAACAGGACCCGATCTGGGCACCTCCTCTGAGGACATGGATATTATTGCTGAAACCGGTGCTCCCTATGTTTTTGCTCGCACACCTGGGGCGGGAGGGGCAGGCAACCCTGGGCCGTTTACAGCCCTGGGCGTATTCACCAGCATCCAGGTGGTCGTTGAGCGACTTTTTGGTGATGCCACTCTGGTTGGCAAACGGATCACAATCCAGGGTGTGGGTAGCGTGGGTCGAGAATTGATTGAACTGCTGCAAAATGCCGGGGCAGAGGTCTTGTTCAGTGATGTGGATGAGGCCGCCGTTACACATTATTGCAATGAAGTTGGCCTTCAGTGCTTCCAGCCCGAGGAGGTTTACGAGAGCCCCTGTGACATATTTGCCCCATGTGCAGTCGGTGGTGTTCTAAGTGAAAAGACCATCCCTCGTTTGCGCTGCAGGGCTGTGGCTGGCGCAGCAAATAATCAACTTGCCACCCCAGAGGACGCCTTGCGATTGCAAGAGCGTGGGATTTTGTATGCGCCAGACTTTATTGCAAACAGTGGAGGAGCCATAGCCATTATCGGTATGGAAACGAGGGGCTGGTCACGAAAGGAAGCAGAAGAAAAGGTCACTAAAACCATCAAAGACAATTTATCACAGGTTTTTGAACTGGCTGAGGGCGAAAGGGTAGATACGGATGAGGCGGCCCGGCGTCTTGCCGCCCGGCGGCTGGCCCCGTAGCCGAAGCACAGCTTATAGGAAGAAATCCACGTAAGAAGAGATAACCTCCACCAGATGGGAATGACTTATCTAGGCCATATGACTTATCCATGACTCCATCATTTCACCGCTTTGTGTATGGCGGCCACCCCGAACAGCATGGGATGAATACTCACCTTGGTAAAACCGGCTCGGCGCATGATTTCCGCAAGTTCCCCCGCATTATAGAAACGAGGAATCGTCTGTGCCAGGTATGCATAACCCGCTTTTGATCCCGAAATACCCGATCCCAGGCGTTCCACAGCGAGTCGCACGTAAAGGTGAAATATTCTTCGGATCCACCGAGAAGAGGGTTGACTCGTTTCCAGATTCACAAATCGGCCCCCAGGTTTTAGGATCCTGTGAAACTCCCGCAAGCGCTCAACCAAGACTTTCTTGCTCACGTTAATATTGCGTGTGGCAAATGAAATGGTCACAAGGTTGAATGTCTCGTCTTGAAAGGGCAGTTGACTGGCGTCAGCCAGGGTGAAACGGATTTGATGGCTGTCCCCTCTAAGTGCCGCTTGCCGAATCATCTCAATGGAGAAATCTGCGGCAAATACCCTTGTATTTTCCCCTGTCAGGCGATTCAGATAGACGGCCATTTCACTTGTCCCTGTGCAGAGATCAATCCATCTCTCACCACCCCCCTGTGCCGCGGCTCTTGCTGCTTTTCTGCGCCACAAAATATCTAACCCAAATGTCAAGATGTGATTGACTATCTCATAGGTTCTCGAGACTTCCGAGAATATGTTCTGAATGCCTTGACTCATCAAAAAAATCTCTGGGGTTAGGAAAGGGAGAGGATTCGTTGGTAGGCAGCGTTGAATTCCTTCCAGATTTCCCGGCCGATACGATTCTGTGTATCCACTATCTCTTGGAGAATGGCCTTGTCCGTGAGGGGATTGACCAGGACCGCCCTCAGAACCACAATGTTTTGAGGCCGATAGCGTGTTGATTCCAGCGTGGTCCTTGACACAAACGTGGAATCATCCAGTCTGAGGGCCTTGTGCAGTTTGATGTTGAGTGCATTAACAATATGGTTTACCTTCCTGATACTCTTCTCCAGCGCCTTCACCTTTTGCCTGTCTCCAGATGCCTTTCTTGCAGCATCCCATTCATAAAGCTGTTTCTTAACTATTTGTGGGATAAAGCGGTAATTGAGGATAAAGAGTTCAGGGAGATTCAGGACCTCAAAGTTCCCGCATCCATCCAGGATCTCTCTGAGGGAATCCGTGTTTTGTTTCGCACTCTTAAAAAGCAAGCCATAACCCTCACGGCCAATGATTTTCAGAGAGGCCCACGGTTTCAAACAGGCAAAGGGGCGAGATCCCTCAACAGTAAATCTTCCCGTATCCACGGAATTTCTGCGGATAATATAATTGGCGCTTTGCATCAGATAGTTGAGATCTCTCTCACTCTTAAAAAGCACGAGGCCCATGGACATGGGACAGTAGAGTAGTTTGTGTGCGTCAATGGAGACGGAATCCGCCCCTTCGATGCCTCTGAATAGGCTTCGATACTCATCCACCAGCAGGGCCGCGCCACCCCAGCAGGCATCCACGTGGAAATGGGCCCCCACCTCCTTGGCTGCTTTGCCCAGCTTCTGGAGATTATCCACGTTCCCTGTCTCAGTGGTGCCCGCAATGCCAACGATGGCAACAATCTTTGTCTTTTCCTCTCCTTTTGCTTCTTTCAAGGCTTCTATCCTTCGGTGGAGTCTCCTCACGTCCATGCGATTGTGCTCATCCACCGGTATGTTTAGGACATTTTCCTCTCCCATCCCGAGCATATTGGCGGCCTTTTTGATGGAATAGTGCCCTCGGGTTGAAACAATGACCACACCCCTTGCATAGCCGTAATGTCGTAAGGCACGCTCAACGCCTGCCGCTCGGATACCCGGGAAATCGCCATCGGGGGGAAAGGCCTTTTCCCTGGCCACCATGAGGGCCGTAAGGTTTGCAATGGTGCCATCAGATGTGACGTTCCCCAGGGCCACCCGGGGGTTCTGTATATGTCTCTGATAGAATTTTTCTGTTCTATTGAATATGAGTCGATGAAACCAGGCCACAAGCTCTCTTTCCACAAAGCTGGAGGCCTTGGCCGTTTCAATCTTCACCTGGTTCTGATTTAAAGCAGCGATGATCATCTCCATAAGGATCATGAAATAGGGCACCGCACTGATCATGTGACCGATGTAGTAGGGATTGCCCACCTTCACGGAATGGGCCGTCACCTTAGCCTTGATCTCACTCAAAACATCCTTTATCAGATGGGGACTGTCAGGAACGGCGGTCTGATCAAATATCTTGCTGAGCTCAGGGAGCGTGATGGCGCTGTGAATCCCCCCCCTTTCCTGAAAGAAATCATGGATCATCTCAAGGAGTTCATGTCCGAATTCCATGAATTTATCAGGGGACTCAGGCATGATAAACAGCTTCTTGAGGTATGCCAGGTTGGCCTTGATCTCTTTTTGTTTATTCTTCATAAATCACTCAGTAAGCCTTCATTGGGACGTAGGGCAATGGCCCACGGCATGTCTCCCATTATTAGGGCAATTAGGCTAAAAGGAAATCTTTTGGCGACTATTCAATGAAATCAATGAGTTATTGATAACACATTCAAAATTTTTTTCAAGATTTTTTATTGAGTGCCTGAAAAGGCCTAAAATAGATCGATTTGGAATCAGATCTACAACCAAATTGCAGGAACCATAGAACCCACCCGGAAAAAAATACTGTGTTTTTCCCTTCAAAATACAGTCTTCACCCCATTGCATTATTTGGACTGATCTTATTATTTAAAGGACAGTAGTGCATCCTGATGCACTGCTGGATGTGGTTCCCTTTGAGTCTTGAACCTGCGATTAAAATTGAAACTCACCCTCAAAGGGCAATTACCCCTCCTTTCCCCCCTTGGGTGCCCCGACTTCCACCCAAGGGGGTCTTCATTTTCGCCTGTGGCTGAGATTCCCCAGAATCAGGAATTCCCCAATTGACCCGCCAAGAGCACAGGCATTATGACTCCTGCCCAAGGAGGGAGGCTGCTAAAAATTGACATAATTACTTAAACTAACCATAATATTACAAAGGCTTGAATAACAGGCCAACGATCTGGAAGTTGGAACCGAGAACGAAAACCCCAAAGCCCTACAGAATTGATAAAAAAACGCAAATCAAAGGAGAGGAAAATGAGGAATCCTGTGCTCAAAACGCTCACTATCATCCTGTTTATCTCTTTTCTCTTCCCGTTGGGACACGCTCAGGGAAAAGAACTTTTGAGCGGGAACGAATTGGTTCAATTGATGCGAGAATACGAGAAAGCAGAGAGAAACGATAAATCCACGGACTGGCGTAAGGCTGGTGAATACGTGGGATACGTGACGGGCTTCTATGATGCAACCTGGTTCTTCTATGCGGACCCAGATAATATCACCGCAGGTCGGATTGCAGCCGTCGTGGCAGCGTTTCTGAAGCAGAATCCGAAGAAATGGGACCGCCCTGCGTGGGATCTTGTCATGGAAGCGCTTCAGGAAGCATTTCCAAAGGCGAAATAGGGATTCAATGGTTCACTGGAGGCGCGGGGGTGGGCTATGAAATATGCCCTCTTATTGATTATCCTGGTCCTCTGCCTATTGACCTCCTATTTGATGTGGAAGCTTCTCAAAAAGGCTATTTTCTGGATAGTTATTTTAATAATACTCGCCCTGGGGTTCCTATTGTTTCATTCCAGATCTGGTATCCCACTTCCAACCTTCTGAGGACCTCTTTGGCCCGGAGCTCAACGTGAAATGAACACCAGGAGACCATTATCACCCTTTAATTCACAGAAAATATCATTTCTACTAAGTTCCCTCCTTACGAGAGCTAGTCTTGTCCCCCCGTCCACAAATCGGTTTTCCTCTAATTTACCTGGAGGGCATTAACTGCAATGAATTCTGATTCAGCCAGATTCAAAAATGCGGCAAGAAGTCTTAGACTTTGATCTTCACAAGACTACTAACACATCTTGTGGGCTTGCTCCTCATCTATTAAAAGCAACTGCTTCCATTCTGACGCTATCCTGAAAACTGATTTTCATTGACTTTAAGGCCGTTTTGTTATTGATTTACTGAAGATTTTCCTTCCATCTATCAACCTCTAGTCGGGTAGAGGTTTCTTCATGGAAAAACCACTCATAATGTGCATGCCTAGCTCCCCACAGAAGTCTGTATATTCTGTTGGGAGTTTAAAATATCATTCCTGTGAGTTCAGACTTACTGATCAGAGGTAAAACAATATGGCCCTAACTAACGTTCAAACAAGTGCTAACTTTCAGTGACAAGGAGTATTTTATGAAGTCAACAGTATTTTCTGTCACTTCAGTTGGACAAATTGAACCGCGTCTTCAAGATATTCGCAAGGAGGGATTAGCGCCAACCTTAGCAATTGTTTTTAGCTCCGTTATTCATAATTTGAAGGAATTGAGCGCAGTTTTCGCAAAACATGATATTGAGGTTTTCGGCGCAAGCAGCAGTGGAGAGATCACCAATGACCGAATCCATGAAGAATCGATTGTGGTGATGCTGCTTGATATTAACCGTGATGCCTATCGACTGAACACCTTTGATGGGGAAGGAAAAACTTCCTATCAACTGGGGCAAAGCGTTGCGGAGTGGGCAAAAACTATCTATGACAATCCTGCGTTTATGGTGATGTCCGCCGGAGTTCGCGCCGATGGTGAGCAGATTGTTAATGGGGTTATTTACACCATGGAGCGCCAAGTGTCCCTGTTTGGGGGCCTTGCTGGCGATGACTTAAGAATGCAAGAAACATCTGTGTTTAGTGCATCGCAAGTCATCACAAATGGTGTTGTGGCTTTGATTTTTGATCAAAATGCCATTGATTTGCAGGGAATCGCGGCTAGTGGATGGAAGGGAATAGGCACTCCAAAGACCATCACAAAAGCCGAAGGAAATATTGTGTATAGGATTGATGATGAACCCGCCTTAGATATGTATAACAAATATCTTAACATTGGTGATGATACTATGCTCGCCATCGAATACCCCCTGCTCTTGATACGTGATGATGGTTCGTTTGTGCTCAGAGCAGCATTTCTCGTGAATGAGGACAAATCAATTGTCTATGCGGGAACTGTGCCTGAAGGCGCGAAAGTACGCTTTAGCATGCCGCCTGGTTCTGAAATTATTGACCACGCCATTGAGCAAATGTCAGAATTCAACCAACAAATTTCCAGGCCAGATGCTATCGTGCTGTTTTCCTGCAAAGGACGTCATGTTGCGCTCGGTCCAATGGTCGAGGATGAAATCTCCGCTGTTCACAAACTGTGGAACGTTCCACTGGTAGGATTCTTTAGCTACGGAGAAATTGGTCCTGTGCCACAGGGACGGTGCGATTTTCACAACTATACACTTGTTCCTGTCTTGATAAATGAAAAATAAATGCTCAATAGGCTTCCCGTATGAACGCTCATCATGACAAGCTGAAATACACAATCTCGCATCTGAATATTGCCAATGATGAAAGAGAATTACTGTTGGAATTGCTCGGCAAAATGGAGAAAGAGCTCAAAGCTCTCAACTTCAAATTGGAAAGAGCATCAAAAGAGAAAAAGACCGTTTCAACATTGCTCTCTCGCACATCGGAAGATCTTGAAAAATCATCAGAGCTTATCAAGAAAATGTTTGGCCGCTACCTGTCCACGGAAGTAATGAATTCTCTACTCCAAGATCCAGCGGCATTGGAATTGGGAGGGGAGAAACGGAAGGTCACCATCATGATGACCGACCTAAGAGGCTTTACAGCACTCTCTGAGCGCCTCAAGCCCGAGCAAGTCGTTCAAATGCTTAACTCATACTTTGAAGTCATGGTGGAAGTAATCCTCCAATACAATGGCACCATTAATGAAATCATTGGCGATGCGCTACTGGTTATTTTTGGTGCACCTCAAGAAATGGCGGACCGAGCCAAACGCGCCATAGCCTGCGCCATAGAGATGCAGAACGCGATGGCAAAAGTAAACGAGAAGAACCGTGCACGAGGCCTGCCTGAGTTGGAGATGGGAATTGGCCTTAATGAAACAGAAGTGATCGTTGGTAACATTGGTTCAAGTAAAAGAAGTAAGTACGCTGTGGTTGGAAGCGGCGTAAACATGACTAGTCGGATCGAGTCATACACAGTTGGGGGACAGATTCTCATTTCGGAATCAGTTAGGCAGAAAGCGGGCGAGGTTCTCAGAATTGACGACAAAAAAGAAGTGATGCCCAAAGGGGCTGAAGTGCCTCTAACGATTTATGAGGTAGGTGGCATTGCAGGCCCATATAATCTCGCCATAGATAGGGATGAGCCAGCTAGGGTAACGCTGGTGAGCCAGATCCCGTTAGAATACAAGCTGCTAGGCGGAAAGCATGTGGGCAAGAAAGGTATGAAGGCCCGTATTCTCAAGCTTTCAAAGAAGAGTTGTGAGCTTGCATTGACAGAACCTTTCCCCTTATTAGCCAATATGAAGATGAACCTGGGAGATGTGGATGAGGAGTTAGCGTCTAAGGACTTCTATGGAAAAGTCATTGAGCAATCTAGAAAGCAGGCAAATACCTACTTGGTTCGATTTACAGCAGTACCACCCGAGATAAGCGCTTATTTCCAGGCACTTCGCCAATACGCTGCCAAAGGAATGTCCGCATAAAAGAACTGATCGCCGTTTATTTGCAATGGTAACTCGCTGCCCATGCCGCGGTCAGTCTTTTCCACATATTGTGGTCTCCAAAACAGGCCTATAGTTTTGATTACTATTTTTTGTGAACTCTCGGAAGGCCGAAAAACTGATGGCTGCCAGAACACTGCTCCAATGTATTCTGATTCAGCTTAATTGAGTTATTTGGCAAAAAATCTTGAATACACCCGTCCGTCAACCCACCACAATATTTTGTTTTTCCAGCCGCGCAGAAAACAACTTGACAACCCCCTACCCTTCAGATAGATATTAGGACATACCACACTGTAGCAGATTAAAGGCCGAAAAACTTTGACTGGCATTGGAGGTAAGGCTATAAATACAAGGTCACAATGAAACCCTCAACATCGACCGAAACCTACCAACTATGATAGAACGGGGTTTAGCGGGAAACATTGCGGCCTTCGTTGCCGCGAGCCTTTTCGGGGCCTCGGTGGTCGCCACTCGGGTTGCCGTCCAGGAGATGCCACCGCTGAGCCTGGCAGTCCTCCGGTTTGGTCAAGGAGGGCTGATTCTCTTCCTCTATCTGCTTGTCATTTCGCGCGATCTGCTGCGCATTGCGTGGAAAGATCTGCCATTTCTCATACTCCTTGGGGCCATCCTCTTTGCAATATTCCCACTGACATTCAATGTGAGTCTTCGCTTCACTGAGGCGTCCCGGGGTGCACTGATGCTGGCCACTATGCCCCTGTGGAGCGCTTGGCTCGCTCGAGCAGCCAAAAGGGAACGCCTCAATGTTCGCCAGGTTGTGGGGATCCTGCTCACACTTGGCGGTGTCGCAGCAGTGCTCGCCGAGAGGGGAATGACTTGGGAGGGGAGCGGGCGGGCCTTGATCGGTGATGGGCTTATGCTCTTGACCGCCCTGTGCGGCGCAATTTACGGCGTGTTGGCCCAGCGAATCCTGGGCCGCTATACCTCTCTGACCGTGACCACATATGCAATGGTGCTCGGCACACTTTTACTCCTTCCGGCCGCTCTCATCGAAGGCCTTCCCGAATCGCTCGCACGGATCAATGGTAATTTAGTGGGCCTAGTCCTCTTCTTAGGCATTCTTGGTGGAGCACTCGGATACTTTCTCTGGACCTTCGCCCTGAGCCGTCTGACACCCACGCAAGTGGCAGTCTACGTGAATTTCAATCCCATGGCTGCAACTATTTTGGCGGCAGCTCTTTTGACAGAGAGGCTCACAGGAGTCTTCGGTGTGGGCTTCGTGGCCGTCTTAGGAGGCGTACTGCTCGTGAATTTACCAAGAAGGGTTGGGGGCGAGAGCTAGTGAATTGCAGCTCTTCCATATCTGGGAGAAGGTGTCACAGGATTTTATACTAGAGTAGTGTTTGGTGGGAAAGATGCTCAAGGCGGGATGAGTTAATGGCTCTTGTTAAAGAGGTTGCGGATAGAATTTATGAGATCAAGCCCGAAGGCAAGGGGCTTGATTGTTTTCCTCTGTGCACAGTCTATCTTGTGTTGGACGACAAATCGGCTCTGATTGAGGCAGGTTGTCCTGTTCAAGCCTCTGAAATCTGGGAAGCTGTGGAGAAAGTGGGCTGTGATGCAAAGGAGCTTTCATATATCATTCCCACCCATGTTCATGGAGACCACGCTGGAGGGGCAGGGATTCTGGCACAGTGGTTGCCACAAGCGCGGGTGGTGGCCCACCCGAAGGCCGCCAAGTTCCTGGCAGATCCGTCCATGATCGCCAGGTTAATGCAAGGCTTTAAGCTCATCTTTGGAGATGATTCTGAGGACAGATTCGGAACGATGCCTCCGATCCCCCAAGAAAAATTTGTATTGGTTGATGATGGTAAAAGTATTTCGCTGGGGGCAAGAGAACTGAAGGTCATCGATACTTCCGGCCATGCACCCTACCATCTTTCTTTCTTAGATACCAGGACTCGGGGATTGTTTTGTGGCGACGCATTCGGCGGGTATTTCTCTGAGATAGAAGTTATTTATCCCTCCTCCACACCGGGATCAGATCCCATTTTAACCCTGAAAAGCATGGAGAAGCTTCAAGAACTCAACCCTGAATTCGTGTTCTTTTCACATGGTAGCTCGACCCGAGAAGCGGCCAAGATTATTCAATTAGGTGTAGATCAGGCGCGACAGTGTCAGGACATTACCCTAGCGGCACTAAAGGTAGGAGAAGATCTCAACGAGGTAGGTCGCAGGCTAATAGAAGTCTTGGCAAGAGGTTCTGCATTGGCCAGATCAGAGTTATTGGAATGGCCTTATTTCATACTAGTCACGGTCGAAGGCTACCGGCAATATTTCAAAAAGAATAACATGATTTAGTCTAACTTGCAGGCCAAAAAGGCCCTATCTTGACCCAACCTATACTCCTGGAGAATTTCCTTTCACAATGGATTCAATCTCGGAGATGATGCCCGGCACATCGGATTCGAGAACTTCGGAGAACCATTTTTTTTGCGGGTACAATATAATATTGGGGCCTTTCTGGCAAAGGCCCAGGCAACCGCACTTGGACAAACGCACCTTTCCCTTCCACCCCCTCGTATTCACTTCCTTCTTCAGGGTTTTTCGAATATCAGCGCTGTTGCCGTCGGCGCAGGATTTCCTTTCCCCATTACGATCATTGGTGCACACAATAATATGGCACACATATGGCGATACATTTTCTTCCATGATGTCAGAATGCCTCCCTTTCCAAGTGAATAGTCTTATTTTTCTTCATCCGCAACATCCCGGACAATATGATCCCATATTGTCTCCTAGAGTTCCACCTTCTTTAATCATTGTGTTTATAATGCCATCGGGATAAAAAATTCATTCTATGATTTTACTACATCAGGTTCAGAGGCCGATCAAGAAATAAGAGTTGCTCGAGTTTTCCTTCTCGCATATATTACGTGCTCCTGAAAAGAGTGACTCTGTTGTTCATATGTTATAAAATGGTTGTGATACCATTACTTCTATACAATTAAAATTAGGTATTTCGATTCTTGTGTCTATGTCATATTGTATAAAAAAATCAGCTCGTGACAATCAGCTCGACGTTTGATTTTTACCTGAGATACCGATGAACTACCCCTCCATAATCAATGTCCTGGGAAAGTTATTCATTGTCACCGGAAGCTCCATGGTCCTGCCCTTGTTCTGTTCCATCTATTACAGAGAAAATGATCTGCTTCCCATATTCATCTCAGCAATTGTCATTATCCTGATAGGGTTGCCCCTCTGGTGGATTTTTCGAAAAAATCACGATCTGGACATGAAAGACGGTTTCTTCCTGGCTTTCTTTGGTTGGATTCTGGTCTCTGCGGTCTCCGGCCTGCCTTTCATGATTCACGGATCGATTCCTTCCTTCACCGACGCTTTTTTTGAAATGATGTCCGGTTACACCACCAGTGGCGCCACCATACTCACAGATATAGAAGCTGTCCCCCACGGATTGCTTTTTTGGCGAAGCGAAACCCATCTGCTAGGTGGCATGGGCTTTTTAACTTTGGTCGTCATATTCCTGCCCCATGGCATGGGGGGACTTCGCATATTCCGGGCAGAGTCGAGCCCCGGCCAGGTGATCACCAAAGAGAGATTCAAACCCCGCAACAGGGACACCATGATCTGGCTCTGGGGGATCTATCTGGCTTTGAATCTTCTGGAGACCCTTCTGTTGGTTCTGGGAGGGATGACCCTTTTTGATTCCCTGTGTCATGCCTTCGGAACCGTGTCCACATCCGGGTATTCCCCCAAAAACGCAAGCATAGGCCACTATAACAATGCCTATTTCGACTGGGTGATTATTCTTTTTATGTTCTTGGGCGGGATGACCTTCATGCTTTTCTATCATATGTTGAAAGGGAACTGGGGTGTCCTGAAAATAAATACCGAATTTCGCTGGTATGTGGGATTTTTGCTAGTCTTTTGCGGCGTGGTCACGTGGATTTTGTGGAAAGAGAGCACCTATCACAGCTTCGCGGATAGTGCGCGATACGCCACATTTCAAGTCATGTCCCTTTTGACCACCACCGGGTTCACCACGGCAGACTATGAAAAATGGCCACAGTCCGCGCAGATGTTTCTCTATGCCGTATGCTTTATCGGGGCCTGCGCCGGGTCTACCACCAGTGGTATCAAGGTCGTGCACTATGTGGTGATATGGAAATTTATGGTTGCCGCAATAAGAAAAATATTTTTCCAACCCATGGCTGTTTCATCCATCCAGCTTAACAGGCGTCCCATAGACCCCCTGATCATTGACCTCGCGGTCTGTTATTTCATTGTCAATATCTTTCTTGTCCTGGGAGGCGGTTGTTTCATGGTGTTGGTGGATGACATGGACTATGTCACGGGGATGAGTTCAGTCATTGCCACGCTCATGAATATCGGTCCGGGATTCGGCAGCATAGGACCCTCTGAAAACTATGCCCACATCTCGGCGATAGGGAAGTGGTTCTTGTCATGGAATATGCTGGTGGGCAGGCTGGAAATGTTTTCAGCCCTCGTCGTGTTCTATCCGTCCTTTTGGAAGAGATAATTCCGAAAATCAATGGTTGGAAACGTTCAGCTATTCTAAAAATAGTTTCTGAACGTCTTTTAAGTGGAGTGAGGCACAGAAAACGATGGCCGGTTCATTATCCTGGATATGGGTGTCACCCACAGCGATCTGCCATTCGCCGTCGCGAAAAACCGCCCCAACGAGAATCTTACCGTGATATTCGGGATCTAATTTGGAGAGCGGTTTTCTCGTAATCAGAGAGTTTGGAACGGCAATAATCTCAACCGCTTCTGCATCGAAACCATGCAGATGGGCCACAGATAGAAGTTCTCCTCTGCGAATAAATTTTATGATCTCGTTTCCTGCCAGAATCTTTTTATTCAAGGCGATGTCCGAACCCATGGTGCCGGCCAGCACCAAGTAGTCCTCTTTGTTCACGAGGGCAATGGATTTACTCTGTTTGCCCTCTGATTTTTCATTGTGGGTCGTCATCAGATGTTTCGCCAGAAGGCAACTCATAATATTGGTTTCATTATCGCCTGTGGCGGTTATGAAGGTGTCCATGTCCAGCAGTCCTGCCCGTAGCAGGACGTTTGCGTTCGATCCGTCCCCGTGCAGGATCTCTGCATGCTTCAAGGTGAAGGACAGTTCCTTGGCGTATTCTTCATCCTTTTCAATGAGTTTAACCTCAATGGTTTTTTCTAACAACTCGGCCACACGGCGCCCCACCAGGCTTCCTCCCAGTATCATCACCCGGTGACGGCGCTGCTGTTCCACACCCGCCAGTTCCATCAACTGCGGCAAATCTTTACTGGTGGCCATCATAAACACCTGATCCTGAGGCAATAACTCCTGCTCTCCCCCGGGTATGATGGTGGTTATACCCCGGGCAACCGCGACGACGCGAAAGGAAAAGCCATGATAAATCCTTGATATCTCCTTTAATTTTTTGTAGGCGAGAGGAGACGTTTCATTAACACGAAGAGCCATGACCTGGATCTCTCCTTCGGCCACATCAATGATGTCGTTGCCTGCCCTGATTTTTATCAACCTTACAATCTCCTGGGCGGTCAACTCCTCAGGATGGATCACCAAATCAATGCCCAAATCCTTTGTATTGAGCACAGAAGCCTTTTCCCCAAATTCCAGTGAACGAACCCGCGCGATCTTGCGCTGAATTCCAAATCGATCGGCAATGATTGAGGCCATCATGTTCACAGCGTCATTATCGGTGACGGCAATGAGGTAATCCATATTCTCTGCATCGGCTTCTCGCCAGCATTGGATACTCATGGCATTGCCCTGAATCAGACGGGCATCCAGATCCCCGTCAGCATGGCGAATCAGCCTACCCTCAGACTCTATAACCGTGATCTCGTAGCCTTCATGCACGAGTCGTTTTGCCAGGTAATATCCGACGCCGCCGAGGCCCAATATCAAAATATTTTCAGACAATGTCGATTTTTTCCTAAACATGGTTAAGAAAACCTGTAGGATTACGCAGAGTTGTTAAACAGTGCTGAACCTGAAAAAGCGTTTTTCAGATGAGCGCTTCTACCCCGAATCAACTCTTTTTCAGCTCCCCTAGAATTCTTACTGGAAGTAGGTCTACTTGTCAACTTGGTGATTTTACCTTAAAACGCTCTGAACAAGCAAAATGAAATAAGCTTTCTGTAGGCTTTTAAACACAAAAAAAGATTGCTTTGACTATCAACACATTACAAAGTTGTGGGCAAATCTATGGGATCTCACCCTCTTGTGTTATAGTCAGTGTCTGTTTCCTAACTCAAGGCTTTTAGCGGGCCGTATATTGAATAATCATTTCAATAGCAAACTTTACTATATAACCAGCAAAGCTGGTGGGTTTTGGAAGCTACTAATTTGAGTAACGAGATATGAACGAGACCTTTGATTTGGGCGGAGAATCTTTAGATATGGACGGAACGGCCACTGCGAATGAGATCAGGACTCGAGTAGAACGGTTTCAGCAGCTCTTGAGTGAGCATGGGGTTGACGGGGCGCTGATGGTTCAGAAGATGGATGTCTATTACTTTGCTGGCACGGATCAGGATGCCCATCTGTGGCTTCCCGCATCAAATGAACCCCTGCTCATGGTGAGGAGGAGTTTGGAAAGGGCCTCTAAGGATTCTCCTCTAAAGCAGATCGTCCTCCTTAACAGCCTTTCACAAATTCCTCGATATATCAAAGAAAATGGTAACAGCGAGCCCGAAAGTCTGGGGCTGGAGATGGATATCCTTCCGGTGAAGATGTATCAAGCATATCAGAGCCTCTTTCCGCACGCAGAAATGGTTGACATCTCCTCTCTCATACGCCAGACGCGTATGATCAAATCGGATTATGAGATTTCCCAAATTAGGGCAGCGGCTCACATCACCGATAGGATGTATGAGCAGGTTCCCCAGTTCATTGAGGAATCGGAGACAGAGATCGATCTGGCTGTTAAAGTGGAGGGCTTTTACAGGACACGGGGCCATACTGGGATGACGCGTTTTCGTACCTTCGATTTGGGAATAAATTATGGCCATATCATCTCAGGGGCCAGCGGGGCGGAGCCGAGTGCTTCTCCGGGTCCCACTGGAGGATCAGGTTTGGGTCCCTTCTACTCTCAAGGCGCTGGATTCAATCCATTAGGTTGTAACACACCGATTGTGATCGACTACTCGTCTTCAGTGAATGGATACATCTCTGATTCTGCCCGTGTTTTCAGCGTTGGGAAACTCCACAATAAGTTCATAAGTGCGCACCAAGTCATGCTCCAGGTTCAAGATTCTGTGGCAAAGGAAGGCAGATCGGGAGTTAGTGCAAAAGACCTGTATGAAGTTGCTCTGGGGATCGTGGAAGAGGCGGGGTTATCCAATGGATTTATGGGTTACCCTCAACCGGTTGCCTTTGTGGGACATGGTACGGGTCTTGAGATGGATGAATGGCCCGTCATAGGCCGTGGCGTTGACACGATCTTGGAATCAGGGATGGTCCTCTCTTTGGAACCAAAATATGTCTTTCCAGGAGAGGGGGTGGTGGGGATTGAAAATACATTTTTGGTCACAGAACAGGGAATGGAAAAAATAAATGCCTTCCCCGATGAGATCGTCATTTGCTAGCAATAGGAGGGTAGGATGTCATCCAAACCTTGGCATGGTCCTAAATGGCCTGAGGACGTCCCCTATGAGATAAGTGGCTACGAAAAGCCTCTCACTTCTGTCTTGGACACGACGGCGAGGCTCTATCCCCACCATACTTACACCATCTTTCAAGGGGCAACACGCACTTTTGCTCAGGTGAAAGATACCGCTGACCGGGTGGCAAATTTCCTCGTCTCCCGTGGTATAGAACCGGGTGACCGGGTTGCCATCTTCCTGCCCAATCTTCCCCATTACCCGCCCATATTTTTCGGCATCCTTGAGGCGGGTGGGGTTTGCGTCACATGCAATCCTCTTTACAAGGCTTCAGAGCTGAATTTCCAGCTTGTAGACACTGGCGTAAAGGCCCTCTTTGTCATGGATCACCCCATGTTCTACCCAACGGCATTGAAGGCCATGGAAGGCTCTCAGGTAAATACAGTCGTCGTCTGTAACGTGAAGTCCTATTTGCCCTCGATAAAGGGTTTCTTAGGCTCGCTCGTGGGCAAAATCCCCAAGGCAGAGTCCCATGAACCCGGGCATCTGATGTTTGATGACATTATCAGGTCCACGTCACCAGCACCTCCTGAACGCCACATCAAACCCGCGGAGGATTTGGCCCTCATTCTCTATACGGGCGGCACTACGGGCCTGCCTAAGGGGGCCTGCCTCACGCATGCCAACCTGATGTCAAACCTTATGATGAGCGAGGAGTATGTGCGTATCGCTCAAACACCGGGTGAGAAACCGAAGAAGCTGGAAAAAGGGGTTCACACCATTCTGGGACTCCTGCCCTGGTACCACAGTTTTGGACTCACGCACAGTTTGCTAGCCAGTTGCATAGGTGCCTCTCGTCTCGTCTGCATGCCGGATCCCAGGGCGGGCAAGCCCCCTTTCACTGAGGTACTCAAGGTCACCGAGAAGTACAGGGTCAGTGGATTCTTAGCCGTACCCACTATCTTTTCCGCCCTTGTCAACCATCCCTTTATAGACAAGTTCGACCTTACCTCCATCATCGGTTGCGGCTCGGGTGCGGCGCCTCTGCCCGTTGAAGTCCTCAAGCAGTTCGAGAAGCGGACCGGTGCCGTCATTTACGAAGGTTACGGACTGACCGAGACCGGTCCCACGTTGACGACGAACCCCACCAATCATGAGCAGCGGAAGATCGGAACCGTTGGATTACCCGTTCCCAGTACAGACCTGAAAATAGTGGACCTTGAAACTGGGCTCAAGGAACTCCCCCAGGGGGAGGATGGCGAGATCGCCGCTTCCGGTCCTCAGATTATGTTGGGGTACTGGAACAAGCCCGAAGAAAACGATGCTGTCTTTCGTGAAATTGATGGGAGACAATTCTTTTTGACCGGCGACATCGGCCACATTGACGAAGAAGGGTTTCTGGTCATTACAGATCGTAAAAAAGACATGATTATTGTGGGGGGATTTAATGCCTATCCAAGGGAGATCGAAGAGGTCCTCTATGCCCACCCCAAGGTCGCTTTGGCCGCGGTGATCGGCGTGCCCGATCCTCATCGGGGAGAAGCCGTCAAGGCCTTTATCCAACTCAAACCGGGCACCGAAGCCACGGAAGAAGAGTTCATAGGGTTTTGCAAGGCCAGAATGGCGGGCTACAAGCGGCCACGTGAAATAGAATTCCGGGAGAGTTTGCCCACATCCATGGTGGGTAAGGTCTTGCGCAGGATCCTGCGAGAAGAGGAACTTGAGGAACGCAAAAAGGGCTGAGTGTTATGGGTGCAGTGAGGCGTGGGATACTCTCTCGCTCCAGCGTCCGGCTCATGGAGCTCACATGTATTCTCAGCCCTTTAGAAGTGTCCTAGCGATAATCAGTTTTTCTATCTCTTTTGTGCCCTCGTAGATCTCTATGATTTTGGCATCCCGGTAAAATCGTTCCACATCATACTCAGCCATGTACCCGTATCCGCCGTGGATCTGAACGGCCTCCTCTGCCACCCGAACTGCGGTTTCCCCGGCAAAGCATTTGGCCATAGCCGTCAATTTTCGGTCAGGTTCCCCCTTATCCGCCTTCCAGGCCGCTTCATAGACCAGACTCCTGGCCGCTCGAACAAGGGTGGCCATCTCCGCTATTTTGAATTGAATGGCCTGAAAAGTCCCCAGGGTCTGTCCAAATTGCCTTCGCTCTTTGGCATATTTGATGGCCTTT
>Ga0209536_100003429_pt1 | contig 25474 bp, 22 predicted proteins | sample DeeMarSeWOR28_12_FD_187461 | JGI IMG/M metagenome (GOLD analysis project Ga0209536, IMG submission 187461) | Marine sediment microbial communities from White Oak River estuary, North Carolina - WOR-2-8_12 (SPAdes) (version 2) | ecosystem: Environmental > Aquatic > Marine > Intertidal zone >...
CCGCCCTCCCTGCACCCCCGCGGGCAATCGCCCCACCCCAACAAGCCCCTCAAGCTGATCAAGAACTATCTCCACCCGGCCTAATGCGCCGCAGCCCAGACCACTGCCGCTCTTTCGTCAGGGATGCGACCCCACCGCTGCAGAATCGCCGTCTGCACGTGAACTCATGTACGCACGACTCCACTCCCGCCCGACTTGCCAGCTATTGCCCTTTGCCTGGCCCGGCTCAGTTATAAGCCCGCGGAACGCGTCAGCCATGGCGCCTCGCCAACTGCAGACCTTTTGCCCAACCGGCCCCCGCCCTCGATACCTCCCTAGTAACAACGCCGCCATAATAACCGCCCTATCAATACTGATACGAAGATTCTTCTCTCAGTTGTACAAGACCCAGCCTCTCTCCAATTCCCTCAAACTCACGCTGGCGAGTGTAGTGCCATGCCGGCGCCCCTCGTGGTGCCACCTCAAAAATACTTGACAGCCGTCGAAATTTCGCATAACTATTTGGCCTGAACAGGTATTGTGCCTGCCGAGACGTCGCAAGGCAAATCTCTGTAGCGCCGACCAGACGCCCGGACCGCCTACCGCTGGCGACACATCGTTTTCAGTGCTGTTACCTGGAGCATACAGGAATGAAAATAGTCGTTGCAATGGATTCGTTCAAAGGCACGCTCAATGCAGCCGATGCGTGCGATCTTATTTCAGGCTCTATAAGTTGTATCTTATCGGACGCTACAGTTATTCAGAAGCCCATGGCCGACGGCGGGGAAGGCACGGCACGTGCCATGATTCAAGCTGGTGCCGGCCAATGGATCGCCCGCACGGTTATGGGCCCGCTGCCCGAAATGAAAGTACAGGCAGGCTTTGGTTGGTTCACCGATCGTACGGCAATTGTGGAGATGGCCGCAGCGAGCGGTCTTGAGTTGCTCACCGCCGACCAACTTGACCCAATGCGCGCCACTACCTTCGGTACAGGTGAGCTCATTGCTGCTGCAAATCAGTACGGCGCCGAGAAGGTCCTTCTTGCCGTCGGAGGAAGTGCAACTGTTGACGGAGGCGTTGGGGCTGCGACCGCGCTCGGCTGGAGATTTCTTGATCACACCAGACAGCCAGTCATGCTGGGGGGAAAGTCGCTGGAGAAGATAGCGTATATAGAGAATCTGGGCAAGGGCGAGGTTCCGCCCGTAGAGGTTCTGTGCGACGTCAATAACCCCCTCTGCGGCGAGCACGGCGCTGCGAACGTTTATGGCCCGCAAAAGGGGGCCACTCCTGAGATGGTGGAGACGCTCGAGAGAGGACTGGTGCACCTCTCAGATCTTGTCGCCGCGCAGCTGGGGACCGACATCAGAAATGTGCCGGGCGCCGGTGCGGCGGGGGGGCTGGCAGCCGGCGCGCTCGCGTTTATGCACGGAACTATTGTCTCGGGGATAAAAGCCGTAATGGAACGGAGCAACCTGGAGGCTGAGTTGAAACGTGCCGACTGGGTTGTCACCGGTGAAGGTTCGTTCGACCGCCAGTCGCTCCACGGCAAGGTGGTCTCTGGTGTCCTGGAACTCGCAAAACGCTCCGGCACACGGGTTGCTGTTCTGGCAGGGCAGGTCAAGATTTCCCCCGAGGAATGCCGAAATCTGGGTATAGACGTCGCCCTTGCGAGCAAGCCGGAGGATCTGCCTCTGGATGACGCCCTGAGAGACAGCCGCAAGCTGCTCGAGGCAGCGGCGCAGCGGCTGGCCCTCCAATATCTGGCTCGCTGAGGCGCCGCTGGGCTGATCGCTGCCGATAGGGCAAAATCAGACTTTTTTTAAGTTTCGCGGGTGGGATTTTCGATAATTGCAAGGTTTTCGTCGAACCGAGTGACGATTTGGATGGTATAATTGCGCATTGTAGGCTTTGTGTAGCCTTCGTGTGATGAGGTTATTGACAACTTTTATTGGAGCGACATAGCTATGAGCCTTGGGAGACAAAAGAATCTTATCGTGCTGGGTGCGGTTGCAGCCGCGTTACTGGTTGCCGGTGTCTTGGTAGCAGATTATGCTGATATCCTGCCCGGCAGGGCGAAGGCAGACGCGCCGGCCAAGGTTTGTCAATCGGGCGAAGCGAAGCCCTGCTGTGCGGCCAAGGGCGACGCGGCCGGCTTTCCTCAGGTAGTGGCCGCCATGGCCGAGGTTGCTCCGGCCAAGAGCGGCTGCGAGAAATCTTCAGGCTGTTCTCTAGAGGGCAGCCCGGGCCAGTCATGCTGCGGCGAACCTTGCCCGCCTGGCTGCCCGAAACCTTGCTGTCAAGAGAAGCCGGGCTGTTGTGAGAAGCCACCCGCCGGCTGTTGCGAAAAAGGCCAGGGCGGTGAGGCTGCCGGTTGTTGCGCGGCCGAAGTTGATACCGCGACTGAGTAGGGGGCTTCTGTTGGACTTACACAAGGAGCTTAGACTTTGAAGAGAAGCCGGTTCATCCGAGCCGGCTTTTTCTGTGCGCTGCGAATTGTCCTGACGCGTCGCGGAACGAACACATCTTCTCGGTGACGGCCTGAGGTGGTGCAGCCCTTATCATGCTCGAAGTCGTAGCTTGCCCGCACCTGTGGGTGCTCAAGCATTGGTCACCGGGTCAGAGCGAATTCACCGTCGAGTCGCACTGGGCCCAACGCACAACGGGACCCAGATCAGACTCGAACGCATTCCATCGCCCAAATTGTGGTTGAGGCACGTAGGAAGGGGGTATCGAGTTCTTCGAAAGCAGTAGTGGGTGCGTCTCAGCGGCGCGCGAATGAGTCTGTAGTAGCGAAGGCGGGCTGGGCGGAACTGCGGGCATGACATCTCTCAGGGAGGAGCTGGTCGTACGCAAGCCGCAGACAACATTGGCCAAAACGGCGACGTAATGTTAAGCCTGGCCATATGCAGATTCTTTTGATGACAAATGCGGCTCAATGTTCTATAGTGGGTGAGGCTCAGCCGCATAGTCGGGCGAAAGTCCGGATAGGGTCTGAATACGTTTCAGATGAGTCTCGATCTTTGGAGGCGGATACTGTGAAACACATTCATTCCTGCCTCATCATTTTGTTGCTCACTGCGGTTGCCACCGACGGCCGCACAGTTGAGATGACTCTTCAGCCGGCGAAGGCTCCGAAGCGCGTGCAGAAAAACCTTCTACTGCCCAAAGCTGAGGAGCAAACCGATGCCGATGCGATGCCGCTGTACGAAAGGGCAGTCCAATTATTGCCTGAAGATTCTCAGATGGACCAGATGAATCAGTGGCTTAAGATGCCACCGTCCAAGTTGCCGCACGAGCAGGTACAAGCAACACTTGAGCAGTTTGAACCCATTCTGCAATTGCTCGAGCAGGCCTCCAAATGCAGTCATTGCAGGTGGCCCTACTGGGATAGTGATACAATTTCCCAGGATCTGCGGAGGTATCGCGGGCTCGTGTACTTTCTTGCATTACAGATGCGTCTTGAGGTTTCCCGGGGCTCGTTTGATGAGGCTATCGGCACCCTGCAGACAGGATTCGCGATGGCAAAGCATCTGGCCGAAGGCCACAGCTTCCTCCACGGCCTCGTTGGAGTAGGCATCAGCGCCATCGTCTGTCGGCAAGTCGAGCAGTTTGTCCAGAGCCCCAATGCGCCCAACCTTTACTGGGCCTTGAGGGCCCTGCCGCGGCCGTTCATTGACCTGAGCGACTGGGCAGAATTCGAAGAGCCGCATACTGGAAAAACGGCGCGTCTGCTGATGAACAGGCTCGACCGTCACGTGGCTGCTTTGCAGTGCGTTGAAGCCCTGCGTCTTTATGCTGCTGTTCATGACGGCAAATTTCCAAAGGAGTTAAGCAGTATCACCGAGGTCCCTGTTCCCGCTGACCCTGTTATGCAAAAACCGTTTGCTTACCGCAGTACCGGCTCCTGTGCTGTCTTGGAAGCACCCGCTCCGGAGGGAGCAACCCAAAAATGGGATGCAATACGGTATGACCTAAGCCTGCAAGAATGAGGCTAGCACATACTCTGGGGTTGCGGAATACGATATCTCTGGATGGTTACTGTCAGCTGAACAGGCTGGACCTTGATGCGCAGTATTCTTTGCGGACCGCCGGTTGAGAATGTCAGAAGAAACTTAGACGAATAAGGGTGTCTCATCCGTTGTACCTGTGACTGAGGAGTCCAGACTCCTACGGCAACCACAAAATCGAGAGAGATGAAAAATGAAGAAGATAGCAGGCGCGTTGGCAAGCTGTGTAATACTGGCTTTGGGATTCCTCCTGTTCTTCAACGATTCGGCAGGCGAGGATAATCCGACCCCCGAACCGGCGCCATCGCCGGTGGAGGTCGTGCAGGAAACTGATCACTATGAGCCATCAGAGCCGGAAATTGACGACGATTCATCTGTCACGCAGGATGAATTCGACAAACTGCCCCAGGAGCAGCAGGATGAAATGCTTGAAGCATTTGTCCTCGACTTCTGGGAAAAGGAATTGGGCCTTTCGGATGAAACCGGTCAGCAAGAGGAAGACTTGAGTCTTGAGATTTTCGATCGACCTTTTATGTATACACTGACCGAGGATGAGTTTGCCAGGCTGTCAAAGGAGGACCAGGAAAAGGCGATTGCCGAGATCACGGAAAACTGCCGAGAGGTTCGCAGTTACGTTCTGAGTGTCATCGACGAGGCCAAGTCCCTCATGGCCGAGAATGACTACAAGAACGCCGAAGCTTACTATGTGCACAGCCTTCAGGTCGGTAGAGAGTTGAACGCGGACAAAGAAGGCCTGTATATTACGCGGCTGGTTGGAATCGCATGCGAAAAGGCCGGTTTGAACGGGCTGGTCAAGTTGTACGAAAAGACCGGCCAGGACTCCAACCTTCAGATGGCCCGCGAGCAGCTGGTCAGGATAGACGAAGAAGTCGAGGACATTCGAAGAGAGGCGAAGGAGTCCGAGGCTCGGTCGTAATTAGGCTCGGTCGTAATTGTGCTTGACATGACGGCGGCACATTTGGTACAAATGGGGCCAGCAAGCATCAGAATTGTCTCGTATTCGATGAGGAATCCAGGTCAGGTCCTGGAAGGAAGGAGGTCGCCCAAACCGCTGAACATCGTCGCTGGCTAGTCACACGGTCAGCATGTTTCCAGGCAATATCAGACTATTATACCCTTCAGGGTAGTAGATTCCCGCGAGTAGAATCATAAACTGTTTTTGTGAAGTTACTGCCTATGGCACAAGTTACCCGCGCAAGAACGCGAGTTTTTCAATCGTGAGCACTATAGCATCTTAATATGAAGGAGGTACGTTATGTGTCGAAGACTGACTTATCTGGTTTCACTTGTTTTGTTGCTGGGCGCGTCTGTTGATATCGCAAACGCAGATATCAAATCAGATCTCATATCGCACTGGAAAATGGATGACGGAAGCGGAACCACAGCCACCGACAGTGCGGGCGTCAACGATGGGACACTCAAAGGTGATGCGACATGGGCGGCCGGCTGGCTCATAGGTGCCGTCGAGCTTGACGGTGATGATGATTATGTGGACTGCGGACAGGGCACGGTGTTCAACACGGTGTGCCGCGATGTGATTACACTCGCCGCCTGGGTAAAGGTCAACGATACCGACGGACCTGAATGGAGCGGCATCATCATAAGGGGCTACGGTGATCAATTCGGTAACGTCGATCCCTATGATACATTTGCGATGTATTATCATGGGCCCTCGCTGAGGATGGGCTTCAAGACGAACAGCACGTCACCCGAATGGATGGCGGCACCGAATGATTCGGCCACAGCTCTGTTCGACGGCGAGTGGCATCATACGGCTTCGGTGTACGATGGGGCCGAAAAGGTCATCTATCTGGATGGTGAAGAGATCGTCAGGGAAGCAGCGACGGGCCGGATTGGCATCGGCGAGGGTGACGGTCGCGTTCTTCTCGGTGGCGGAAGGGACATCGATCCGATGGTCCTCGAGCTCGGCGGTCTTATCGACGATGCCCGGATCTACGACCGGGCGCTTACACAACAAGAGATTGTGGCCATTATGGAGAACATTGAAGATTTTCCATATGCTTCGGGCCCGAATCCTCCTGTCGGAACTCTACACCCGGATACGTGGGTGAACCTCAGTTGGCGACCGGGAGACTCTGCTGTCTCTCACAACGTGTACCTCGGCGACAACTTCGCCGACGTCAACGACGCCACTGTTGATTCGCCGGTCTTCCACGGTAACCAGGGCGACACAACCCTACTCGCCGGCTTCCCCGGCTTTGCTGTGCCGGAGGGTCTCGTGCCGGGCACAACCTACTACTGGCGAATCGATGAGGTCAACGAGGCCGATCCGAACAGCCCCTGGAAGGGCGAGATCTGGAGCTTCTCGATCCCGCCGAAGACTGCTTACAATCCGGATCCGCCGGAGGGCGCCGAATTTGTCGACCCGGATGCGATCTTCACTTGGACGCCAGGTTACGGCGCCAAGTTGCACACAATTTACCTCGGCGACGATTACGACGAGGTGGAAAATGCTACTGGCGGCACTCCGTTGGGGGTTGCGAGCTACAGTCCCCAATCTCTTGAGTCAGAGAAGATATACTATTGGCGGGTCGATGAGTTTGACGGCCTCGACACGTACAAGGGAGATGTGTGGGGCTTCACGACGCCTGGCGCCGCGGGCAATCCGCAGCCGGCGAACGGGGCGGTGGACGTCCAGATGGTCGCAACGCTCGGCTGGACGGCGGCGGACAATGCCGCCTCGCACGAGCTGTATCTCGGCACCGATGCCGAAGCCGTCAAGAACGCCACGACGGTGTCACCCGAGTACGCAGGAGCCAGGTCTCTCGGCGCCGAAAGCTATGATCCCGGAGGACTAGAATGGAGCAGCAGCTACGCATGGCGCGTCGATGAGGTCTATTCTACAGGTACCGTCAAAGGCCTGGTCTGGACGTTCACGACGGCCGACTTCATCCTGGTCGATGATTTCGAATCCTACAATGACATCGATCCTCCTGACGATGCGAGCAATAGAATATTCGACAAATGGATCGACGGCTTCGGGACGACGACAAACGGCGCCCTTGTCGGCAATGATCTGCCGCCGTATGCCGAGCAAGGCATTGTCCATGGCGGCGATCAGTCGATGCCGTATGCCTACGACAACAACCTCAAGACATCCGAAGCGACTTTGACGCTGGTGCAGGCGCGCGACTGGACTGAAGAAGGCGTCACCAAACTGTCATTGTGGTTCAAGGGGGCTTCAGCCAATAGCGCCGAGCGGATGTTTGTCGCCCTGAACGGCACCGCCGTTGTCTATCATGATGAGCCTGCTGTCACACAGACAAGCAGATGGACCGAGTGGGTTACCGACCTGGCGCGTTTTGCCGACCAGGGCGTGAACCTTACTAACGTCGATACGATTACCATTGGCATTGGCACCAAGGCAAGTCCCGCGGCCGGCGGTCAGGGGACTATGTACTTCGATGACATTCGGTTGTATCGGTAAAATAGAAAAATGTAAAAATCAAATGTCAAATATCAAAATAGCGGAATCCGCCGTAGGCGGATGTCTTCCTTAATTTTACATTTTGCATTTTGGTTTTTTGATTTCTTTGCCAGGGATTCGGGGCCCGTACTGATTGACTCGGTACAGGCCCCGGTTTTCTTTGGGGCTAGCAGACAATTGCAGCCGATCGTTTTTTTTGTTGCACCAGTGGCGCCGAAATTAGACTAAAATGCCCCGGTCATCCGTTGTACCAGTAAGAAACGGCCGTATCTTTGGAATTTGGACAAGCTGCTTTGATGATCGACGAAAAGAGACTTGTTTGGAAGTTTAATCGCGGCAGCAAAGATGCCCTGCGACAGCTCTATGAAAAGTACAAAGATGATCTGCTCGGATTGGCAGTTACCCTGCTAAGAGACAGAGCTGAGGCCGAAGACGTTGTGCACGATGTGTTCGTGTCGTTCGCCCGGACGGCAGGGGGCTTTAGTCTCACCGGGACCTTTAAGGGCTATCTGTCAACATGTGTGGCCAACTGTGCCCGCGACAGGAACCGTTTGAAATCGCGCCTCGATGTCGGACTCGACGCTGCCGAAGACATCGGAGCTGATTCGGATGATCCGGTCGAGCATGCGGCCGGCTCCGAAGAAGCAAACCGGCTGCAGGGAATCCTCGGGCGCCTTCCTTTCGAGCAGCGTGAGATCATCGTTCTGCACCTGCATCAGGAGATGCGATTTCGCGAAATAGCCGAGGCACTCGGCATCTCGATCAACACGGTGCAGAGCCGATACCGTTACGGCATGGAAAAGCTTCGTTCGATCATCAAGAGTACGGTGACAAAATGAAACCTACAGACAATACAGAAGATTTTGTAAGACGCGGCAAGGCGAAAGTTGCGACCGATCCGCAGATGGACAAACGTGTTCTGGATGACTCATTCGCAGCGATGGACGAAACCACCGCAGGCAGATCGAGCGTAGTCCGGATAATCCTGCAAAGCAGGTCTACTAGACTGGCCGCCGCGGCGGTGATAATCCTGGGTATCGGTCTGCTGTCGAATCAACTCCGGCCGCCCGAGCAGGAACCTCTGCCGGTTAGGAAAGTAGCCAAATCTCCCGCGGAGATGCTCAGTGTGCTGTCACTCAATATGGCATATCGTCGCGGCGGACTGGAAGCAGTCGACGACGTGTCGAACGAAGCCTTCAAGATGTTGGATTCGAAGCCGGCCGGAGTGTCGGTACGAGAACTACTCGCAGGATCCAACGGTGTATAACCTGAAAGGACAGAATTATGAAACTCGCAAGCCACAGAAACTTCATCAGAACAACCTTTACCCTGTTAATATTGCTCACATCGACTTCGCTTCTCGAGGCCTATCCGCCCGACAACGCGGCCGTTCTTTACTACAAAGCTTTCTTGATGCTCAAGGAACCGAGCCAAGAAGTCAAGGAAATGATGGCCGATATGAGACACGGCAAGATCAAGGCGACCGATCAAGTCAGACAATGTCTGGAGGAAAACAGGTACGCCCTGGAGTTTGTCGAGACCGCCGCCGATGTACGCGAATGTGACTGGGGCCACGACATATCGAGGGGACTTGGCGTGCTCATGCCTGAGCTTGCGAAAGTGAGGTCGACGGCCTTCATGTTGACCGCCAACGCACAGATTCTTGCCGAAGAAGGTGACTACAGGGCTGCGCTGGCCAGATGCCTTACCATTCACAAAATGGCCCGTCACGTGAGCGACAGCCTTCTGATATCATATTTGGTGAGCACCGCGCTCAACAGTCTGGCAAATGAACGGATAAAGGATTTCCTTTCAAGCATGCCTCATGAGACTGAAACGCTTACCTGGCTCAGAGGCCAACTTGTCGCCGTCTCGGTCGATGCTCCTTCGATTAGAAGGGCGATGGTCAGAGAAAAAGAGATTTCCATGCACGAAATACGAGTCGAAAGGATCGACAGTATTCTCGAGACCATGGGCGACGACTTCGCAAAGGACGAGTTTACCGCAGACGCCGTCAAGAAGGTCCGTAAGGCAGACCCCGAGTTCTTCAAAGTCAACAGGGAGTATTATGCCGACGTTATGGATGATATTATAGTCGCGCTGGACCTGCCGTATCAGCAATCTCACAAAAAACTCAAAGAACTGAGCGCCCGCATAGAACGGGATGCGAAAGAAGATCCGGCGGCAATTATGGCAGCGCTGCTGACTCCGGCCAACAGCCGCGTTCGCACTCTCGGGGTACAGAGCGAAACCGTCTTCAACGCCACAAGAGCCGCAATCGAGATCTATATCATCAAGGCCAAGACGGGGCGGCTGCCCGAAAAGCTCCCCGCCGATCTGCCCAGGGATTTGTTCAGCGGCGGAGATTTCGAGTATGAGAAAACCAAAGATGGATTTCTGCTGCGTTGCCGGGCCAAAGATCTGGACAAGAACGAAATCCGTCAGTACGAATTCAAAGTCGCCAAATAGCATATAGCGTACAGCGTATAGCGGATAGGAAGAGACTAAACGCTATACGCTATCCGCCACGTCCTGGTACGCCGCAACACCAAGGGCCGGTCCTTGCCGTCGACAGGCGGAGGGCCGGCTTTTCTTATGCGCGTTGGCACCGCAATCGAGAAGTTTTCTGCGAAACATAAGCTGCGCTCGGGCCAGTTGTTTCGTCTATAATGGTAAAGTCTCAAGAACGCAGAGAGCAGGAGGTTTTTTGAGTAGCGGTGACAAAGAGCTTTTGGAGTTGTTGGACAGATCCGGGGCCGAGTTGTACGCGCTTTTGACCAGGCTCACTCTGCGCCAAGACGTTGCCGAGGAACTTATGCAGGATCTATTCATAAAATTAAGGAATTCGAGAGGCACCGCCAAGATCACCAACCTTGACGCCTACGCCCGCCGGGCGGCGATAAACCTGGCCTTCGACTGGCGCCGCACCCGCAGGCGAAAGGTTTTGAGACTGGGCCAGATCGCAGAGCCGATCGCCGACGGCGCCTCGCCTCTGGGCACTCTGATAAACTCGGAACAGATGCAGGAAACACTAAGCGCGATAGGCCGTCTTAAGAAAGCCTCCCGCGAAGCTCTCGTAATGCGATACATCCAACAGGAATCTTACGACGATATCGCCCAGCAAATGGGCAAGACGTCCCACCAGGTCAGGGCCATCTGCTCGCGGAGCATAGGCCGCCTGCGGGACATACTGGGATCCAATCACAGGCAATCGGCCTCAAAGGAGATAAAGAATGTCCAAAATAGATGAAAAGCAGATTCGTGACCGTCTAGAAGCTCTCGCCCAGGCGAGGCCCTCTCAGGAGGCAGCCGACCGTGCGATGCAAACGGTCCGCGATGCTCTGACAGCTAGCCAGACCCGCAGAGTGAGGCAACGCCCGCCGTCGTTTTGGCCGCTAGTGAAGCTTGCCGCGGCGGCGGTGCTGATGATCGGTCTGGGATATCTCGGCGGCCGTCTCTCGGCGCCGCAGCCGCTCGATGCCGAGCAGCTCCGGGCTGAAATCGAAAGCTCACTGCGGGCGTCGCTCGAACCGGCTATCCGGCATGACCTGCTCAAAGAGATGGACAGCCGCTGGGACTCGGCGCTGGCCGCTAAAAGCGTCGAGCTTAAAGACGAGTTACGGCAGCAGGTTTGCCGCGACCTTGTCGAGTTCGCAGCTCAGACTCTGGCGTATGCAAACAACCAGACCAGCCAGCGCCTGGATGAGCTGGCTAGGCAGGTATACGCTGCTCGAGTTCAGGACCGCAAGAGAGTTGCCGAGGCGTTGGAGTATTTGGAATCGAACAGACTGCTGGACAGACGGCAACTGGGCAACGATTTGGTGACACTGGCTTCTCGAACGAACGAGTTGTCGAGCCCACAATAGAATCAGGCCGGTTGCACTGCGCTCAATTCGGCCGGTTGATGTGCAACGTGACTGAAAAGATAGCCAGCAAATATGGAAAGGAACGTGAAATGAAATTATTAGATAGAACGACTTTTGCCCTCGTCATTCTCAGTCTGACAACCGCAGGCCCCGCTATGGCCCAGTTCGTGACGGGGCCCGTCACCTGGACGATTTCCGGCAACACCGGAACCGGCGGCGTGGTGATCAAAGGTCTTGCTGAGGATCTTGTCTCAGACAAGAACGGCTACTACCGCGTCGAGGTGCCCTACGCCTGGAGCGGCACTATTAAGCCGACAAAAGAAGGTTACTTCTTCGAGCCGCCCAGCCTCACCTACTCAAATGTCCAGGCAGATCAAACGAATCAGAACTACTCGGCCAAATCCAGATCCTCAAACGCGCCAAACTCAGATCCGTACGGGAGCTTCGAACGTCTTCGATCGAGGAGCGGCAGACGAGGCTCTGCTCCGGGTATGGAAATGATGTACGATTCGTCAAGCTCGCGGCCGAGAGGAACAAGCCGCTCGGGATACAAACCGACAATTGGCTCGGCCGGGCGCAAGGCTCTCATAATCCCCACCGGTGAAGTCAAGACCGAAGAGCTTGCCGAAACAGTCGAAGATATGCGCGTAATGTCGCACATTCTCGATGAGAGGTTCAAACAGACTCGTCGAATTCAGGGAATGTTCACCGATTTCGGCGCCTTCTTCGGCCAAGACAGCCGAAACACCGAAGCGACGTATCTCCAGGGTTTCGGCGTGCTCTTCTTGATGGAGGTGAATTTCGCATTCTCGCTGCCGCCGAGGCCACAGGTAAAGGATCCAACGGAGACTGCCGAGACCGTCGACTCGACCTGGCAGAAGGCAAGACAGCAAGTGCTCTCTCCGGGAGCCTCGCCGGGCACGGACGGCGAGGACTCAGCGCGCGACTACGACAACCAGATGGTCGAGGAACTGAAGAAGGAGCTTGTCGAGGCGCTCAAGCATGCCAGCAACATTCGCAATATCGATCCCAATGAATGGGTAATCCTAACCGTCATCGGCGGACAGCGACAATTCGGCATTGGCTTCGGCGGCCCACTTCCGAGCGGTGGAGGGATGTCGGGATTTGGAGGCTCGTCAAGCTCAGGCGGTTCAGCTGGCGGCATGATGATGGGAGGCATGGGAGGTTACGGTGGCGCCATGATGGGCGGCTACTCTGCTGGCGGCATGATGAGCAGCGGCTACGGCGGCGGCATGGGCGGAATGATGGGCGGCGGTTTCGGCACAACGGCACCATCGGCGTCCACAGTTCTGACGATCCGCGCCAGGAAGACCAAGGTCGACGACTTCGCAAAGGGAGCGTTGGATTTCGAGCAATTCCAGAAAGAGGTAAAGATATTGGTGTACTGATTCGAGTGAAGGGATCCAAAGATGGCAAGACATAGATTGATTTTGGGTCTGATAGCGTGCGGCATCACAGGCACGCTCGTCGGGCGGACGCTTTCACAGACAGGCGGCGGATTCCGGGCAGGCAGCGGGTTTGGTCGTCCTCCCATCGGCTCGGGAGGTTCCGGCGGCGTCTCAAGATCGAGAAGAAGCAAGGTGACCGAGGAGAGCAAAGAGGCGTCTCTGAGAGGCGCTGTCGGAGCAAGTGAGCAGCAATGGATAGCAATCAAGCCAAGGCTGGAAAAGGTAAGGCAGTTGCAGCGACAGGCCAGCATCAGTATCGCCACCAGCGGTGGTAGTAGCGGCGGCTTTCAGAGCCGCGGAGGCAGTCGTTCCCGACCCGGAGTCAGGGGCGGGGCAGGAAGCTCCGGTTTTGCCGGGCCGATGGGTGCAGGACCCACCACTGAAACGAAGCGACAGAACAACAGTTGGATGCGGTGGCAATGGTACAGGTCCTGGGGCTCCGAACCGGCGCTCAGAGACGATGAGAAACTGTGCGAATCTCTGTTCGACCTGTTGAAGCGCAGCAACGCCGCGCCGGGGGCAATCCGAGAGAAGATGGTTGCGTTGGCCAAGGCACGAGAACGAAGAAAGAAAGAACTTACAGAGGCCCGTGAGGAACTTCGAGAGTTGATTACGCTCGACCAGGAAGCCCGATTACTGGCTCTGGGTTGGCTGGATTAAACTTAATCTGCTTGTCTGAAAGGCGATAACAATGACTAGAGAAAGAATGATGCTTGTAGCGGTGATCCTGCTGGCGGCGGTGGTGTTATCCGGGCCGTCGCTCTCACAAACGCAGAGAACAGGACCGCGTCTGGGTTCAGAAGAAGTACACAGACGTCACTTGGAGTTGGCCGCCGAGCACAGGGAAAAGTCCAGACAGATGCGCGAGCAGGCGAGGGCCGAGGCGATGAAGCAGTCCAGGCAGCAGGCCAGAGAGCAGTCACTCAGGGAAGCACTGAAGGCCAGGGATGCACAATGGCCTCTCATCCGGTCCAAATTGATGAAGGTCTGTGACCTCCAGGAACAGGCGAGGGTTGCCGCCGGGATAAGGGACGCCCGGGTGGTTATTGCGACCGAGACTTTGCGGGCAGACAAAGCCGGATCAAGCACTCCGGTCACCACTACCACCCGCAGCTATGAAGACTGGCGATATACCAGATCCTGGGAGCAGGAAACCGAACTGACAAGAGGACAGAAGGCTTGTGACGAGCTTGTTGCGCTTTTGGAGGCCGGCGATGCCACAGACGAACAGAAGATCGAGAAGATGGACGCCCTGCGCCAGGCCAGACGGCAGGCGGCAAAAGAACTTGCTGCAGCTCAGCAGCAGTTGCGAGAGGTATTGAGTCTCCGCCAACAGGCGACACTGGTCATGACGGGCCTGCTCAACTGATTCGCCGGCAATATAGAAAAGATCTCAGAAAAAAGGCAAGGGCCGGGCCGATTGGCCCGGCCTTTCCGCTGCGCCTTGCCGACCCGATCCGAGGTTTTACCCCTGCGCGCGGTTTTGTTTTGACGGGAAGGTCGATTTCGGCTATCGTGTCGCGCGAACTGGGATGCTTCCAGTGCCCAGGCAAGAAAAGATAGCCGATAACATGCTCGTTTGGTCCTGTTGGAGAAGCAAGTATTGGCCCGACTAAAGAAACAGCTCGGTCTGGCAGATGTTTTCGGCGTAGCGGCCGGGGCGATGATAAGCTCAGGTCTGTTCGTTCTGCCCGCAATCGCCTATGCGAAGGCGGGGCCTGCGATGATACTGTCATATTTTCTTGCGTCATTGTTGGTAATTCCCAGCATTCTGAGCAAGGCCGAGTTGTCCACGGCGATGCCCCGGGCCGGCGGAACGTATTTCTTCATCGAGCGCAGCCTGGGTCCGGGCATGGGCCTGTTCAGCGGATTTGCGGGCTGGTTCTCGCTGGCTTTGAAGAGTGCGTTCGCGGTGGTCGGCATGGCTGTGTTGATCGAGGTCGTTCTGCAGCAGGTTTTCAACGTAGAGGTGAACGACCAGCATCTCAAACTTGCCGCCGCAGCGTGTTGCCTTGGCTTCACAGGACTCAACATCGTCAGCGTCAAACATACGAGCAGATTTCAGATTCTGCTCGTGGGAATCCTGCTGGGCGTCCTAGCTTTCTTTGTGCTCTTCGGCGCCGGAAACGTCGAAGCAGTTCGATACAAGGGTTTTCTCGACCAGGGGTGGATGGCTGTGCTTGCAACTGCAGGCCTTGTCTTCGTCAGTTTCGGCGGACTGACAAAAGTCGCCAGCATAGCCGAGGAGGTAAGGAATCCGGCCAGGAATATTCCGCTCGGGATGATCCTTGCCTGGTCCGTTGTCTCATTGCTTTATGTGGGAGTGCTCGTAATTGCAGTCGGTGTTGTGGATGGTTCGGAACTGGCCGGCAGTCTGATGCCGATATCGACCGCTGCGGGCAAGTTCGCCGGACCAGTCGGCTTCGTATTGCTCAGCATCGCTGCGGTCGCCGCCTTTGTCACCACGGCCAACGGCGGCATACTTGCGGCGTCTCGCTCGCCCATGGCGATGAGCCGCGACCAGTTGTTGCCGCCGGTCCTTGCTCGCATCAACAAACGCTTCAAGACTCCCCATATCAGCATACTGCTTACGGGCGGTTTTATGATCGCGGCGATCGTCTTTCTCGATATAGAAGCACTTGTGAAGACTGCCTCGACTTTGAAGATAATCCTCTTTGTTCTCAGCAACGTCAGCGTAATTGCAATGCGCGAGAGCAGAATACAAAGCTACAGACCCAAGTTCAAGTCGCCGTTGTATCCTTATGTTCACATCTTTGCCATAGTTGCCTATGGTGCTCTGATAGTCGACATGGGGTGGATACCGCTTGCCACGACAGGTGGCTTTGTCGTGCTCAGTGCCGTCTGGTACTTACTATATGTTCACAGGCGGGTTGGGCGAGCCTCGGCAGTTCTGCACATAGTCGAGCGTGTCACTGACAGAGAGCTCAAGACAGTTACTCTGGAGAATGAGCTGCGGGATATCCTGCTCGAGCGGGACGATGTCATCGAAGATCGATTCGACAAGCTGATACGAGAATGCCGGATTCTGGATATCAAGGGCAACAAAAGCGCCGACGAAGTCTTCCAGGAAGCCTCCGCGATCCTTGCCGAAAGACTGGGAAGCGACCAGCGCTTACTCCACGAGAAGTTCCTCCAGCGCGAGGCCGAGGGAGGTACTGTGGTTCAACCTGGTTTCGCAATACCGCACATCGTCGTTGACGGTCAAAACAAGTTCGACATTCTGCTGGTTCGCGCTCGCGACGGCATAAAATTCACAGGCATAGTAGAGCCGGTCAGGATAATGTTTGTCCTTCTGGGAAGCAGGGACGAGAGAAACTATCACCTCAGGGCTCTGATGGCAATCGCTCAGATCGCTCAGGAGAAGGGCTTCGAGCAGCGCTGGCTGGCGGCTCGAGACACCGAGGCGATAAGGAATCTAATCCTGCTCTCAACACGCAAGAGAGATGCCAATTCCTGACGAGTCCTGCGAACAGGGCCGAAAATATACCGCCACAGCCGTCAATCCCTAACCGCAGCAATTCCGATATAGCCTTCAAGACGGCAGGCGAAAAAGCCGAAAGATAATCGAGGGTACCCGCAAGGAGCTTTAAGGAAGACTTTCCTTGCTCGGGTAGCGGTGTATTCCGGTAAAAACGTGATTTAGGCCGATAATTCGGCGATGAAGTGAAAAAAACGTTACGTCGGCGCGGTGGGCTGGCACTTGTTGTAAGAGCTTTTTAGGAGTTTTTTGGTGCCTTTTGGCTTTTGAAAACGACTTCAATACAACGTTCGAGGAGGCCGGCACGAAACGACAAGCAGGAATTCTTTATTTGTGAGGACTGGTATTATGAAAAGACTGAGATCAAAACTTCTGTTGGCTTGCACGTTGATATTGCTGCTCGGCGGCGCTGAGGCTGCCTTGGGCGTCCAGGCCGACGATTGTGCCGATGCACCGGTGGTCGGCGACGTTAAGAACCTGGAGTTTGACACCAGAGGAACAACTCTCGATGGCCCCGGCCACTATATACAGGGCCCGAATATCTGGTATCGCTATGTAGCCTCTTGTACCGGCGACGTTACTGTCAGTCTGTTAGGCAGCTATTTTGACACCAAGCTCGCCGTCTACAGTGGCTTCGATTGTTATCCGGAGTTCGATGACCTGATCGCCAGCAACAACGACTTCAATACGCGCTTGCAGTCACAAGTAACCTTTCCTGCGATTTCCGGCGATGAATTCTTGATTGAGATTGGCGGCCACAACTCGGCTGTCGAAGAGGGCGTACTGACCATTACCTGCGACGGCGAACCGGGTCCGCCTCCCTCGAGGGACAAGTGCGACGAAGCATTGCCTATCGGCGACGTGAATGATCTGCCGTTCGATACCACAGATGCCACCTTCGACGGCCAGGGCTCCTGCCTGACAAGTCCCAACATCTGGTACTGCTACACCGCCTCGTGTACCGGTGACGTGACTGTCAGCCTCTCGGGCAGCGCTTTCGATACGATGCTCGCCGTCTATGACGGATGCGGATGCTACCCCACATTTGCGCCGAACATGATCGACTGTGATGACGATTCCGGTCAGGATCGCGCCTCGGAGATTACCTTCGCCGCTGTTGCCGGCAACCAGTACCTGATCGAGGTCGGCGGCTACGGATCCGAGACGGGCCAGGGCATTCTGAACGTCAGTTGCACCGGGCAGGCCTCCCCCGAAGACGACTGCGCAAGCGCAAAGCCGATCGGCGATGTCAAAGACCTGCCGTTTGACACATCAAAATCGACCTTTGACGGCCCGGGGCTGTGCCTTAACAGCCCGAACATCTGGTATTGCTATACCGCCACATGCACCGGCGATGTCACCGTCAGCCTCTTGGGCAGCGAGTACGATACGATGCTGGCCGTCTACAAGGGATGCGAATGCTACCCGGCGCAGAACGACCTGATCGAGTGCAATGACGACTTCGACGCGGCCTATCAGTCACAAGTGACCTTCGCAGCCGTTGCCGGTAGCCAGTACCTGATCGAAATCGGCGGTTACGGTTCCGAAACCGGCCAGGGCACATTGAATATCACCTGTGAGGGCAAACCGACTTCGGTAAAACCAGATCTTGGCGACGCGCCGGACAGTACGAACAATTCCGGCAACAAAAGCATGGACGCATATCCGGCCCCGTCCCCGGTGCCGGCCCGCTTCCCAACCGTCTACAACGACATTATAAGTCTCGCACCTTACGCCCATGGACCGGTTCACTTGAACGAGCAGGCCGTGGCGTACCTGGGCAAATCCATCACCGGCGAAGCCGAAGCCGACACAGGCCCCGACGATGACGGTGTCAACAATCTCAGGCCTGCGATCAACTCGGCGGATAATGACGGCGGCGATGACGGCGTTAACGTACCGCTGACTCTGCCCAATTGCGGCTGGACGATATTCGACTATCAGGTAACGGTTATCGATCCGAACACCGATCTCTGGGTCAACGTCTGGCTCGACTTCAACCGCGACGGCGACTGGGATGACACAGTCGAATGTCCCGGCGGCCGCGCACCGGAGTGGGCCGTGCAGAACCAGTTCCTGTTCAATCTGCCAGTGGGCCTCAATGTTGTCAACACGCCCGGATTCAAGTCAGTGCATCCGGCCTCCGCGCACGAGAAGATCTGGATGAGAGTCACCCTTTCGGAACAGCCCTGGATCGGCGGCAGCAATCCCGGCTTCCAGGGCAATGCCGGTTCCGGACCTCTTGGCAAATACGAGATCGGCGAGACCGAAGACTACTTCTTCCTTCCCGAAGTCCCGTCAGATGGCGATTGCCCGCTGTGCGAAGACCTCAACGGCGACGGCGTAATCAACATGAACGACCTGTCGGACCTGACGGCCATGTGGCTTGCGACCTGCCTGTAACAACTATTTTTAGAACCGAAGCAAGGGCTTCTGAGTGTTTGGAAATGCTCAGAAGCCCTTTTCTTTTTTCGCGGCAGAGCAGCTATCGTTCAGCTCCCGGTTGACACCCCTCGGCCTGGAAATGAAATATGACTCTTTCCTTGACTTGCCGGGCGACAAAAGCATCTCCGCGGCAGATTCACTCATATCTTTGGCAAGAAAGTTGTCCTCGGGAACACCACGCACAAATCGCGTTTTGTAAGAAAAGTTGGCGCCGTGCGGCATTGTCCTTAGAATCTGTGGGTTTTCCTGGCTGTATCGAGAGGGTCCGAGATGGCAATGAGCAAAGGACAGATTGAGGCTGAAATCAGCAAGGCCATAGTCGAGTTTGAGAAGGAATACATGGGACGGGGGCCTGACGAGACGCGGACGTATTTCCTTGACGATATAGTCGTTGTTCGGCTCCACCGGGTTCTTACCCTTGCCGAGAAGCAACTCGCCAAGGCCGATGAGAATGTAAAAGGTCGGACCCTGGTCAAACAGGTAAGAACAGAACTGATCGAGAAAGCCCGGCCTTTTCTCGATAAGACCATCATGGACATTACAGGCAGAAAGGTCATAAGTCTTCACACAGACATTAGCACTGTTACGGGCGAGCGTATCATCGTGTTTACTCTCGGAGAATCCACCTGGGATGGACATACTTAGACCGCACGGCAGGCGGTTTCTCCTAATAACTTCATTGACGCGGTTCAAAATGTTGGTACAATGAGAACCAGTTGAAAAATCGAGTTGGCAGATTGACAGGGGGTAGCCTGGGGTTACCTGCTGAAATGTAGGCCGGCAAACAGCAGCCGTTTGTGGCGCTGTTGTCGGTTTCTTTTATGCCGGGAAAAGCCGCCGGGCGCTGCCTGCGTTCAATCCGTATACGGCACCTTGAGACGCAGATTGGCGGCTGCTTTGACTCGATCGAACACGATACTGCCGACAAAAGAAGAGAACAGTAGCATGGACCGGATTATCAGAGACTTCATGTGCAGAGGTGTGGTGACGTGTGGAGTCAGTGCAACCGCGGCCGAAGTTGCAAGAATAATGCTCGACAACGATGTTTCGGCACTTGTGGTGGTCGACGAACGGCTTAACGCCTGCGGCATCATCTCGAAGACGGACCTGATCCGGTCCTATGGCAAGGATTTGTCACTGATCGGCGCCGAAGAGATCATGACGCCTGAGATACTTACCATCTCGCCAGAGACATTGGTCCACGAAGCCGTTCAACTGTTTCTGGAGCGTGGCGTTCACCAGTTGGTGATAGTCACTGAAGGCGGCGCTCATCGCCGGCCTGTGGCCATTTTTACAACCGGAGACGCAGTTGCCTTGATGGCAGGCAAGTTGGTCCCACAGTCTGAAACACAGATGCGTTGCAGCGAGTGTCTTCGCAGGCTTCTGTCCATTGGCCCGGACGACCAGAAAAATGCAGAAGAGCTGCCCAGAAGGGAAGACGACCTATGAGAGGCAACTCAAGCATGTCTCTGCGCCGCAATCCTGAGGGCGACTGGCCCCAGGTTGATCCGAGTGCGCATATTGATCCCACTGCCCAGCTTATAGGAAACGTGCACGTAGGTCCTCGAGTTTACATTGGCCCAAACGCAGTTGTCAGAGCGGATGAAATGGATACTTCGTTGGGGGTGGCGCCTATTGAGATAGGATCTGAATGCAATGTACAGGATGGTGTAATCATTCATGCGCTCGGCGGAGCGAGGGTTACCGTTGGTCCCAGATCATCATTGGGGCACGGTTGTATTGTACACGGCCCAAGCGTACTTGGCGAAGGCTGTTTTGTTGGGTTTGGGGCAAAGGTATTTGATGCTGTGATCGGAGATGGGGCATTTGTCGGCACCGGCGCGATAGTCCAGGCAGTCGAATTGGCTGCGAAGTCTCTTGTCCCGGCCGGTGTCTCGGTTCTCTGTCGAGAGCATGTGATAGAGCTTGTAAGTACAACAAGTGCGGAGGACTGTGAGTTTATGGAAAAGGTGGTAGCTGCAAACGTGGCTCTGGCGCAAGGATATATTCGTCTTGCCCGGGACGGTGAAACACGATTATCGAAAGACCGTAGACCGTTTCAAAGAGTTCGCAATGCAGATGTCAGCCAAGAAGGTATCGCACATGGAAAGATTCAGTAAAGATGGAAGACTGATTATTCGCCCGGGGCAGCGCAAGAAAGGCCTCATGGAGAGACGAACCATCAGATGACCGCGTTGCTGAACGTTGGTGGTTGTCGATGTACTGATCGGGATTGGAAACATGTTGACGTGGCTCAGCGCCACTGTTACAATCCCCTGGCTTTCTAAGTTCAATTGAAATATTCAGGAGGTAGTAGTCACAAATGGGTAATGTAGACAAAATATTGAAAGAAAGACTTACGGTCGATGGTCACGACAAACTCATGGCCGTAGACAACACGAAGATACATGCGTTTGTTTCCGACGCGATAGAGTTGACCAACCCGAAGGATGTGTTCGTCTGCACGGACTGCGAAGAGGATGTCAGGCACGTTCGCGAAATGGCGGTCAAAAGTGGCGAAGAGCATCCGCTCGAAACAGCCGGACACACCTATCACTTCGACGGACCCAACGACCAGGGCCGGGACAGGCAGGCGACCAAGTATCTCGTGCCCGAGACCGAAAAGCTCAGTGAGGCGCTTAACCAGATGGAGAGAGAGGCGGGCCTGGCCGAGGTGCGGGGACTGCTCAAAGACTCCATGAAGGGCAGGACGATGATTCTGCGATTCCTGTCGTTGGGGCCGGCCGGCTCGGTCTTCAGCGTTCCATGCGTCCAGATCACGGATTCGTGGTACGTGGGCCACAATGAGGACCTGCTCTATAGAATGGCATACGGGCCGTTCTGCAGAATAGAGAAGGACAAGAACGTCTTTTGTTTCCTGCACTCGGCCGGTGCCGTCGACGAGAACATGATCAGCGTGGATGTCAAGAACAAGCGCATCTACATGGACTACACAAGAGACACGGTCTACAGCGTCAACACCCAGTACGGCGGCAACACGATGGGGCTAAAGAAACTCGCCCTGAGACTCACCATCCGCCAGGCCGACCGTGAAGGCTGGCTCGCCGAGCACATGTTCATCTCCGGTGTCTATGGCCCCGGCGGACGAAAGACCTATCTGGCCGGTGCCTTTCCCAGCGCGTGCGGCAAGACCTCGACGGCAATGCTGCCGGGCGAGACAATACTGGGCGACGACATTGCATATTTCAGGAATATCAACGGCGAGTTCCGCGCGGTGAACGCCGAGGCGGGAATCTTCGGTATCATTCAGAACGTCAAGGCCAAGGACGATCCGGTGATCTGGGACATTCTGCACAAGCCCGGCGAGGTGATCTTCGGCAACATCCTGGTCAAGGACAAGAAACCTTACTGGCTGGGTATGGGAGAAGATACACCCGACGACGGCGTGAACTTCTCGGGCCAGTGGTACAAGGGCAAGAAGGACGCCAACGGAAAGGAAATCCCTCTCGCTCACAAAAACGCCAGATATACGGTGGCTTTGACGGCCCTGGCAAATTGTGATCCAGAGCTGGAAAATCCCGAGGGCGTTCCCCTTGGCGGCATAATATATGGTGGGCGCGATCCGAAGGGGTCTGTGCCCGTTCAGCAGGCATTCGACTGGACGCACGGCATCGTCTCGTACGGCGCCTCGCTCGAAACCGAGACCACCTTCGCAATTATCGGCGAAGAAGGTGTAATGGAAATCAACCTGATGAGCATTCAGGACTTCCTTGCGATTCCAATGGGCAAGTACATCCAGAACAACATCGACTTTGTTGAGGGGATTGCCAAGCCGCCGCTGGTGTTCGGCGTCAACTATTTCCTGAGGGACAAGGAGGGCAAGTTCACCAACGACGTGCCCGACAAGCATGTCTGGGTCAAGTGGATGGAACTGCGCGTTCACGGCGACGTCGATGCAATCACCTGCCCGACCGGTCTTATCCCCCATTATGAGGATCTGGTCAAACTCTTCAGGGAGGTCCTCGACAAAAAATACAGCAAAGAGGACTACGTGAACCAGTTCACGATCCGGGTGCCCGAGAACCTGGCCAAGATTGAGCGCGTCAAGAAATTCCACACCGAGAACGTCCCCGGCGGCCCGCAGGAAGTTTACGATACGCTGGAGGCAACCAAGAAGCGCCTGGAAGAGGCCCGCGAGAAATTCGGCGATTATATTTCGCCCTTTGATTTGGCGAACTGATGATCCGGCGACTTCGAATACATTGGCTGTCGTCCCGCACTTGATGTGGAATCCAGGACGTAAGCGATTCTGGATTCCCGCTCCCCGCTTTTGCGGGGACAAGTTTACACCTGCGAAAGCAGGTGCGGGAATGACAAGGAACAGAATTAATCATGGCAGAGCATTAAGATTCAGATGGAAAAGAAAACCGTTCGCACAGGAATGGTCGGCGCAGGCTTTGCAGCGACCTTCCACTTTGAATGCCTCAAGAAGGTCCACGGCACCAACGTTGATCTCGAGGGTGTTTTCGCCACCGATACCGACCAGGCCAAGGCCTACGCCGAGAAGCGAGGCATAAAGACCTGCGACTCTCTGGAGGAACTTCTCGATAAGGTTGATGTCGTCCACGTCTGCACGCCGCCGGTGGCCCACGAGCCGATTGCGGTTGCGGCGCTTCAGCGTGACAAGTTCGCCATCGTAGAAAAGCCCCTCACCGGTTACTTCGGCGACGGCTCCGACGAGTTCAACGGCGATACTTTTCCAAAGCAGGATGCACTCGATCAATCTCTCGAGAGCATTGAGCGAATGCTGGATGCCGAGTCGAAGAGTGAGGGCAGGATTCTCTACGCCGAAAACTGGATCTACGCCCCGTCGATCCAGAAGGAGCGCGAGATCGTCGAGAAGACCGGCGCCCAGATACTCTGGATACACGGCGAAGAAGCCCACTCCGGTTCACATGCCGCGACCTATGCCTACTGGAAATTCTCCGGCGGCGGCGTGATGATAGGCAAAGGATGCCATCCGCTGACAGCGGCGCTCTATCTAAAGCGCGTTGAGGGAATCGCAAGAGACGGCAAGCCGATCAAGCCCGAAACCGTCTCGGCGAGAGTTCACGCGATCACGAGACTGGACAGTTTCCGGGACGAAGGACACATCCGCTGCGACTATCACGATATCGACGATTTCTCTCTGATGCACCTGGTCTTCGAGGACGGCACGATCGCCGATATCTTCGCCTCCGACATCATCCTGGGCGGCATCCACAACTGGCTTGAGGTATCGGCCAACAATCACCGGACCGTCTGCAATATCAACCCGAACACAGCTATGAAGACATACAACCCTGTCGATGCGAATTTCGACGATATATACGTCGTTGAGAAGACGGGCACAAAACAGGGATGGTCGAACCCGTCGCCCGACGAGGACTGGTTCACGGGTTACCCGCAGGAGACCGAGGCCTTCTACAGGACCATCGCCTATGGTGAGCCGCTCGAGAGCACCAGTAACCTGGCTGCCGACTGCATCTCGACTATCTACAGTGCCTACGTCTCGGCTGAAAGATCGGGAGCCGAAGTTTCCATCAAGACGTTTTGACTTGCAAATGGGTCAACAGGGACAATCAGCACGGGCAAGGCAGATTCCATTCGCACCATCGGTGTACGAGCACGCCGCCCGTGTAATCGGCAAAAGTCCGTGGGAAGTTTCGCGCAGTTGCGATCTTCTCGCCGCCGGACACATAGAGGCGCATCGTCTCTACGAGCACTGCCCGGTCGTAGTAGGTATCGACATCTACAATCTCGAAGCTGAGGCCTACGGCGCTGTGGTCGAAGAGCCCGCCGGTAACGGAATACCCGCAATTTCCAAGCCTGCAGTAGGCAGCGTGGCTGAATTGCTCGACCTTGCGCCCTTTGATCCGCGAACGGCCGGGCGCATCGGCATGGTCATAGAGGCGGCCAAACGCGTTGCGAGCAAGTGCCCGGCGACCGATGTCAGAATTCCATTGAGCGGTCCCTTCTCGCTGGCGGCCAATCTAGTTGGATTCGAAAGCCTGCTGTGCGAAGTCTACACCGATCCCGATCTTGTCGGGCGGGCTCTAAAGCACCTGGTCGCGGGGCAGGTCGAGTTCTGCAAAGAGGTTGTCCGCGGCGGCCTTGACATCGCCTTCTTCGAATCGGCGGCGACTCCACCCTTGATGTCGCCCGATAATTTCCGCGATGTCGAGCTTGGCGCCCTCGAAAAGATCATGGCCGAGACCTCTGCGGTCGTGGGCCACCCGGTCCCCTGCATAATGGGTGGTGACACACTGCCCATACTCGATTACATCCTTAAGACCGGGACAGGTTACGTTTGTTGCCCCGCTAAAACAGACCAGCCGAGATTCATGGACCGGATGCGGGCGCATCCCGAGGTGATGGTTCGAATCAACATGGACCCAGGTGGGCTCACTTCAAAAAACTTTGACCAGGTCCAAAAGGAAGTTGACAGGGTTCTGGCCCTTGCCGAGAATAGGCAGAACGTATGCATAGGTACGGGCTGCCTGCCGTTCGAGGCGGATCCCGAAATGGTTTTGAAGGCACGAGAGTATATCTTGTCCAGGAATGCTCAGTAAGAAGGTCTAAGCAGGAGAGAAGAGTATGACAGACCAGCAAGGATCCTCCAGCGCTTCAGGCACGGAACAGGTCATGCACGTCAATCCCCGCATCGAGAAAGATCGCCAGATGATACTGGATGCGGAAAAGCAGGGTAGAGGAGCGCTTTTCAAGGTGTTTCTCAAATT
>Ga0209536_100003430_pt1 | contig 25473 bp, 14 predicted proteins | sample DeeMarSeWOR28_12_FD_187461 | JGI IMG/M metagenome (GOLD analysis project Ga0209536, IMG submission 187461) | Marine sediment microbial communities from White Oak River estuary, North Carolina - WOR-2-8_12 (SPAdes) (version 2) | ecosystem: Environmental > Aquatic > Marine > Intertidal zone >...
TGCTAAAAATCAAATTCAATAAAAAGGATCAATCCTTTGAAGGCGATACGGTTGACAGAGTACCATAAATTAGAAGTTGACGAAATTCCGATTCCTGAAATTAAAAATAACCAGGTGCTGGTTCAAGTAGGTTATGCCAGTATCTGCGGATCCGATCAGCATATCATCAAAGGTGATTTTCATCCGCGAACACAATTACCGATGACGCCTGGTCACGAATTCAGCGGTACGGTCTTCGATATTGGGAATCAGGTTAAAAATTTTTCTCCGGGTGAAAAGGTCGCTGTCGATCCTATTATCTGGTGTGGGACCTGTCCTGCCTGCAGATTAAAACACTATCCGGCCTGCAATAGCCTAAAACTACTTGGTGTGGATATGGATGGTGGATTTGCAGAATATGTCGCAGTTGATGAGAGTAAACTTTATCCGCTCTCTTCAGATATCTCCGATCAAGCAGCGGCTTTAATTGAACTTTATTCGATTGGATTTCACGCCTGCAGGAGAGCCGGCGTACAAAAAGATGATACTATTGCCATCTGGGGTGCAGGCAAAGTAGGACAGGTCATTCTACAGGCTGCACGAACTATAACAGAAAATACCATTTTTATGGTGGATATACTTGATAACAGGCTCTCGATTTCTGAACAAAATTATCAGAATGTGGTGATTATCAATTCAAAGTATGAGAATCCGCTGGATGTTATCCAAGATAAAACAAATGGCGATGGTGTCGATGTCGCATTTGAGGCTGTGGGTCATGCTGAAAATATTGAGGGTCAATCTAATCCTGTTCAAAATTGTGTTTTGAGTATTCGCGGTGCAGGAACCGTCTGTGTTCTGGGACTATCGGGAGAAGAGAGTCCACTGCTGGTGAGAGATTTGATTTGGCGGGAGGCTAAAATTGTAGCCTCAAGGGTGAACCACGGGGAGTTCAGCGATGTGATAAAACATCTTCAAGCCGGTCACCTTAAACCGGATATATTGATTTCAAAAGAAATCGATCCTGCACGGGCGATGGAGGCTTTTCATTTATTGGAGAATGAACCGGAAAATTACTTGAAAATACTAATAAAATTGTTATGATCAGATTTATTTGCCTAAGGGAGACCTATCAATAGATGAAATTTTGTTAAGACGTAAACAATTAGCTACGACCTATGATATCCGTTACCGTATCGGGGTTTGCTTTACGTTTGGGTAGATTTATAATAATGTGGTGAATCATAGATTGTAGTTTTAACATAAATCGCATAGACCACGGATGACACGGATTTGACGGATTTCCACGAATTAAATAATTAGGTTATTCCTAGGATAAATGGTCATTTTTTACATCTACTTGTATCAAGCGATAATATTGACAAACAGTAACATAACTAAAGAAATCAGTGAAAATCCGTCAAATCCGTGTCATCCGTGGTCTATTACAATAGCAACCAAACCAACACTCAAGGTTTACTTATGAAAAATCTATCGATATTTTTAATCATTGCATTTACCCTCAGAATTGTTGCAGGGCAAGATGTATGGAAAGAGGATAGTTTTGAGGATTTTATTGATGGCCGGTTCGATGATGCCGGGGCCAACATGTATGTATCCCATCAAGGCAATATCAAATTGAGTAACCGCTGGGATGTCAATGGGGATGGCCATGTGGATATACTCTGTGTGAATTCCCATCCGCTGGTAGAAATGCTCGATATGTCCATTTACTGGGGTAACGGAAAAGACTTCAGCATCAAAAATCATACCTATATTCCCGCCAATGGCCCGATGTGGGTGACACCCGGTGATCTGGATAATGACGGACATCTTGATGTGGTTGTTGCCAATTATTCAAACGGCACCTGGACGGAGATGGACTCTTATATTTATTATGGCGGATTAGAAAGGGGAGCTCAAAAAACTGAAGAAAATAATTTTGTATTTTATCCGTTCAAAAAACGGGTCGCTCTTCCCGGTTCCAATGCGCAGAAAGCGGTCATCGGTGATTTTAACCAGGATGGTTATCAAGATATCGTCTTTGCCTTTTCCGGCGGCTTCTGGGAATATCGCAATCCTGACAAAGAGGGTTCTTCACCCTCAAGAATATATTGGGGCAGTGCAGAGGGCTTTGACCGCGAGAATTTTACAAATTTGGCAACAGTAGGAGCGACTGATGTTGCCACCGCCGATCTAGATGAAGATGGCTGGCTTGATCTTGTATTTGCCAACGGGGATGGTAAAGAATCATATATCTATTTTGGCGGTGATGGAGGCTTTCCTGATGAAAAGCTGCAGACAATTCCCACCATAAAAGCGCATGCGGTTGAGACAGGCGATGTCAATAATGACGGTTCACTGGATGTGGTTTTTGCCAATCAGGCGGGGGGCATCTCACGCGCCTATTTGAATCAGGACGGGATCTTCAGTGAGGCGAAAAAAGTTGATTTTGAAACCCATACTGCTAAAGATGTTGTCGTAGAGGATTTTAATCGCGATGGATATACGGATGTGTTTTTTACCAATCATCAATACTCTTTAAGCGGCGATCCCAAATTAGCAAATCGTCTGATCGATTCTTATCTCTATTTCGGGTCTGGGAGCGGATTTTCCGATAATAACCGCCAATCATTGAGAACGATCGGCGCCTGGGGAGCAAATGCGGCAGATCTCAATAAAGATGGCTGGATTGACTTATTGATATGCAATTTTCAGGAGCATTATTCCTATGAAGTTCCCTCATTTATCTATTGGAACGGTCCTGAAGGATTTTCGACAACCAAAAGAACACCGCTTTATGAACATGGTGCGCAGGGAAATGCCATCGCCGACTTTAACGGAGATGGTCATTTGGATATTGTGATTACGTCGATGATGGGCAATTCCCGCGGAGATTACGATGATAGCTATTTGTATTTTGGCAGCGAAAACGGCGAATATTCTGTTTCAAACCGGCTTGAATTACCGGGTAGGGAAGCCTATGAACAAGCTTTTGCTGACCTCGATGAGGATGGGCAAGTCGATGTACTTTTGCTTAATCGGGGAGAAGTTGTGCGGGAAGCGAATGAAGTGTGGATCTATTGGAACGAGAAAAACCAATTTAATCCCTGGAACATGAGCGGTTTACCCAGCTATGGGGGAGTGGGTGTGGAGGTTGCAGATCTTGACAAAGATGGCTATCTGGATATTCTTATTTGCAACGGAAAATCAGATGTTCCGGCTACAGATGGCCCGCCTGAACCGGGTTCGTTTATCTACTGGGGAAGTGCTGAAGGATGGCCTGTTACTGAAAGGACAAGTTTACCCCTGGTTTGGGTGCGCTCACCGAGTATTGCCGATATGAATGGCGATGGTCATCTTGACCTGGTGTTTGGACAGCAGCAGGAATGGGGTGAAGGATCCATCTATTATGGCGACGGTACACGAATGTTTAGAGAAGAGAACCGGATCAGGATCAAGGACAGTAAAGGGACAGGCTCGCCCGGTGTGGCAGATCTAAATAAAGATGGATTGTTAGATATTGCCTATGCGCATAATAAAAATGTGCTGATCTATTATCAGGAACAGGATGGAAGTTTTAGCGGGCCAAAAAAAGTTGCGGTTCAGGCCAAAACGATGTGTATTGCCGATGTGAATCAGGACGGGTGGTTGGATTTGATCTGTCCGTTCTATAAAGGGGATGGTAATAGATCGGCGAAATCTACTATTTTATTGGGTGGCAGTAAGGGGTATGATCTGGAGAATTGCATACAACTGCCGACTGACGGAGCAACGGGTTCAATCGTTAGTGATTTTAACCGGGACGGGTATCAGGATGTTTTTTTCTTTTGTCACCGGCATGATGGCAGTTATGATGAAATCGGAAAATTCGGTGATCATCATACAAACTCTGTTATTTATTGGGGAAGTTCAGAAGGATTTGATGAAAAAAAGCATCATGAAATACCGAGTGTCGGTGTTCATTATGATGTGGGAATCGATCTGGGTCATATCATCAATCGTCAATTTTTCTATGAATATATATCCTCTCCCTACCAGGCAGATGATAAATCAGCATCAAAAATCAGCTGGGAGGCGGACACACTGCATAAATCGAAGATAAAACTGCAACTTCGCTCTGCAAGGAGCGAAGAGGATCTGGATAATCAGAAATGGGTCGGACCAAATGGGCCCGATTCTTTTTATACTGTCCCAGGTACAGAAATTGATAATCTATCACAAAAGGGTTGGATTCAATACCGGGTGCTTTTTGATACGGATAACGGGGCGTATACGCCTGTGCTTCATTCTGTAGAAATACAGTTTAATTAAAGATTTGTGCTATGTCATAGTCTTTTTTAACCACGAATTACACGAATTTTATTTATATTTTATTTAATTCGTTTTTTAGAAAAAATGTAAAATTCGTTGCGAGCGCTGCCCTCGTCGCGTCGCTGCGAGAAAGAGCTTATTCAATTAATCCAAGGATAACCCGTATGAAAAAGATAATAACTTTATATCTATTTATCATCACTTACCCAAATCTCACATGGGCGCAAGTTGGGCCTATAGCTGGGGATTCTTTATTAAATGTTGAGCATACCGGACCGCGTACTGAAGAAATTGATAAGGCCAATTATAATCATATAACATATGTCTCAGAGATAGCGGGATCCGATGAGACGGGAGATGGATCTGAGGGAAATCCATGGAAAACAATTATTTATGCTTTGCTTAATATCAAAGAAGAATCGGAAACGAATCGATCCGCAATATTTGTTTCAGCCGGTGAATATAATCATGGTACGATTTATATGCAGGAGTGGGTTGATTTATTTGGCGGATTTGATGCGGAGAACTGGGAAAGAAATATTGTTAAAAACAAGACCATACTGAGTGGTAATGGTCTGCGCAGGGTAGTTATGGGTCAAAGTAATTCACGGATAGATGGATTTGTTATCTCCAAAGGACTCTCAAGAACACATGGCGCCGGAATTCTCTGTGATGACACCTCACCGATTATTACAAATAATGTGATTACTGATAATACAGTTCTTGAGCCGGAGAACTTCAATCGAACGCGTATTCATCAGGAAGGTTTTCACGGAGGGGGTATTGCCTGTTTGTTTAATGCTGCGCCTGTTATAAGAAATAATATGATATATCATAATCGTACCTCGGTTGGCACAGGAGCGGGTATTGCATTCTACGGCTGGCTACGAATTAAAAATGCACCGGAAACACGGATTGAAAACAACTATATGAAGGGTGGTTTGCAGCCGGTGGTTGAAAACAATGTTATTATCAAAAATATTTCCGGTGTAAATGATTATTCGAGAACAAGGAGCAGTAGTGGTGGTGGCATCTCCTGCGCCCATGAAGCGCGACCGCTTATCCGAAACAATGTTATTGTCGGAAATGAAGCGCGAGGGAGAAGCGATGCCGGCGGAATCTATTGTGAATACTATTCATATCCGCTGATTGAAGGAAACTGGATTCTCGGAAATATTTGTGATGATGATGGCGGTGGAATATATACGATGAAACTGGGAAATCCTATTATTTCGAATAATATTATTGCCGGGAATTGGACCCATGGTGGCGGTGCTGGTGGAATTCGGATTAGTAAAGAGGGAAGAGCAACGATTTTGCAAAATTTGATCGTTTATAATCCGGGTGGTGGCGTTCACAGTGTTGATTCCTATGTACATCTGGAAAATAACCTTATTTTGTACAATTCAGCAGCCGGCGGATTTGGTTATAGTAATAATTTTTCTTATATGGGTTCTAGCATCGTAAAAAATAATATTGTTCGGGATAATGAGGAGGGTGCCATTAACATCACGACCAATAATGGGCCTGATCCTCGCATTGAGAATAACAATTTGGATGATGACTGGGAAACTAAGGGTGAGCAAAACTATAACCGAATCCCCCTCTTTAGAAAAAACAGTATCATTGGGGAGGCGAAAGAGATCGAATTTAATCAGAATACATTTGTTACTTCTCTCTTTTTAGAAGATAAATCAATAATAAATAATAGTTTGAATGGAAGAATTATTCGAGTTGGAGATGATTGGGGTGTTATCAAGCATCATAAAAATGATGTTATCCAGGTATGGGGTTTAACGGAATCTTCAACTAAAGTATCGGCAAAATTTGAGGTTTTACCTTCCTTTAAATAAGTTCAGACAGAAAATATCATGTCCAAAACCGGTTTAATTATTTAATTAAGAAAATTGAGCAAATAAAATAAAATTGTTATAAATAGAAAATGAGTCACAATGTTGATTTTGTATTATTGAATCAGGACTTGGGTACTTGGAATTCTGCGTTCGTTGCGGTCAATGCGTTAAGAAAGAACTGAAAAACTTATCAACATTTAATCAATAAATAGGATAAATTCATAAGAACGCTTTTATTATTATCATCGGTTTGTGCGATGGCACTTTTGATGAGCTGTTCATCGATTACGGTAAAGTCAGATTATGATCCGGATAAAGTCACTAAATATGTTAACATATGGGTAGCAAAAATTATGGCCGAATACCCGCCGAAAAAATGATCTCGGTTCTCGATATTCGTTCCACAATTGCGTGATGGATGATTTCATCCCGATTAGTTCACTGCAGGTGAACGTTTTTTATGGGAATCCTCGATACTCGATTCTGGATACTGGATGCTTGTCAAATCTTAAAAGAACAATTCCGGGCGAAAATTAATTGATCAAATAACTCTATCTTCTTTTAATGGTAAAAAATGTACCTCTGACCCTCTCTTCTCCTCCCTCCTTCGTCTCATGATAAACCTGAATGGTATTAGGTGCTACTTCCAACAGATAGTTAGAACTTCCCGTCGTGCCGAACTGAAAAGCGCCTTTCCAGGTTTTTCCATTATCATCTGAAAATATCAGCCAATTACCCGGTCGGCCATAAGTACAAACGATAATGCCATTATTCATAGTTACAAGACTTGGGCATGTGCCGCGGTCAGCGATTTGTTCAGGGGGGGTCCAGGATTTACCTCCATCTTGAGAGCGTGAACAATACAAAGGCGTAGGGAAAAGATTTACGCCGGGAGCCGGATTACGTCCACCGGAACGCATAACGCAAATTAAGTCACCATTTGGCGCTTCAACCAAATCAGCTTCCCGGAAGCCTTCCGAAGTTATCGCGGGTACAATCATTGTCCTGCCACCCCTACTTTCTGGGATACTTTTTCCGATCATTTTATGACCATCGGGAATTCCTCGACCGAGCATTTTGTCATAGGCAACTAAAACATGATCTCCCCAGGTACGACCCTTGTCCTTAGAAAAAACAACGATCGTTCTATATTTACGCTGGTTGAGTTCCGTGGGGTAACCGGCACATAAAAGTTTATCACCTTCATAATTACCATACATGGATCCAATAAGGTCTCCATTGGGAAGTTTAAGTATGCCATGATGAAATAAAAATCCATCTACTCGTCCACCGCTTCCGGTTACAGTAAAAGATGCATTTGGAATATCAAAGATACCATCTTCATTTTCTACTGTCTCCCAATTATCTTTAGAACGACGCATTTTAACAATAAATTTACCATCAGGTCGGCGATTTGAGTTACGCCCGGCGGTTAAAATTTCACCGTTTCCCAGATCAATAGCCACTTTTTCACCGGGGCCTTCAGGTCCTCTCTCCCAGGTATGTCCACCATCATAGGACCATGCGGATTTGTCTTTTGGACCTACTACAATTCGACCATCATTAAATTGAAAAGCCACGGCAGTCTTTTCAGTGGGGATCGGAACAGATTCGCCGACCGATACTTCAATCCCGGGAATATCTGGTATCTTGATTTTAAAGGATTCAGCCTGGGTTGCAGGAATCAAACTGACAATTATAAAAATGGATAAAATAAAGCGACAGATCATTTTCATTCTCCTTATATATAAGATAAATTTTAAGTTTGCGTGACATCAAAAAAAATAGTCCACGAATTTCACGAATTAAACACGAATTTCACGAATTTTTTTGTCCACGGATTACACGGATTATTTAATTTACTTATCCAAAGCGTCATTTCGAGGCTCCGCCAGTGGGCGGAGACGAGAAATCTTAAATATTCGTTTTATTTAAGATTCCTCCCCCGTAGGATGGGATTCGGAATGACATTGAAATAAAATTCGTGTTAATTCGTGGACAAAAACACTGTTCTTTAGCAATCATGAATCCGGTCTACTCAAAAAATCCCGATCCTTCAGCAAGATGTTGGCGGCAAACCTCTTCATTCAATTCGACACCGATTCCCGGCTTATCTGGAACCTCTAAATAGCCGTCTTTATATACCGGACCATTTCTCTGAATAATATCCTGCCAATAGGGTACTTCAATGCTATCAGATTCCAGGGCGTAAAAGGATTTGATCGCTTTACAGGCATGGGCGGAAGCAATCGTACCAACCGGTGTGCATCCATTATGACAGAGCATACTCATGTAATATATATCCGCCCAGTCGGCGATTTTTTTTGTCTCCAATAATCCACCACATTTTTGCGCGTCTGGTTGGATAATGTCGCAAGCCTGTTTTTCGATGAACGGACGGAAGCCCTGGCGCGAATACAGATTTTCTCCAGTGGCAATCGGGACATTACTGGCAGCGGTCAAACGGGAAAAAGCGGCAGCATTTTCCGGAGGAAGCGGATCTTCGACAAACCACAGATTGAGTGGCTCAATCATTCTGATAAAGCGCAGGGCGTCACGCGTATTATATCGCCAATGCAAATCGATTCCCAGTGGATAATTCTCTCCAAGTTCTTTGCGTGTTGCTTCCAGAATATTGTACCAAATCTTCATATCATGAAATGCGATTGAGCGATTCCATTGTTCCCCGGTAATGTGACGCAAACTGAATTTCATTGCTTTGAATCCGAATTCTCTGGATCGAATAGCTTCTTCTACCCAGGGTTGCGGTTCATTAGACTTAGGCGAATCGGTATCGTGGTAAATCATAATTTTGTTACGATATGATCCTCCTAAAAGAACATAAACCGGTACGTTGAGAATTTTACCGGCCAGATCCCAGAGAGCAATTTCGATTCCTGCAATAGCGCCACAAAGAGAACCGGTGCGGGAACCTCTGGAAATAAGTTTTTCGGTCATTTTTTGGTGAAGGTATTCTACCTGCAGGGGATCCTCACCAATAATCTGTTTTTTTGCATCCTGTATATCCGCAGCGATTTCCGCCTTTGGAAATGCCTCACCAAGACCGTATAATCCGGAATCGGTGGTTATTTTTACCAGATGTGTTTTATAGTTCTTTATTTTGATGGCAGCGGTTTTCACATCGACAATTTTTACTTTGTTAAGTTCGGTCACAGCCTGGGGCATGGCCTGGACTATTTTTGAAGAGGGTGTTAATATGCCTGCGGCGGCAGCGCCGGCCACTCCAAGAAATGATCTGCGGTTTATCATAATGTACTCTCCTAAGAATTAGTGTTTTACAGGGGCACGGCAAGACGTGCCCCTGTAAAACACTAATATAATTATTCCTTTTATCATTTACATTTAATTTAAATTGTTGTATATTTAGATTCAACGTCTAAATACAAAACGTTTCGAGACCAGCCTTTAAGGGCTGGTCTCACGGAAATGATGAGGGATATATGGACAAGGTTGAACAGGAGATATTGCAAAAAACAGCCCACACGGTTCGGGCATTATCTGCCGACGCAATTGAGAAACAGAAATCCGGTCATCCCGGACTGCCCTTGGGAGCTGCTGAAATAGGAACATATCTTTTCACGAAGGTCATGCGTCACAATCCTAAAAATCCAAACTGGATGGGTCGCGATCGTTTTGTGCTTTCGGCCGGTCATGGCTCGATGCTGCTTTATTCCCTTCTTCATCTTTGTGGTTATGATCTGGGAATGGAGGATATCCAAAGTTTCAGAGAGTTACATTCACGTACACCCGGTCATCCGGAGGTTGGTGAAACACCTGGTGTGGAGACAACCACGGGTCCGCTCGGACAGGGTGTCGCCAATGCTACAGGAATGGCCATTGCCCAAAAATTTTTAGCTGCCCGTTTTGGTGACGATTTATTTAATTCAAAGATCTGGGTGTTAGCCGGAGATGGCTGTCTTATGGAGGGGATCAGTTCTGAGTCAGGAAGTCTGGCCGGGACGCTCGGTCTTGATAATCTGGTTATCATTTATGATTCAAATAAAATCTGTCTGGATGGACCTGTTGAAGAGTGTATGACCGAAGATGTTGCAATGCGCTACAAATCTTATGGCTTTCGTGTGATGAAGGTCGATGGCTATGACTGGGATCAATTTGAAGATGTGTTCTCCAAGGCACGATATGAAATTGACAGACCGACACTTATTATCGCAGAAACCGTTATCGGTAAGCACTGTCCGAATCGAGAAGGTAAAAGCATCAGTCATGGTAATTTTCTTGGACCGGAAGAGATGCCATTGTTTAAAAGAGAGATAGGCTGGCCGGAGGGTAAACCCTTTTACATCCCGGAAGAAGTGCAAACTTATTTTCAGGAATTAGGTCCTATGTGGGGTTCTGCTGAACAAGAATGGGACCAGTTGTATAAAGAACTTATTGAAAAAGATCCTGAAAAATATAAAGAATGGAAAATATTCCAAAATAAAGAGTTACCGGAAGATCTGGAAAAAACTCTATGGGAATTGAATATTGAACGTGATCTGGCAACCAGAAAGTACAATGAAGTCCTTGTACAGGTTGTCGCCAATCTTTTACCTTATTTCGTTACCGGTTCGGCAGATGTTGCCAGTTGTGATTTTACCTGGATACTTGGTGATGATATCATTCGCAAGATTGACTGGAATCATAGACAGATAAAATTTGGTGTACGGGAATTCAGCATGGCGGCCATGGCGACAGGAATGAGTTTATATGGGATGGTACAACCGGTAGTGGGGACATTTCTCGTTTTTTCCGATTATATGCGCAATGCGATTCGAATGGCCGCCTTGATGCATCAAAAAGTAATTTTTATTTATTCGCACGATTCGATTCAGATCGGACAGGATGGGCCTACACACCAGCCTGTCGAACACTTGATGTCACTGCGTCTTATACCAAATTTGACGATGTTTCGCCCCTGTGATGAAAACGAGTCGAAGGCAGCCTGGGCTGCAGCACTGCAAATTGAGAATCAACCAGTTGCCCTTTGTTTTACGAGGAATCCCGTTAAATCAACCATCAGTGATTTGACAAATATTTATGCCAGAGAAGGCGTTCAGCGCGGTGCGTATGTGCTTCACGGTGATTCTGATTCCAGAATTGATGTTGATATCTACTCTACCGGCTCCGATATCCATTCTGCAGTCGGGGCGGCGAAGCAGCTTGAAAATGATGGGTATACAGTGCGCGTCATTTCAGTCCCCAGCTGGGAACTTTTTGAATTGCAGGATGAGTCCTATAAAACGGTTATTCTCGGGAGCAGATCCAGCCTCAAAGTAAGCGTTGAAGCGGGGATCGGATTAGGCTGGCAACGTTTTGTCGGGAATGATGGTTTGATCATATCCCAGGAAACCTACGGTGCTTCCGCGCCGGATAAAGACTTGCTACAACATTTTGGTTTTACGGCTGAGAAGATATATGAAAAGATAAAAGAACGATTGCTTTTGAAGAAACGATAGATCTTGGATATTAGATGTTGGATATTGGATATTGGATGTTGGATGCGAGATGCGGGATGCGGGATTCGAGCCTAGAGCACAAAAACTTGTTGCTTATAATTATGGGATCAATTATATTTAGTCGCTTCGTCTAAATATGAAACTAATGTAGGATTCATTCATGAAGACGACGTCAGCGGATGTTTCGAAATACCATGTACCCAATCTGACCCGTGCCCTTAAAATTTTAGAATTGCTATCGGAACATCCTCAGGGATTGACGACTACCCACATTACCTCTTTATTGAATATTCCCCGTAATAGTGTTTTTCGTATAACCTCGACACTCCTAGAAAACGGATATTTAGTCAGAGATGAAGAAACGCTGGTTTTTCAATTATCTCAAAAATTACTGACGATGGGCTACGCTGCCCTTACTGAAGAGAGTTTGATTGAAAAATCTATTGGATGTATGAGACAGCTTCGTGACCGATACAAAGAAACTGTTCCTTTAGGGATATTGCATGGCAATGAAGGGGTGGTGATTGAAGAAGTGCAGGGTTCGCATTCCTTTCGATTTGTGTTAGAGCCGGGTCGGAGGTTTCATATCCATTCCGCAGCGCCCGGCAAAGCGATGGTCGCCTTTCTACCTGAAGATGAACGTGAAAGTATCATCAAACAGGCGAAATTTATCAGATATAATGAGAGAACGATCAGCAGTAAAAATGAATATCGCAAGGTGCTTGAAAAAGTAAGACAATGTGGATATGCCATCGATAATGCAGAGGAAATTGAGGGCATGCACTGCGTCAGTGCACCGATTTTTAACCGGCATGGCTATCCTGTGGCCGCAATCTGGATCACCGGTCCTTCTCATCGAATCAAACATAAAGATTTTGATCAGATTGGAAACGATATAAAAAAAGCAACATATCGGATATCCAAGAGTTTGGGGTATGTGAAGAAGAAAATGTAAGGATACTCGATGCTCGATCCTCGATTCTCGATGCAGGATGCGAGATGCGGGATACGGGATACGGGATACGAGATTTATGATGCGAGATGTGAGATATGAGATGTTGGATTTGGGATGTGAGATTGTAGGGGCGGGCCCCAGTATCCGCCCTGAAATGATATATATTGTGATAGTGCAATATCGGGCACCAGATACCTGATATGAAATGTAAAAAAAGTTAAATAAAATATTGACAAGATAAAATTACGACAAACCTTGTTTTAGCACCGAGCACCGAGCACCGAGCACCGAGCACGGAGTATCTTTGAGGGACACCGAATTATAGAATGTGAAAAAAATTTATGCCAAATGAAAATGTAAAAGAAACAAAAGACGTTCCAATTCCTAAAACCTTTTTGGAATATCTGAAATCATTCGGTCCGGGTTTTGTCATCGTTTTGACATGGCTCGGCTCCGGCGATATCGTTTCTGCCGGCGTATCTGGCGGAAACTATGGATATGCCTTAATGTGGGCAATGGTTTTTGCCCTGCTGATGAGATTCTTCTTTGTAACGACAATTGCCAAATATCAACTCTGTAATCCACATGGAGAAGGATTGTTAGACGGATTAGTCCGGCTTCATCCTTTGTTTGCACCATTTTTGTTAGTGGTTATTCTCGTCATTGGTCATATCAATGGTACCTATATGATTGCCGGAATCGGAGAAACCATGGTGAAACTAACCGGATTTGGCCTGGAGTGGCAATGGGCGTTATTCTGGGTGGTTGTTGGTCTGGCTATTGTCTTTCGACCGATTTATGAACGGGCTGAATGGGTTTTTAAAGTGTTTATCATACTGATGACGGCCTCTCTTGTGGGAACGGCAATATGGGTCGGACCGAATGTAGGGGGTATCATCAAAGGAACATTTGCATTTGAATTACCGCCGCAGCAAGGGCCCTTTGGGGCAATGGCGGTAGCGATGGCGATGGTCGGGGCAGTTGGCGGCTCTCTGCTCAACCTTGTCTATCCCTATTTTCTCGAGCAAAAAGGTTGGAACAGCCCCAAATACAGAAGGGTACAGACTTACGATTTTATTCTGGCGATCGTTGCCCTGATTATTTTTAATCTGGCTGTCTGGACCTTAGGTGCCGAACTTGTTCATGCCGGCGGTAAGAAAATTGCCGTCCTTGAAGATTTAACCTCGTTGCTCAGCATTGTTCTCGGTGAAGGGGGAAGAAAACTTTTTTACCTTGGTATGTTTGGAGCAGTATTTACATCACTATTAGGAAATGGGCTGGGCCTCGGTTATCTGGCCAGCCATGCTTTCAACCGTTGGCGTAAGAAATCAATGGGTGGTGATAAAATAGACTATAAATCGCATCCCATCTACATTTTTATTGTCTTATGGATTCTTGTTTCACCCATGATATGGATTTTTACAGGTAAGGCTGATTTTGTTACATTGACATTACTTGCCAATACGCTGATGGCTGTTCTCATTCCTGCCCTGGCGGGTGGATTATGGTGGATCACGGCCAATCGAAAATTTATCGGTAATGAATATAAAAACCGCTGGTGGGAGAATATGATCATGGGATTCTTGTTTGTTCTGGCGGTTTGGGGAGCATACGAATCTGCCCTGTCGGTTTATCAGATGGTTATCAACCTGGTTTAGTGCTTTAGGAAGGAGTGTATGAAACCGCTAAGAGCGAAAAGTTTTGTTGCATAGGGCATGGGGCATAGAGCAGAGCTTAGGTAATCAAGATTTTCGCTATGCGCTCTGCACTTTGCCCTATGCTTAAAACCTTTGCGTCCTTTACGGTTAAAAAATACTATTCGAATGGAGACAATTTAAATGAGTCAGGATTTATTTAACCTTGAAAGAAAAATTGCCCTGATAACCGGATCCGGGCAGGGAATTGGGTATTCCCTGGCGGAAGGATTAGGAAATGCGGGGTGTAGAATCATTTTAAATGATATTGACGACAAGAGACTTACCACCAGTGTAAAAAATCTTGCAGAACGTGGAATGACCGTCTATGGATCTGTATTTGACGTCACAGATGAGGACCGTGTTCATACAGAAATAACCCATATTGAACAGGATATCGGGCCAATTGATATATTAATCAACAATGCCGGTATCACCATTCGCCGTACACTTGAAGAATTTAAATTAGAAGATTGGAAAAAAATTATAGATATCAATTTAACCGGTGCTTTTATAACAGCAAAATTGGCAGCTCAGGGGATGATCAAACGAAAGCAGGGCAAAATCATCAATATCTGTTCTGTGCAAAGTCAGCTGGCGCGTCCGACTATTGCCCCTTATACTGCCTCAAAAGGTGGTTTAAAATTATTGACCCAGGGCATGGCCACTGATTGGGGTAAATATAACATTCAGGTGAATGGTATTGCTCCTGGATATATCAAAACTGAGTTGACAAAAAAGTTGTATGAGGATAAAGATTTTGATGCCTGGCTTTGCGCCAGAACGCCGGCTAACCGCTGGGGAGATCCGCATGAATTAGTCGGGGCTGCAATCTTTCTATCGTCAAAAGCCTCTGACTATGTCAATGGGCATGTGATCTATGTCGATGGTGGTTTGACGGGGTGTGTGTGAAATGTCACAGATAACAAAAAAATGCTTGACTTACACAGAGCAATGCTCTATATTTTTCAGTCACTTCAACTTCCTCAACAAGTTCCGGTGCGGCTTGGGGATAATAATGATGAAAATTACTTTTTTGATTTTTTCCATTACTAGGAAATTTTCGATAGAAGATTCGGGAAACTATCTCATTATTTTGAATATTATCACTTATAACATATTGTTTAACATGCACTTAAAATATGTAAGGAGGTGATCCGGAAAACAAAAATTTTATTTACAATTTCTTTATGAACAGACTTACACCTATTCATTTACTAAACAATGGAGGAACAAATGATGACAAGATCTTCATCATTTAGCACTTTTATTTTAATCGTTCTTATGTTGTTTTCAGCATCTGGTTTGTTGTTCGCTCAGGGCATGGTAGCCGGAAGGGTCGTAGATGCAAATAGTGGTGATTATCTACCTGGTGCCAATGTCATGCTGGAAGGAACAACGATGGGTGCTGCTACAGACCGCGAAGGATTTTTTATGATCTCTAATGTACCTGAAGGATCCTATAATCTTGTGGTGAATTACATCGGTTATGAAGACTATACAACAGAAGTGTCTGTAAGTAGCAGCGAACCGAGAGTAACACTTGATGAAATTGGCTTAGCCCTGAGCGCAATGGAAACGGACGTGATTGTCGTAGAAGGGCAGCTGGAAGGTCAGATGAAAGCCCTGAACCAGCAACGTGTCGCTCCAAATATTAAGAATATCGTTTCCAGAGAGCAGATGGAACAGTTTCCCGATTACACAACTGCTGACGCTGTACGTCGTCTACCTGGTGTTTATATTAGCCGTGACCAGGGTGAAGGACGTTATGTACTGGTCCGTGGTACTGAACCTCGTTTGAGTAATGTTAAAATCAATGGGGAAGAACTGGCGACAAGCCGGCAAGAAGAACGTTATTCGCAATTGGATATTATCGGATCAAACCAGGTGGCCTCCATTGAGGTGGTTAAAGCCTTAACACCTGATCTCGATGGTGACGCTATTGGGGGTACTGTTAACCTTGTTACCCGCAGTGCATTTGATTATTCCGGTATGCGTCTTCGTGCAACTGCCGGTGGAGGGTATGCAAATCTGCGCGGTACGGCTCTTTACCAGGGTAAATTCAGTTACAGTAACCGGCTTCTAGAAGATAAAAATTTTGGCTTTACGATTACTGCAAATTACGATCGTACCGATAAAGGACAACACAATACAGAGAAACAATATGGTGATGTTGATGTGGTCGGTGGCGATGAACTTGCCTGGGGTCTGGCAGATGCTGACCTGCGCGATTATAATAATATCCGCGACAGGATTGGTGTAGGTGCTACACTCGAATACCGGTTTAATCCTCAGCATCGTATTTTTGCCGGAGGTATGTGGAACAAATTTGATGATGACCAGCAGCGCAGTCGCAGTCGATTCCGTTTTGATCGCGGTGAATTTTCTCCGGATGGTACATCCGTCACTGGAGCAAGAAACGTTCTCGTCTCAACGGATCGACTGGAAACAGCCCTTCAAACCCAATTCTCCGGTGGCGGAGTCCATCAATTCAGCAGTTTTTCGTTAGACTGGAAAGTTGCTCACAGTAGCGCTTCAGAAGAAGCCGATCCTCAGTTGGAATCAGAATGGGAAGTGCGCGGTATCGACTATACGATTGATTTCAGTGATCCCCAGTTTCCGGATTGGCAACAAACAAACGCTGATGAGGTTGACCGGATGGATCCAGCTGTCTATGAACTACAGTCATTTGATTGGCGTCACAGAACCGCAAACGATATGAATACCGTTGTCGCTGCAAATTTTAAATTTCCATTAAATATTTCAAATATCTCTTCCGAGGTTAAATTTGGTGGCAAACTGCGTATGAAGGAGAAAGATCGTAAAGATACGCGAATTGGATATGGTTGGGATGGTGATGATCTGACCATGGAAAATTATGCAACCGTACAAAGAGAAAAAAACTTTTTACAAGATCATTATGTTTTCGGCCCTACTGTAGATTACGATAAAACATGGCAGCTTTTCGAGAACAACCGGGGTACGTCGAATCTTGAAGAAGAAGAAGATATTTGGGATTCCCGCGGCCAAACCTATAATGCAAAAGAAGATATTTATGCAGGTTATGCGATGCTCACCATGAACTGGAGCGAGCTCATGATTCTGGCTGGCGGCCGTTATGAGTCCACTAAAAATGATTATCAGGGAACTTTGTTGCTTTATGATGATTCCGGTGATTTCTCCAGTGCTTCACCAGTCAAAGATGAACGTACAACTGATTTCTTCATGCCAATGCTGCATGCCAAATGGCAGGTTCAGAGAATGACTAATCTGAGAATTGCGTTTACCCGAACAATGGCCAGACCAAATTACTGGGATCTGGTACCTTATCTATCAATCGATCCTGACAGAGAGGAACTCAGATCGGGTAATCCGGAACTGGAAGTAACTTCTTCCATGAACTATGACCTGATGGCAGAACATTATTTTGTCGGCGTCGGTGTGCTTTCCGGTGGATTTTTCTATAAAGCGTTGGATAATATCATTTTTGAAAGCACTAGGGACATCGAAGGTGGTGATTTTGACGGCTATGAAATTGAGCAGGCGGTAAACGGTGGTAAAGCGACATTATATGGATTTGAGTTGAACTGGCAACAGCAACTTAACTTCCTCCCGGGCATGTGGGCCGGTTTTGGCATTTATGCTAACTATACCAAAACCTGGGCGGAATCAGATTTGGTCAAAGATTTCCGAGAAGGTGAAAAATTCTTACCAGGACAGGCTGGCGATATTGGTAACCTGGCAATTTCCTACGAATGGGGTGGTTTAACCAGTCGTATCAGTGTCATGCATCAGTCTAAGTATCTGATTGAAGTTGGTGGTGAGGCAGATGGTTCAGAGGATATCTGGCTGGATAATTTTACAACCATGGATATTTCTGCTGCATATGAAATTATTCCTGAACTCGATATCTTTGCTGAGTTTGTTAATATCTTAGATGCACCGGATGTTGAATATATAGGTATCTCCGACCGTCCGACTCTTCAGGAATACCAGGATTGGTGGATGCGTGCCGGTGTAAAATTATCACTTTAGTGCAAATTTTAAATATTCTTGTCTACTTGTTTATTCAAAAAAGACAGCGCTTTTTATAAAAGCGCTGTCTTTTGTTTTCTTTGATCTATACCTGAAAGGGTTGGGAACAAAATCGCTTAATATTCATTTAAAGTTTCCGAGTCACTTTCAGTTGATCAAAATAGGAGTCATTATACATGAAAAATTCATTAAAAGTCAGATCCTTCTGGATAGTTTTATTGCTTATTTTTGCCACAAGCATATTATTTCTTCAGGGATGTTCTTCTGATGATAATCCATCAGAGCCAACTAAAAAAGGACCTCAAGTAGTAAATTCTCCAGCGGTCTTGTATTATGGACAGATTCCGGAAGGACAAACAGCAACCCGGGAATTTATCATCTTTAACACAGGTGATGAACCGCTGATTATCTCAGAAATGACAATTGAAGGAACTGATACTGCTGCATTTACTTTGTTAGATGTGTCTGGTGAAGTTACTATCCCAATTAACAAAATTGTGAGCTTTGCAGTTCGCTTTGATCCGACTGAAGTGAAAAGTTATGACGCACAAGTGGTGATTACCAGCAACGCTAAAACTAGTCCTGATGTACAGGATTTAGAAGGTATAGCAACCGGCACTGACGGCAATATTACTTTTGAACGCATTATCGGTGGTGTAGACTCAGAAGGAGGAGGTAAAGTACGTGCCCTCGATGACGGGGGGTTTATTATCGCTGGTAGTTCCTATAATGATGACGAAGGAACGAATGTGGCTACACTGTTCAGGCTTGATCAGTTTGGAAATCTGCTGTGGAAAAAACAATATACGGTCACCGGTATCACAGGTTTTAGTGGATTGGAAGTATCCGCAAGTGGGAATTTTGTGTGTACCGGAAATACGCGAACAGGAATTCAAAGTAACACCTCAGTGTTTGCGTTGAGCACGGATGACAATGGTAATATCCTTTGGCAAGAAGTCTATGATTTGGGTGGAGGCCAGGATGATGCGGCCAATGAAATTAGGAAAACAACTCATGGCGGATATATTATCTGTGGTGCAACAAATAACGTCGATGAGATGATCAGTGGTGTCAAAGATGCTGTGTTAATAAAAATTGACAATAATGGTACTTATGAATGGCATAAAACCTATGGCACACTTGAAGGAGAAGAGGCCAATTCAGTGAAACAGACCAAAGGCGGCGGTTATATTTTTGCCGGATCGACCACTGTACGCAGTGATGAGCCGGGAGGAGATTTTGATTATTATCTGGTCAAGACTGATGATGAGGGCAACCAGTTATGGTTTAAGACTTTTGGTGGGGCAGATTATGACTTTGCGACATCGATCGTTGTTGATGAACAAGGAGGATATGTAATCGCCGGTTATACATCAAGTTTTGGTGCAGGGGCCCGCGATTACTGGGTAATCAAGACTGATACCTCTGGTGTTGAAGAGTGGAATAAGACCTATGGCGGTCCGGAAAACGACACTGTTTCCGAAATTATCCAGACAAACGACGATGGATTTTACATTGTCGGCGGTTCATCAAGCTTCACCACAGGTAGCAATGGTCAACCAACAAATCAGATTTGGGTTATCAAAACAGACAATAGCGGTAATGAAGAATGGGATAAATTATATGGTGGTCCCGGAGGTGATAGCGGATCAGGAGCCTGCCAGCTGGATGGTGGCTACATCATCAGTGGAGGCACATCGAGTTTTAGTGATAACAATGATTTATATGTACTTAGAACTATGGACGACGGTTCAATCTAGATCCCGTTTTTCTGACACAATCTGAAAATTAATTGTGAGTCGAATTTAAAACGAATGTGAAAAATTAAAGTAATTATTTATTAAATATTCATTGGGGAGAATGGATAATCCCTCTCCTCCCGGAATACTATTTATCGGATTTTGCCATTACGATAATCTGAAAATTATTTATCTGGTACATCCAAATATATCGGTTAAAAATGATTAGTCATTTCTCGCAGCGCACCGTGACATGTATGCTTTCATTCTGTCGGCATGTCGGGTTGATATCATCCAGGATTTGATCGGGGTAGTGAATATTTAAATCCTGTTATTTTGAAGGAATCTTTGCTGTTGTCGATGAGGCTATACATTTTTCAAACTCATTTCCAGAATTCTTGTTTATTTCAACATTCGTTTTTTAGACAGTATTCACTCTCTATTCAGATTTATAAAAGTCTAATTATAGCTCTGTGCGGAAAATATAATTCCCAACCTTCTTGCCATAGAAATTATGAAAGGATGAGAGGTTGCATTTTGTGGTTCCCGTCCTATGGAGTGATATCTCTGCAAAAGAAAAACGAAATTAAATTTCTATAAGGTAAAGAATCGAATATCAATGAAAAAACAAAAAAAGTATCATGGTGTCGTCATTCCAATGGTTACACCTTTCAATGAAAATGGAAAATTAGATATCGCAAATCTGGAACGTCTCCTTAAATTATATATGGACGCAAAATCAATTCCCTTTATTCTTGGAACGACCGGTGAAGGCGTTTCTATTCCGCTGACCATGAGAGTCGAGATCATTGAACATGCGGTAAAAATCGCTGGTAACAGGACACAGTTTTATGCCGGTATCTCAGATACATGCCCGATAAATTCCATTATTTTAGCACAGGAATTTTATCAGTTAGGAGTCAATGTATTTGTTTGTCATATACCACCCTACTATCCGCTGTTACCTGATCAAATTATCACGTTTTTTCAATCATTGGCTGATAAATTGCCGGCCCCCTTGATGCTTTATAATATTCCTGCGACGACCAAGGTTTCGATTCCTTTGGATGTTATTGAAAAACTGAGTGAACACAAAAATATTATCGGTTTAAAAGACTCAGAAAGATCCATCGAAAGAATGGAAACGCTTGCTGAACGATACAGAAATCGGGAAGATTTCGCAATCTTCAACGGCTGGACGACAAAATCTTCTTATGCCCTCTTATCGGGATTTGATGGTATCGTACCCAGTACAGCTAATCTGATTCCACAACTTTTTACAGAGCTGTTTGATTATGCTGTAGCCGGTGATAAGGAGAAAGCAGAGCATATCCAGGATATCATTGATCCAATCGCCGACTTTCATCAACAGGAAATTCCTTTCAGTCATATGATCCCGATATTAAAAGTGATGATGGATGAATTCGAACTCTGTGGTCCGACGGTACTGCCACCACTTACTCGTCTTGAGGCGAGGCAGGAGGAGCAGATACGTAAATCGATGAAAGAACTCGATTTCGCTGGTTTTGAACCATGGGCTAATGCGCAATAATATTTCTCGCAGCGTCGCCGCGATTTGAATCTCTCGCGACGTCGCAGTGAAAAATTAATTATTACCTTAAATTGTCATCCCCGCGCAGGCGGGGATCCAGAACTTTAGATCGGCGAGATTTTGTTGGATTCCCGCTTCCGCGGGAATGACATTTAAATAATCCGTTGAACTGCTGCGAGAGACAAAATATAATCTAAAGGAGAAAACGAAAGTGACACTCATTTTACAAACGAATGTTATAATTTCAGTATCATTTATCCTCTTTATTTGTTCAAGTTGTAATCAAACAGGAGTAGAGAAAGTGATCGAATTAAAACCAGGTCCACATCTATTTATCGATGATTACCTGATCGCTGAACAGTCTTTCTTAAGCCGCACTGTCAATAATCCGGAAAAATTTCCTGAGCCGATTATCACTGGAGAAAAAGGTGGCGATGATAACTTTCAACCTTATATGACAATATTGAAAGACGATAAAACAGGTCGCTTCAGGATATGGTACAACTCCTTTATTGATGCCGGCCACTCTCATATCAGTTATATGGAATCGGAAGATGGCATCAACTGGATCCGGCCTCATCGTGTACTTGAGGATCCTCACCCTATTGAATATGGTGTCAGTGTGGTGGATCAGGGTGAGGATTTTCCTCAATCAGAACAACGATATTTGTTTGCCGCATGGAATTTGGATGGGATGTTAATATCGACTTCTCCGGATGGGCTTATATGGACTGCTCTTCGGCCAGAATCAGTATTGAAACATAACCATGATATAACATCTCTACATTGGGATCCTATCCGCGAACAATATCTGGCAATCGTTTCTGTTTGGAAACGTAATGAAGAGTGGAATGACAATCAGAGAACACCACATCAAAGTGTGAGTAAAGATCTGATAAATTGGGAAGAACCCTGGCCGATCATGTATGGTAAAGTTGGCGCACCGATCGAAAAGGGAGAAACGCAGTTCTATGCCATGTCCGGGGTGATCGTTCGCGGTGATCTGCTTATTGGATTGGTGAAAATCCTTAGAGATGATATCAATGCCACACCCGGCAAGACCGGAAAAGAAATGGGTGATCTTAAACGAAAAGCGGCCGGTCTTGGTTATACGGTTCTGGCCTGGAGTCGTGATGGAAGAACCTGGGACCGAGATCACGAACCGTTTCTGGATAGGAACCCAATCGCCGGTACCTGGGATCATGCCCATGCCTGGGGCGATGATCAGATCATCGTTGGAGACGAAACCTATATTTATTATGGGGGCTATGCAAGAGGCCATAAAGTCAACCGGTTTGAAGAGCGTCAGATCGGATTAGCCAAAATGCCGGTCGATCGTTATGTCTCCCGGGATGCTTCGATTAATATGGGGATATTGCGCACAAAAAACCTTATCCTTCAAGGCGAGGCGATGACCGTTAATGCCAATGTTGTTGGCGAGATGAAAGTCAGGCTGGTCGATAGTTCCGGATCACCTGTCGACGGTTTTGATTGGTTGAATTTAGAGGGTGATTATATAGCGCATCAGGTGAGCTGGCAGGGAGATCTGAGCACGCTGGCCGGCAAACCGGTGCAAATTGAATTTCAGCTGAAGAATGCGCAGTTGTTTGGGTTTACGTTACACTAATTAAACACGAAGAACACGAAGAACACGAAGGGCACGAAGATTTTTATGTTTAATGTCATCCCGAAGGGATCTTTGCAGTTGCTTGCAATAACAGTATCGAAAACTACATAGATCTCTTCGAGATGACAAAAATAGATATTAATAATTTTTCTTCGTGCCCTTCGTGTCCTTCGTGTTTAAGCAGCTGTCATTCCGGCCGAGGAGCCGGAATCGATGATAGCGACTTGTCATTCCCGCGAAAGCGGGAATCCAAGGAAATTAGCTATGCATTCAATATCCGCATCCCGGATCAAGTCCGGGATGACATCATAATTGTTTTAAGTACTTACCTATAATCTGAAAGAGTAAAATGAAAAATACATTAAAATTATCCTCTCTAATAATGATGATCTTTATGTTCTTATGTACTTTATCTGCTCAGGAGTCCAATCAAAATATTCAAACTATCCAGCAAAACTTCGACGAAGATCCCGGTTGGATCGGCGTCAATAATCGGGTTGTCTGCAATGATTGTCCGACCATTACCCAGGATTTTGGCTGGTTGCCGACGGACCATACCGGATCCGGACCGGGAGAAATCGGTGGCACGATCTGGAAATCAACAACACCCGCTTACTATGCGATGCCAATTGGACCATTTTCTTTTAAAGATAAATTCTCTGCCTCGGGAAAATTGGCCATCATTGCACCGGAGAAAGAAGCGGAAGGATTTTATATCGGATTTTTTAATGCGGAACGACAGGGATGGCGGGTTTGGTCTTCCTGTGGATTTCGGATGAGTGCCGTCAAAATGGGACATGCCCGTTTTCATTTGGATTATAAAACCGGGAGAAATAAAGGAGCCATTTTAAATCCGGATATCATTATTCCATGCGATGGCTCTGTTCATGATTGGAAATTGGAATATGATCCGCAGGCTACGGTAGGAGATTCCTGGACGGATCCTCGTCTGCCAAAATGGATAGGTAGTTTTCATAATGTTCATGAAGATACAATCCTTCAAAACGCTAAAATTGATGAACCACAGATAACCAAAGAAGAATTACATAAAATGTTGTTGTCAGCGCGGGATGCAGGTCTGGTCGATCACTGGTATCGCAAAGGGACCTATCATCTATGGAATATCGAAAAAGACGCTGATAAAATGCAGGGTCGAATTACCTTTACGTTTGATGATTACGCACCTGTCAGTTATTTCCTACTTCCCGGACATCGAGACGAATTGAGCATCATCAATCGTTTTGGCGTCTATAATATGCAGATCTATACGGGCAGTATGGAATTCTATATGTCCGAACTTATTGTTAACGGTCAGAAAATTGACTTGTCCGAGGATCCGTATTGGGATGCCCTTGGAAACAGGGTCACATTTGTTCAGGATGATTTTCATGCCCGAGAGAATTTTGGTTATTCCCAGACAAATTGGGCCGGTGAATCGGCGGGAGAAATCGGCGGCCGTTTTTATGGAACAGAGGTCAAAGATCCTCTGCACGGATATTATGCCGATGATGTTGGCAAATTAACTCTGGAGGACCCAATATCATTTTCGGGATGGATAAATTTTACCGAAGGTGCAGTCGATGGCCGCATGCTGCTGGGATATTTTAATCATAAAGCGAAAATGGCCGATGTTGAAGGGGAATATAAAGGAAATCCTCCGCATCAATATCTGGGCCTGCAGGTGATGGATCAGACACGGGTCGGTTATTATTTTACAGCAGTCTGTTCGCCCAGACAGGATATTGCTACTGAAAATCATGGTCCGATATATATTCCGGACCGTATCAAACGACACTTCTCTTTTAAATACGATCCGGATGGAGGTGAATCAGGTCGCATTACGGTGACTTTAGATACACTGTCATTTATCACTGATTTAACGGCAGAACAACGGGAAATGGGATCGACATTTGATCGTTTTGGAATTTTAAATCCGCGTAAAGGTGGAAAATATGTCGATGTCTATATTGATGATATCACCTATGTCGTTAAAAGACCAGCTGACTTCAGAGCTGTTCACCATAAACAGGAGGTTGTGGAAGTCCCTTATCCGCCGGATGGAAGGCTGTTTAAGTAGATACTCGATCCTCGATCCTCGATGCTGGATACTGGATGCGGGATTTGAGACATAGGGGCGGGTCTAAGTGCACCCCCTCAATTAAATACGATCGTTTTGAAAATTCAATATCCGCCGGGAGGTGGATCCGCCCACTGGTGTGATTCAACTAGGAAGGTCCAAGTATCAAGC
>Ga0209536_100003431_pt1 | contig 25462 bp, 26 predicted proteins | sample DeeMarSeWOR28_12_FD_187461 | JGI IMG/M metagenome (GOLD analysis project Ga0209536, IMG submission 187461) | Marine sediment microbial communities from White Oak River estuary, North Carolina - WOR-2-8_12 (SPAdes) (version 2) | ecosystem: Environmental > Aquatic > Marine > Intertidal zone >...
CGGAGCCGGCCCGGTCTACATCCTCCGCTGGTACTGGCCTCGCATCAACGCCTGGGCCGAGCTGGCCTCGATGGTCGGCGCGCTCGTCTTCAGCCAGGTCATTGCGATCGTCACCCGCTGGTACCCCGACTGGATCGGGCAGGGCGACGATGGTGTGGCGGCGCGTCTGCTGCTGACCATCGGCCTGACAACGGCGACCTGGCTGATCGTCGCGCTGCTCACGAGGCAGGAGTCAGAGCAGACCCTCGAGCGCTTCTATCGCCGCTGCCGTCCGCCCGGGAACGACACGGTTGAAGAGGGCACGCTCGAACTCGTACAGGTCCGGCTGCTGCTGCAGCAGCTCGTAGTGGCCGGCGGGGAGCTGAATGCCGCGGAGCTCGGCGAGCGCCTCGATGTCCGGCGCCTGAGCGCGTGCCGGGAGGGAGCCGAGGACCAGGCCGGCAACCGCCATTACGACCGCCCGGCGGATCCGGGTCGCGCCCGTAGGCACTCTCGGGCCCCTCATCGAGCGAACTCCACGCCGTAGCCCGAGAGGTCTCCGCGAAGAACGTCGTCCGGTCCCGCGACATCCTCCAGGACCCAGGTCGGAGGACTCGTGGTATCGGCCACGGCCACCGCGAAGGAAAGGCTCCCACCCGTCGGGTGGACGAGCACCACGCGAGTCGAGCTGTCGCCGGTCCGGGCGTGCACCTCGGTCTCGCCGACCGCGGTGATCGCTCCGAGCCCGTCACCGAACAGGGTCAGCACCGCAGCCCCCTCGGCCCCGGCCGGACTCGTCAGGGTGGCGGTCAGCGTGCCGGCCCCTGCAACCGGGCCCTCGTCCGAGCAGGCACCGAGTACACCGATCAGAAGCAGAACCCCGAGGCGCCGCATGTGACCTCCGTCCATCCAGGCTGAGAGAAGCTCGCGTTTTCTAGGGTACGGCGTCACGCGTCAACGCGTTACCCCCACCGTCTCCTGGCGCGGCACCTCAATCCATGCAGAGTGCTTCGGTGGGATGGGTTCGCGTAGCGCGTGCGGCGGGTACGATCGTCGCGATAAGCGAGGTCGCGAGCAGCAGGAGGCCCACGGCGGCTGTCTCAGGCGCTCCGAGAGACGAGCCGGAGAAGCGTGCGGCGAGTCGACCCAGCGGGACGGACAGAGCTGCGCCGACGGCCACGCCCAGCAGTACCACCAGGCTCACGTCCCGCAGGAAGAGGCGGATGACCGCACCGGGTCGGGCCCCGAGGGCGATCCTGATGCCGACCTCCCGCCTGCGCTGCGCGACGGCGAAGGAGACGACCCCGTACATGCCGAGCACGGCGAGGAGAAGGGCCAGGCCACCCAGGCAAGCGAGGACCAGGCTTGCCAGTCGCTGGCGCTCCAGCGTATCCCCGAGGTGATCGGACATGCTGCTCGCCTGGAGCACCATGATTCTCGGGTCGACGGCGCGGACCGCTGCCCGCACGGCCGATAGCGAAGCCGACGGGTCCCCGTCGGCCACGATGATGAAGGTCATCCGCGGGTAGGCGAAGTCGAGCGGCCAGTAGATGGCGGGCTGAGGGGTCTCGCCGAGCGCGCGGACGGTCACGTCCCCGACGACCCCGATGATCTCCCGTGGAGTCTCCGGACTGCCTTCCGACCGGTATGTCCGTCCGACCACGTCGGACCGGCCGTAGTAGGTTCGCGCGAAGGTCTCCGAGACCACGGCAACGTCGGCCCCGCCGACGTCGGCCTCCTCGAAGAGTCGGCCGTGCAGCGCTTCCATGCCCAGGGCGCGAAAGTAGTCCGGCGACACGTAGTTCCATGGGATCTCCGCAGGTCGGTCCGTCCCGTCGACTTCCGAACCGAGGAGCAGCGTCGACGTCCCGAACATTGCGGCCGGAAGCATGAGTGACGTCGCGGCTCGTCGCACGCCCGGTAGCGCTTCCATCCTCTCGTCGATCTGCTCGAAGAGCGCGAGCGTCGCCTCGTCATTCAGGCCGAGCGGTGCGGCGCTGACCTGCACGTAGGCGGTCCGCTCCCAGTCGAATCCGGGGTCCGCGGTTCGCGCCATAAGGAGCCCCTTCACGAACCCGCCCGCCGCGAGGAGCAGGAGGAGCGACACGGCCACCTGCCCCGCCACCAGGGCACCCGTCAATCCCAGGCTCCGTCGGGATCCCAGGCCTGACACCGCTTCGTCGCGCAGCGTCGCATTCACGTCTCGCCGCGTCGCGCGCATGGCCGGCAGTATCCCAAAAACCAGCCCGGTCACCGCGGAGAGCAGCATGGTAAAAAGCAGCACCCTCGTGTCCAGCCTGAGGTCGAGAAGAACCGGGATCGTGAAGTCGAGTCTGGAGTTACGCGACATCTCGGCGAACACTGCGGCCGCTCCGAGGCCACCGAGGCCGCCCAGTCCGGCGAGAAGGAGGGCTTCGGCCATCACGACCCGGACGACCCGCCGCCTGCCGGCCCCAAGTGCCAGTCGGACAGCGATTTCCCGCGTCCGCGCAGTGCTTCTCACGAGAAGAAGATTCGCCAGGTTCAGGGTGCCGATCAGGAGCACGAGGGTAACGACCGCCATGGTGAATGCACCGGCGGCCCGCATCTGCGCGTCGATCGACGGTGAGACGCGAACGTCGAGCAGGGGAAGAACGGTGATCCCCCGCCCCGCGTTGAGCTCGGGGTACGTCCGTGCGAGGTCCGTGGCAAGTACCTCCATCGCGTCCCTGGCCTGCTGCACCGTCACACCTTCGGCCAGACGGGCCCGCACGGTGAACGGATGGTCCTGACGGCGCTCCAGAGATGCGACGCGGCCACCCGTGGCGCCCATCGCGGAGATCGAGAGCCAAAGGTCGACCGCCGCCGGCCCCTGGCCACCGTTGAACTCGGGCGGTCCGACACCGACGACGGTTACTGCGCCACCGTTGACCCTCAACGTGGAGCCCAGCACGTCCGGATCTCGCGCCATGCGGTCCGCCCACATGCCGTAGGTGATCACGGCCGCGGGGGGACCATTCGGATCGTCGTGCTCCGGGCCGAACCAGGACCCAAGGGAAGCGCTCAGCCCGATGACTTCTCGGTACGACGCCGTAGCGTACTCGACCAGGATCGGCGCCAGCCGATCCTCCTGTTCCAGGAAGGCCTGGTCATTATAGAATGCAGATACTGATTGGAAGGCGACAGAGCCGGTCATGTCGCGGTACGCCGGGTAGGACGTCGAAGACGGCGCCCCTCGGTCATCGTCCTGCAGCACCAGGACGAGCTCCTCCGGTTGCAGGAAGGGGGGCGGCTGCAGAAGCAGGGCGTTGACGACGCTGAACGCGGTCGCGTTCGCGCCGATGCCGATCACGAGGATCGTGAGCGCGGTGAGTGCGAAGCCGGGGCTCCGCAGGAGTCGCCGCGCCGCGTATCCGAGGTCGTCCAGCCATGCCGTCATCCCATCCCCTCCTCTTCTTCCCGGCCCCGGGGGCCGGCCGTGTGCATCGAGCGGTTCTCTTCGCTCTCGAAACGCCGTGGTCACCGAGTCGCGGAGCATGGGCCACCAGAACGCGGCACCCAGAGCTCCCCGGCTCGCCAGCGCGCGGTCTCGTCGGTAGCGGAAGAGCGCCGTGAGCTCCTCGCCCAGCTCGTCTCGGCAGCGGCGAGGGTAAAGCCTCAGAAAGAGGCGATAGCGGCGAATCCCCTGATCCGGCACCTCACAGCCCCTCGGGCACGGCCAGCGCTTCACGCGCTACGTCGACCACCCGGGCGAGGCGTGCGGCCTCCGCCCGCGCCGCTTCCCTGCCCGCGTCCGTGATGCGGTAGTAGCGCCGTCGCGGGTCCGTCTCCGAGGAGGGCGGGCTCGTCTCCGCCACGAGCCCGTCTCTGAGCATCTCCTTGAGGGACCGATACAGGGTGCCGGGCCCGAGCTGAACGGCGCCCTCCGTCGCCTCGTCCACAGCCTTGGCGATCCCGAGGCCGTGCCGCTCTCGGGCTGCAAGTGCCAGAAGTATGTGAAAGACGGGAGGGCGCAGGATACGGATGGCGTTCATGGGCGATCGGAGTGCTGTGCGATTGGTCCACAATGGATATATCTGTAATGGATATATCCAGAACGGAGCGCCCGAGTCAAGCCCGGATGCGCCGCTCAGGCGTCTCCCGGCTCCTGCAGCCTGTGGCTGTCGGCGGCGTCGAGGTCCAGCCCGTACACGTGCCGGAGCTGGTCGATCTTCGCCCGCGTCGCGGCCTCGAAGGGGGCCTTTCCTTCGAAGGCGTGCAGCACGATGCCCTCGAGAAGGTCCCCGAGGGAGAGATCCAGGTACTCCGCGGTCGCCTTCAGGACTTTCAGGAGGCGTTTCTCCAGTCTGACGCCGGTCTGGACCCGCTCCACGCGCTTCACGACACGCCCTCAGCGCCGGCCGCGCCGGGTGCGCCAGGTGCGCCGGGAGCGGCTGGCTCACGCCGCCCCGGCAGCACGAAGGTCGTTCGGGCGAGGTCGGACGCGAGGATTTCGGGGGAGTAGTAGTCGAAGAAGGCTCCGTCTCGCCACCGGAGGAGATCGGGATTCTCCTGCATGAACCCAGCCCAGGTCGACACGTCCCGAGAGCGCGCCATCCGTTCGTGGATCAGGACGATCAGCCCGCAGGTCACGGTTTCATGGTACTTCTCCGGACTACCGAGATGCGCCACCAGGGCTCTGAGGCCGGCTCGGTATCGCGACAGACTCGTAGGGAGGTCGTACTGCCGCAGGTAGGCGTAGGCGAGCCGGACGTGCTCGGAGTGATCGAAGGCCTCGGGATCCAGCGTCAGATCCTCGAAGGAGCGGATGAGCTCTTCTTCGCTCAGCGCCCTGCCTTCGGCGAGCGAGGGAGTATGCATGTCGACCTCCGGTCGGAAGCTCGAACAGACAGCGTGGTACCATGGTACATCAATACCATATGTCCGAGGCTGACCCGTGACAAGTCTGCTAATTGACCGCCGTTCAGGAGGTGTCTAACTTCACCCTCCTGAAACAAAGAATCATTCTTCATAAGCGGAGCCGTCGCCGGCGCCGCTTCCATTGTCTTGAGGGGATCGATGAGCGACGCACCCATTCTTCGAGTCGACGGTCTGGAGGCCAAGGTGGCCGAGGAGAATCTGGCCATTCTGCGAGGCGTGGACCTCACCATCGGAAAGGGTGAGGTCCATGCGATCATGGGGCCGAACGGATCGGGCAAGAGCACGCTGGCCAAGGTCATCGCGGGCCACCCCGGGTACGAGGCCACCGGCGGGAGCATCACCTTCCGCGGTGAGGACCTTCTGGATCTCGAGCCGGACGAGCGCGCGCAGGCGGGTGTCTTCCTGGCCTTCCAGTACCCCGTGGAGATTCCCGGCGTCTCCATCGCGAACTTCCTTCGCACGGCGGTTCAGGCGCACATGCCGGAGGGTGAGGAGCTCGACATCTTCGACTTCTCGGACATGTTGATGGATCGCATGGCCCTCCTCGAGATGGATCCCGCCTTCGCCGAGCGGCACGTCAACGACGGCTTCTCCGGGGGCGAGAAGAAGCGGAACGAGATCCTCCAGATGGCGATGCTCAAGCCGAAGCTGGCCGTCATGGACGAGACCGACTCGGGCCTCGACATCGACGCGCTCAAGATCGTGGCCAACGGCGTCAACAAGCTCGTCGAAGAGGATCCGGAGATGTCGGTCCTCCTGATCACGCACTACCAGCGCCTTCTCGACTACATCAAGCCGGACTTCGTTCACGTCATGGTCGACGGGCGCATCGTGCAGTCCGGCGGTCCGGAGGTGGCGCTCGCACTCGAAGCCGAAGGCTACAAGACGTACGAGGAAGCCGGGGCCGCCTGAGTCGCGGAGCTTCCAGGCTCCACATCGCTCAGCTCCTCGCTCCTCCCGCCGCAGCACCGGAGATCCTCCCATGCCGCAAAACGAAACGATCCAGGACCTCAACCTCGACGAGTACAAGTACGACTTCGTCACCGAGGCCGAGCCGGTATATCGGGCCCAGAAGGGCCTGTCCGAAGAAGTCGTGCGCCAGATTTCGAAGCACAAGGACGAGCCCGAGTGGATGCTCGACTTCCGCCTCAAGGCGCTGGAGGTCTACAACGCCAAGCCGATGCCCAAGTGGGGCGGTGATCTCGAAGGCCTCGAGGAGGTCCTCGACGAGATCTACTTCTACGTGCGTCCGCAGGACCGGATGCAGCACTCGTGGGACGACGTGCCCGAGGAGATCAAGGACACGTTCGAGAAGCTCGGCATTCCCGAGGCCGAGCAGAAGATCCTGGCGGGCGTCGGCGCCCAGTACGAGTCGGAGATGGTCTACCACTCGCTCCGCGAGGAGTGGGAGAAGCAGGGCGTCATCTTCGACTCGATCGAGGACGGGCTGAAGAACCATCCGGAGCTCTTCAGGGAGCACTTCGGCACGATCATCCCGACGGGTGACAACAAGTTCTCCGCGATGAACTCGGCTGTCTGGTCGGGCGGCTCCTTCGTCTACATCCCGAAGGGCGTCTCTCTCGACACGCCGCTGCAGGCCTACTTCCGCGTGAACCAGGAGCGGATGGGGCAGTTCGAGAGAACGCTGATCATCGTCGACGAAGGTGCGCAGGCGCACTACATCGAAGGGTGCACCGCGCCGGTCTACTCGACCGAGTCGTTCCACTCCGGCGTGATCGAGATCATCGTCAAGAAGAACGCCCGGTTCCGGTACACGACGATCCAGAACTGGTCGAACAACATGTACAACCTGGTCACCCAGCGTGCGATCGTCGAAGAGGGCGCGCACATGGAGTGGCTCGACGGCAACCTCGGGTCGAAGCTGACCATGAAGTACCCGTCCTGCTATCTGATGGGTGAGGGCGCGCACGGCGAGATCCTCTCGATCGCCTACTCCGGCGACGGCCAGCACCAGGATACCGGCGGGAAGGTCATCCACGCCGCTCCGCACACGACCTCGTCGATCGTTTCGAAGTCGATCTCGAAGGGCCACGGGCGCTCGACGTACCGCGGCCTTCTCAAGGTGCACGAGGGTGCGCACCATGCCCGCTCGAACGTCGAGTGCGACGCCCTCCTCATCAACGACACGTCGCGTACGGACACGTATCCGTACATCGAGATCGAGGAGAACGACGCGAACGTCGGTCACGAGGCCTCGGTCTCGAAGATCGGCGAAGAGCAGCTCTTCTACCTCACCAGCCGCGGGATTCCCGAGGACGAGGCGATGGCGATGATCGTGCGTGGCTTCATCGAGCCGATCGCCAAGGAGCTCCCGCTGGAGTATGCCGTCGAGCTCAACCGCCTGATCGAGCTCGAAATGGAAGGATCGGTAGGCTGACCATGAACACGACCGCAATGAATCAGACCGTTCAGACCGAAGGCGTGACCGACGCCCTGAGCGCCGCCGCCGTCGAGCGCATGTCGATCGGAGAGCCGGAGTGGCTCCGCGAGCGGCGCGCCCACGCGTGGAGCGTGTACGAGCGTACGCCCATGCCGACCACGAGGCTGGAGGAGTGGCGGTATACCGACCTCGGGAAGAAGCTCGACCTCGATGGCCTCGAGCTTTCGCGCGCGGAGACTGCGCCGGACGATCCCGAGGCCTGGCCTGCGCGACTGCGGGACACCATGGATGCGGACCACGAGGCGTCCGGGCACATCGTGCTCATCGATGGCCACGTCGTCCACACGGACATCGATCCATCCCTCGCGGAGCGGGGCGTCATCCTCGACTCCCTGCACGACGCGCTGGAGCTCCATCCCGAGCTCGTCCAGCAGCACCTCGGTTCGATCGTCCCCGCCGAGGACGGCAAGTTCGAAGCCCTGAACGCCGCCTTGTGGGCGGACGGGATCTTCCTTCACGTACCGAAGGATGTGCGTCTCGAGCTGCCCATCCGGGTCACCCGATGGCTCAGCGAGCCCGGAACCGCGTACTTCAGCCGCGTTCTCATCGTTGCCGACCGCGGAAGCCAGGTATCGTACGTGGACGAGGTGGTCTCCGATGACTTCGACCGCCAGACACTGAAATCCTCCGTCGTGGAGGTCGTCGCGGACGCCGGCGCGGTCGTGCAGTACGCCAAGCTCCAGCGCCTCGGACGAGGCGGCTTCGTGCAGTCGGCCCAGCGGACTCTGGCCCAGCGCGATGCCCGGATCGACACGCTGAATGTCGGCCTCGGTGCCTCGGTTCACCGGGTGGACCTGAACGCGAAGCTGCTCGGCCCCGGCGCGAACTCCGAGATGCTGGGTCTGTACTTCGGCGACGGGGAGCAGCACTTCGACTTCAACACGAGTCAGGATCACGTGGAGCCCAATACGGGCAGTGATCTCCTCTACAAGGGAGCGCTCGATGGAGACAGTCGAGCCGTCTTCCGCGGGATCATCCGCGTTCTCCCCGGTGCCCAGCGTACCGACGCGTACCAGACGAACCGAAACCTGCTGCTGTCGTCTGGCGCCCGTGCCGACTCGCTCCCGAACCTCGAGATCCAGGCCGACGACGTGAAGTGCTCACACGGCGCGACGGTGGGAGAGCTCGACGCGGAAGCGAAGTTCTATCTGATGTCTCGGGGGCTAAGCAAGGTTCAGGCAGAGCGGCTGGTCGTGCTCGGCTTCCTCGGCGAGGTGCTGTCGAAGCTTCCCCTGGGGGGCGTCGTCGAGAAAGTCGTCGGCGTGATCGAAGAGAAGCTCGCGCAGCACGGGTGACGAGGTCTCACGGCCGCGCATCTGCAGACGGGGGAGGCTGAATGGCACGCTGGATCAAGGTGGCATCGGAGGGTGACTGCCCGGAGGGTCGGCTGAAAGGCGTCATGGCCGACGGCATACCGGTCGTGCTCGCCAATGTGGACGGCACGGTCTGCGCGCTGATGGACCGTTGCTCGCACGAGGACTTTCCTCTCTCCGACGGCGAGCTCGACGGAGGCGAGGTCGTGTGTCTGTACCACGGTGCACGCTTCGATGCGTGCTCGGGCGCGAGGAAGTCCCTCCCGGCGATCCGTCCGGTCCAGTCGTTCCCCGTGGAGATCCGAGATGGGGACATCTACGTCGACGTCGGCTGAAGCCACGCCGGGTCCCCCGAGCACACGGGAGGCGAGCGCGCGGCGGCTCGACGCCGCAAAGCTTCGCACGCATTTCCCGGCGCTCGACCAGACGGTAAACGGCCACCCGCTCGTTTACCTCGACAACGCCGCGACCTCCCAGAAGCCCACCGCGGTTCTGGACGCGATCAGCTCGTACTACGAGCGCGACAACGCGAACGTGCATCGCGGGATCCACGAGCTATCCCGCCGCGCGACGGTGGCGTACGAGGAGGCCCGGGGGAAGGTCGCCCGGTGGATCGGCGCCTCCGATGCCTCCGAGATCGTCTGGACCCGCGGCACCACCGACGCGATCAACCTCGTGGCCGGCGCCTGGGGCCTGGACAACGTCGGCGAGGGCGACGAGATCCTGCTGACGGTGCTCGAGCACCACTCCAACATCGTTCCCTGGCAGCTTCTCGCAGCTCGTCGCGGTGCGACGCTCCGCTACCTCGAGCTCGACGAGCAGGGTCGCCTGGTCCTGGACGACCTACCGCGGCTTCTCAACGACCGGACCCGGCTCGTGGCCGTGTCACACGTGTCGAACGCCCTGGGGACGATCAACCCGCTCCCCGAGGTCATCTCGGCCGCCCACGACCACGGGGCGCTGGTTCTCGTCGACGGCGCGCAGGGGGCCGTTCATGCCGCGGTCGACGTTCAGCGCATGGGAGCGGACTTCTACGCCTTCAGTGGCCACAAGATGTGTGGGCCGACAGGCATAGGCGTCCTGTGGGCGCGCAGGGAGCTGCTTCAGGAGATGGCCCCCTACCAGGGCGGTGGGGAGATGATCGGCGTCGTAGGCCGAGACTCCAGCACCTGGGCCGACGTACCGCACAAGTTCGAGGCGGGAACGCCGAACATCGTCGGAGCCATCGGGCTCGGGGCCGCCGTCGACTTCCTCGCGGAAGTCGGGATGTCCGCGATCGAGGCCCACGAGCGGGAGCTTCTCATCTATGCGCTCGATCGGATCCGTGACGTCCCGGGCGTGCGCGTCTTCGGGCCGGAAGACCATCGCGAGCGGTCTGCCGTGGTGTCGTTCACGCTCGGCGATGCCCACCCGCACGACATCTCGACGATCCTCGACATGCACGGTATCGCGGTGCGCGCCGGACATCACTGCGCCCAGCTGGTCATGAAGCACTTCGGGGTGGCCGCGACTGCGCGTGCGTCGCTGTACCTCTACAACACGAAGGATGACGTCGATCGCCTGATCGAGGGACTGCATCAGGTACGTAGCGTCTTCGGCTGAATCCCACGCCACCCCGTGACCGGGGTTGCGCCGTGCCTTACATTGCCGGCCCGTAACTGCGCAGGCGCCGATGGAATCTCCTCAACTCAGCTCGCTGTACCAGCAGCTCATCCTCGAGCACTACCGCAATCCGCGGAACAAGTCGGAGCTCGAGGGCAAGAGTGTCGAGATCCACATGGCGAACCCGGTCTGCGGCGACGAGATCCGCCTTCAGCTCCGCATCGAGGGCGACCGGATCGTGGAAGCCAGGTTCGTCGGCCAGGGATGCTCCATCTCGCAGGCTTCCGTGAGCATGATGACCACACTCCTGGAAGGACGCTCCCTGGAGGATGCGAAGGAGCTCACCCGCCGCTTCACGGCCATGATGCACGGGGACCCCGATGCGGCGAAGGATCGCGAGCTCGGTGACCTGCGTGCCCTGCAGGGGGTCAGCAAGTTTCCCGTGCGCATCAAGTGTGCGCTGCTCGGCTTCGATGCGCTCCAGGAAGCGCTCAAGCAGAGTGCGGGAGGGGCGCAGCACTGACCGTCGTCGAGGTCCATTCGGCGCACTTGGCCGACACTCGTGTCGGACCCCTCACCGTGTGGACTTCGCCTGACGGCGTTCGTCGGATCGAGTTCGGAGCGCTGCCGAAGGAGCGCCACACGGACCCCGAAGACGAGTGGCCCCCCAATCTGCGAGCGGCGGTCGAGCAGCTTCGAGAGTATCTGGCCAAGAAGCGCACCAGCTTCGATCTGGAGCTCGATCTGTCGGGCGTCGCCTCCGAGTTCCAGAGAGAGGTCTACGATCAGCTCCGAAGCGTCGAGTACGGGCACGTGACCTCGTACGGGCAGCTTGCCCGCGACATCGGCAAGCCGGATCAGGCGCGCGCCGTCGGGCAGGCGGTGGGCGCGAACCCGATACCCATCGTCATTCCCTGCCACCGTGTCATCGGATCGGATGGTCGCCTGACCGGCTTCTCCGGGGGGCTCGCCGCGAAGGTGGAGCTGCTCAAGCTGGAAGGGGTGGACGTCGACGGGGCCAGCCCTTCGAGCCGGGTCCACCCCGAAGTCATTCCGCTCGATCTGTAGTCGGGCGGCGCACGTGCCCCAGCCTACGACCCCGGTTGAGCTGCTCGAGGGCAGAACGAAGCCGGACATCGTGAACGTGCCCGAGCGGCTCGTACTCAGCCTTTCCGGTGCCTCGGCACCCGATTCGGAGGAGTTCGCGGAGGCGGTCGGCGCGCTCTACGGAGTCGCGTACACCCTTCGCTTCGCACGCAAGAAGGCCGGCAGGGATCCATTCAAGGTGGGGACGCTCGAGGGCGAGTGGTGGGCCGAGGGGGACGATCTCCCGGCCGACCGTGTGCCCGACCGAAGCTCCTGGCGGTGGCGCCTCCGTAGCGCAGTGCCCTCCGACACTACGGAGGAGGAGGTGGCGGAGGCCGTCGAGCAGGCGGTCACCAGGAAGGGGGGCAAACTCGAAGGCAGCGACGTAGCCCTGGAAGTCCGCCTGGTGAGTCTACCCTCCGAAACGATGGCGCGAATCCTCCATCGCGGACCGTACGACGCCGAGGCGGAGAGCTTTCGGGTGATGGACGCGTATCTCTCCGAACAGGGGCTGGAGCGCCGCCCCGGACACCTGGAAGTCTACCTGTCGGATCCCTCACGCACGTCCCGGGACAAGCTCAGGACCGTTCTCCTCGCGGCGGTGGCGCCCTCGGGCTGAGTCCGCGCGCCGGCCCGGACGCGGCGCGCGCGTGCGCGCACGTCGCCTCTTCCGCATCACTCAGAAGCGCGACGGCTCGAGAGGCTCGACCCGGGGATCTCCCGGGCCGAGGATCGTGTTCGCCACCATGTCGCCCGTCACGGGGCCCAGGGTGAGACCGAGCATGCCGTGGCCGGTCGCGAGGTGAAGGCCGTCCACCCCCGGGACCGGTCCGACGATGGGCAGGCCGTCCATGGATACCGGTCGGAGCCCGCACCACTCCGAAACCGGCCGGGCGGTGCCCAGCTCGGGGAACGCGGCACGGGCGGCACGTGTGAGCTGACCGAGCCGGCCCGGCCGCAAGACGTGGTTTTCGCCCGAGAACTCCATCGTGCCGGCGAAGCGCACGACCGTGTCCATCGGCGTGCAGAAGACGGACGATTCGTTGAGCACGCAAGCGATGCGCAGGCGGGGTGATCCGTTGGGCCCCACCTCGATGTCTCGGTGGTAGCCTTTCCCGGGCTGAACTGGAACACGTGTTCCGAATCGCCGGGCGACCCCGAGACTGAACGGCCCGGTGGTGAGCACGACGGCATCGGCATGCAGCCGCTCACCCTCGGCCGACAGGACTCCCGAGACCCGCCCGCCCTGCTCCGTCACGCTGCTCACCGACGTGCCCTCCCGCACCTCGACCCCCAGGCGCCTCACGACTTCGGTGAGGCGCATCAGAAAGCGCGACGGCTCGAGTGTGGCAGCCTCCGGGTAGAAGACCCCGCCGATGATGTCGTGCGAAAGCGCGGGCTCCCGCACACGGAGCTCGTCGCCGTCCAACTCCTCGGGGTGATAGCCGTACCGGCGGATGATGCCCGCTTCGTGGCGGGCACTGCGGAGACCTTCCGGCGTCGAGCATACGTCGAAATACCCCTCGGCGCGGTATCCGCACTCGATCCGTTCCTCCTCGATCAGCCGGTCGAACAGAGCCAGCGCATCCTTGCCGAGCGGCGCCATCACGCGCATGCAGTGCTCCACGTGCTCGTCCGTGCAGTACCGGGCGAAGCCCAGCAGCCACCGCCAGAGGGCCGGATCCCAGCGCGGCTTCACGTATAGAGGGCTGGCCGGGTCACGCAGAGCCGCCAGCGCCTGGCGGATCCGCCCCGGCCGATTCAGGGGCGGATGCCCGGCCGACACCGTGCCCGCGTTCCCCGACGAGGCACCCGCTCCGATCCGATCACGCTCGAGCAGCGTGACGCTGGCCCCTCCCCTGGCCAGGTAATAGGCGCACGAGACCCCGATGACGCCGCCCCCGACGACGACGACCGCCGGGCGGTTGCGGGTCACCCGGCCGTGGGATCGAGCAGGACCTTCACGGAGCCGGTCTTCCTCCGGTTGCCCGCCGTGGAAAGCGCGTTGCGGTACTCGCGAAGAGGAAAGACGTGGGTCACCATGTCTTCGACGGGGGCACCCGTCTCGAGGAGGAGATCATGGGTGATCTGGAACGTGTGTTCCTTTTTCCCGCGCCACGTTTCCTCGCCGTAGCACTGGTACCCCTGGATCCGTAACTCGTTGGCCCATATGAACGTGAGATCCAGCTTGTTGATCTCCGCCGCACATCCGAGCAGGACGATCTCACCGCGCACCGAGGCATAACGGAGCGCCTGCTTGATGGTCTGTCCGCTGCCGACACAATCGAAGATCAGAGGGAAGCCCCCGCCGGCATAGACCTCGGGGCCGACCAGCGGCATGTACGCCTGGGCCCCGGTTCCGATCAGCGCCTCGCGCGCCTCGTCGCCAGGCGAGATGACACCGCTGGCGCCCAACGACAACGCCAGCTCCCTCTCGTGCTTGCGCTTCGTCTGAGAGATGACGCCGCCCTCGTATCCGACGGCCCGCAGCGCCCAGACGACGCCGAGGGCGATGGGCCCACTTCCAAGCACCAGCACCGGGCCGCGATCGAGCGGACGGGACCGGAGGACCGCGTGCATGCCCACAGCCAGGGGCTCGATCAGAGCCGCCGTGTTGTCGGACATCGCGTCGGCGACGGGAAAGAGCTGGCTCTCGTGAGCGATCATCCGCTCTCCCCAGCCCCCGGGGAGACTCGCGTGGTAGCCGATCGTCATCCCGCGTTGGATGGGTTTGCCACCAATGATGGTCTCTCCCTCCTCCCCGCCTCGCGCACACGTCGCGGGCAGACCCTCCGCGCACGACGCGCACTCGTGGTCCGCATCGAAGCCCCGCAACTTGCACGAGACCCCGGGATCGACCGCAACACGTTGTCCGACTGCTACTTCGTGGACGTCCGGGCCTGCCTCGACGACGCGTGCCAGGATCTCGTGCCCCAGGACAGCGGGGAAGGAGCCGAACGGCTCCATCGCGGGCGAGGACTTGAGCGTGAGGTTGCCGATGTCGGAGCCGCAGATCCCCGCCTTCAGGATCTCCAGCCGGACCCAGTCCCGACCCGGGAGGTCCGGCTCCACGACCTCGCCGAAGCGCACGCCACTGAGTCCGCCGTAGTACGCCGCCTCGGTGACGCGCCCCAGCATCTTGCCGATGACATAGCTCGGGACCGTGACGTTGAAAGTGACCGCGCGCATGGATTTCCGTGCCTCAGTAGGAGCTCAGGGTGCGTTGCCGGACAGTGCGCCGAGCCACCGGCGCACCACGCGGGGGGATCGGCCGACCACACCGGCGATCCCGAAGACCGCTGCCAGCACGTCCGTGGCGACCTGAACGATCGAAGGGTCCGCCCCGGACAGGAAGAGCTCTCCGAGCCCGAACAGTCCACCGGCCAGAATCAGGGCGACGCCACGTTCCCGCAGCGAAAGATGGGTCGGGCCGCCCGGCACGGGAACGTCTCCGCGCGTTTGAATCGGCGCCCGCCCGCCACGGGGGTCCCGAGCGCGTCGCGCTGCCTCGCCTGCATCCGAAGCCAGGTGGTCCGAGCCGGCACGCGCCGAGGAGAGGCCCCGCACGTCGAGATCGAGCACCTCGCGGGCGCGGCGCTCGTCCATCCCGAGCACCCAAAGCGTCGCCGACGCGCCCACCGACATCCCGAGAGCAGGATCGTCGATCTGGAGGCGGTAGGGGATGCCCGCATCGTCGAGGAAGCCCGCCGCGAACTCCGCATCGTGCCGATACATGTACCGAGCGATCGGCACCTCCTGCAGCTTCTTCTCCGTACGGCGTGTCATGGCCTGTCGTCCGGCGCATGAGAGTCGTCCATCAGAGCGCCTTACGGTAGCACACGATTCGATGTGCCTCGTCGAAGCCCGCCGCAACGTGGAACGCTCCGCTCGCGTCGTTGTCGAGTGAGCGGTCGCTCGCCATCTCCGAGCATCCTCGGTCACGGGCCCATGCTTCGCCGGCGCGAACCAGCGAGCGCCCGACCCCCGCCCTCCGGTGGCCCGGCTTCACGTAGATCCCCTCCAGGTATCCGACCGGCGATGTGACGCACCCCTCGGCATACCGCCGCAGCCCGACCTCCACGATCCCGACCAGCTCCCCCGCCTGACTCTCCGCCACGAAGCAGACGGCATGCTCGGGCGGCTCGGCGAAGAACTGCGCGATCTCCCGCGGATGGTCCTCCGGAGCCTCCGGCCAGAGCTCGGTGCGGAGCACGGCCCAGGCCTCGGCGTCCGAGGGCTCGGCGGAGCGGATGCGGGGAAGGCTCATCGTCGGGAGGAGAAAGGGGCGAAGGCGGCTCGCCAATATGGCGGCGCTGTTCGCGCGCGGCATCCGCGCGTAGTCTGAAGCGCCCCTCCCGGAGCTCTCAACCATGTTCACACACACCTTCGAGCGCCCGACGCTCGCGATCATCGCGGTGGCGCTGACCGTCGCGGCGTGCGGTGGACGCGCCGTCGACGATTCGGGCCAGTCCGACCAACAGGACCCGCAGCTCGTCTTCTGGAACGCGCTCGACGACCTCTGTGGCCTCGCGTTCGAGGGAAGGGTCACCCGGAACGTCCCCCCGGACGACTCCTTCGATGGACGGCGCCTCGTGATGCACGTGCGCGCATGCGATCCGGGCGAGATTCGGATCCCGTTCAGCGTGGGCGCCGACCGTTCCCGAACCTGGGTGGTGACCACCACCTCGGTGGGCCTGCGCCTGAAGCACGACCACATCCACGAGGACGGAACCGAGGACCCGATCAGCCGCTACGGGGGCGAAACGCGCGGACGAGGCTCGGACTCGGTGCAGGAGTTCCACGCGGACGCGTTCACGGCGAATCTGGTTCCGTCGGCAGCCGGAAACGTCTGGTCCATCGAGATCAGTCCCGGAGCGAGCTTCGCCTACGCCCTCCGCCGGGAGGGCTCGGACCGCAGCTTCCGGGTCGAGTTCGACCTGAGTCGGCCCGTCGATCCACCCCCACCGCCATGGGGTAGCTGACCGGGGGCGCTCCTGTGAGCAACTTCCGATGAGCAGACCGGTAATGAAAGCGGGTGGACGCGACGTATGTGTCCCGGCCGCCTATATTGCAGGCTCGATGGAAGAACGGTTCTCGGAGGCTCGAAGGATGGATTACGCGCTCACCCTGCTGCGTCGGGTGAAGACGGCGGCAGTTGCAGCCGCCCTGATCGGGGCGTTCGCGTCGCCCGGGCAGGCACAGACGATCAACGGCACCCTGATGGAGGTGGAGACGGGTCAGCCGATCTCGCTCGGTCTGGTCATCATGATGACCGAGAACGGGGATTCCATCACGTCGGCCGTGACGAACGGGCAAGGACAATTCACGGTCGACGCCCCCGATCCCGGCTCATTCGTGCTCGTTGCGTCGGCGTTCGGGTTCAAGGAGACTCCCGCCGGCGTCTTCGAGCTCGGTCCCGGGGGCGAGATGGACGTCGAGTTCCGGATCGCGGCCGCCCCCATGCCCATCGACGGCCTGATCGTCTCGCTCCAGCGGCCGGTGCTGCAGCACCAGCTGGTCAAGAACGGCTTCGTGCGACGCTACACGCGAGGCCTGGGAGCCTTCCTGACTCCGGTCATGATCGAGGAGTCGACCGCTCGAAGCACCGCGGACCTGTTCCGCGGCATTCCCGGCGTGCTCCTGCAGCTTCCGGGAGGCGGACTGAACGCCTTCACCGGTGAAGCCCTGCGGCTCACGGGCACCGGGCAGTACTGCACGCCGACGATCTACATGGACGGCGCGCGCATGAACGTCGAGATGACCCGGGACATGCCCATCGAGGTCATCGCTCCGCTCGGCATGGTCGACGCGATCGAGATCTATCGGCGCCCATCCGAGATTCCCATCGAGTACGGCATGACCGCTTCGGGCGACGTGCCCGGCGGACCTTGCGGCATCGTCGTCATCTGGACCAAGACCCGTTAGCCGACAGGCTCTGACCGCTCTGGCGCTCGCGACGACGGTCGCCTGCGTCACTCCGGACTCCGGGTCCGACCCGGTCGACTTCGCACAGGCCGACTCGATCGTAGCGGGCTGGGTGGATCAGGGTCGCGTTCCGGGCGCGGTCCTCCTCGTATCGCAGGGAGGGACGGTTCTACACCAGCGCGCCTGGGGTTTCGCACAGGCCTACGGTTACGGCACCGGCCAGTATCCGGGAGAGGGCGGTCGCATCGAGCCCCTCGACTCACCCGTACCGATGTCGTCGGAGACGGTCTTCGACCTCGCCTCCGTGACCAAGGTCATGGCCACGACGATGGCCCTGATGCTTCTCGTCGACCGGGGGCAGGTCGATGTGAGCGCTCCGGTCACGACGTATCTCCCGGACTTCGCCGTCGGAGGGCCGGCCTCGATCACGCTGGAGCACCTGCTCAGCCATCGCTCCGGACTCGCGCAGTGGGTTCCGGTCTACTACCACGCAGCCGACCGCGACGAGGCCTACGCATATGTGAAGAGCCTCCCGCTCTCGTGGGAAGTCGACGAGGGGCGGCAGTACTCGGACCTCGGCTTCATGATCCTCGGGCGGGTCGTCGAGGAGGTGAGTGGGTCACCCCTCGACGTCTTCCTCGCGGAAGAGCTGTACGGCCCGCTCGGCCTCGACCATACCGGCTTTCGTCCCGCACGCGATGCCGGCGACCGTCGCGCGACTTCCGCCGGGCAGGTCGCGGCCACCTCCCACGGCAACCCCTTCGAGTGGCGAATGGTGCACGACACGACCTTCGGGTACCACATCGAGGGAGACGCGGAGGCGTGGGACGGCTGGCGCCGGTACACCCTCGTCGACGAGGTCAACGACGGCAACGCCTTTCACGCGTACCGGGGCGTTGCCGGTCATGCCGGTCTCTTCTCCAGCGCTACGGAGCTCGCGACACTTCTCGACGTCGTCCTGAGCGGCGGGCTGGCGCTCGACCGGCGCCTCGTCGCTGCAGAGACGGTCACGCGCTTTCTGCAGCCGGCCGGAGAGGGCCAGGCCCTGGGGTGGCAGCTGCCCGACTACGCGCCGCCGGGCAGCTTCGGACACACGGGGTTCACGGGAACCTTCGTGCTGGGAGTCCCGGATCTGGAGCTGTCGATCGTTCTCCTCACCAATCGCCAGAACGGTGGCGTGGACGCCGATACGAGGTACCCGGACATCTCCACGCTCCAGAAGGACGTCACCCGCGCGGTTTCGACCGCGGTGCGGCACACCGCGCAGCGCTGAGACGCTTCAGCGGTTCCCCTTACCTCCGCAGTCCCCTACCCTCCGGGCGAACCAGCGCGCCCCTACCCGCTGCAGCCACCCGCATCCGACCGCCATGACCGGTACCCTCCTCCGCCTCGCCACGCTCGTCCTGCTTGCCCTGACCCCCCGCGTCGGCGCCGCCCAGTCTTCCTTCGAGATCCCGTCCCCGGTCGGCTTTTCCGCCCCGACCGCAGCCCGTCAGGCATACTGCGAGGCCCGGTTCGTCGACCTTCCCTCGGGGGACGCGTTCCGCGAGCACCTGCGAATCATCACGGCGAACCCCCACCCCACGGGATCACCAGCTCAAGTCGAAGTCGGACATTATCTTGGGCGAGCCATGAAGGCCGCCGGGCTCGCCGTGCGAGAGTATCCGTACGACGTGTATCTGCCGCAGCTCACGGACGATGTGGAAGCCCATATCGTCACCCCGATCTCGATGCGCCTCAACAACAGGGAGGTCGCCCTTCCCGAGGATCGCTTCTCGGGGCATCCGGACCTGCTGAACGGGTGGAACGCCTTCTCCGGGAGCGGCGACGCGACGGGCGAGGTCGTCTATGCGAACTACGGTACGCGAGCGGACTATCGCGCCCTCGATTCCCTGGGCGTCTCGCTCGAGGGAAGAATCGTGATCGCGCGCTACGGCGGGAACTTCCGTGGCTTCAAGGTGCTCTTCGCCGAGGAGCGCGGAGCCGCCGGTGTCATCATGTTCAACGATGCCCCCGAGGAGGAGGAGGACCCCTATCCCGAAGGGCCCATGCTCAACGGGGAGATCATCCAGCGGGGTTCCGTCCTGACGCTCGACTGGACCGGCGACCCCCTCACTCCCTTCGAGCCGGCGCTGCCCCTCGACGGTCCGGTCCAGGTCGACCGACTCGACCCCGACGAAGTCGGGCTGCACACGATCCCCGTGCTTCCCATCGGATACGACGCGGCCTCGGAGATCCTGTCCCGCATGACCGGTCCCACCGCGCCGGACGACTGGCAGGGCGGACTCGACCTTCCGTACCGCCTCACGGGTGGCAGCGAGCTTACGGTGCGGGTGCGCGTGAACCAGCCCAAGGCGCTGACCCGCGTCAGCAACGTGGTCGGGACGCTGGAGGGCTCCGAGTTCCCCGATGAGTGGATCATCCTGGGCGCCCACTACGATCCATGGGGGTTCGGCGCCGTCGATCCGAACGGCGGCACGGCAATGCTCCTCACCCTGGCCGAGGCGCTCGGCGCTCTGGCCGAAGAGGGGTGCCGCCCGCGGCGCTCCATCCTCATCGCGCACTGGGATGCCGAGGAGTACGGGGTCATCGGCTCCTCGGAGTGGGTGGAGCAGCTGCTCGAGCCCCTGACGAAGGGTGCGGTGGCCTACATCAACGCGGATGCAGCGGTCTCGGGACCCAACTTCAGCTCCTCTTCGTCTCCCTCCCTCAAGCAGCCGATCCTCGACGCGATCCGCGACACCCCCTACCCGCGGGAAGACCGCAGCGTCTACGATTGGTGGGCCGAGCGTGCGGACGACGGCGTCCCGGTGATGGGAAATCTCGGCGGCGGGTCCGACCATATCGCGTTCTACACACACGCGGGCATCCCGTCGGCCGGGCTCAGCACGGGTGGCCGAAGCGGGATCTACCACTCGAACTACGACAACTTCTCGTGGTTCGAGCGCTTTGGAGATCCGGAGTGGATCTACGGTCCCATGCTCGCCACCGCCGATGGCCTGCTCGCCCTCCGACTCGCCAACGCCGACCTGCTTCCATACGACGTCACGCGGTACGCGATCGACGCACGGACGCACGTGAACACGCTGTACGAGGTCGCCGAGGAACGCCGCGTGGACGTCGACCTGGACGATCTCGTGGCAGCGACCGAGGACCTCGATCGGGCCGCGGCGGCGCTCGATGCAGCGCGTCGGGAGCGCCTGGCGACGGGCTCGGTCTCGGAAGGCGAGGCGGTCCGGATCAACGCAGCCTTCATCGGCCTCGAGAAGGCATGGCTGGACGAGAGAGGGCTCCAGGACCGGCCCTGGAGCCGCTCCCTGTACGTGTCACCCGATCCTTTCAGTGGCTACGCATCCTGGATGCTTCCCGGCCTCCGATACGAGATCGAGACGGACGACCCGGGCGACGTTCCGGAGTGGGAGCAGCGTTACCTCGACGCCCTGCGTCGCCTGACGGACCGCATGGACCAGACGACCGAACTCATCCGCGAGGGAATGTGATGGCTAGGGAGATCCTCGGCACCGCCGAGCTCGAGAAGGCCGTGGCCGCGCTGGACGGCTGGACCGTCCGCGACGGGAAGCTGCACAAGGAGTACCTCTTCGACGACTTCGTTTCGGCGTTCGCATTCATGGCCGGCGCCGCCCTGTGTGCCGAGCGCAAGAACCATCACCCCGAGTGGTTCAACGTGTATCGCACGGTCCGTGTCGACCTCTGGACACACGACCTCGGTGGCATCTCGACCTGGGACGTGGAGCTGGCCCGAGAGCTCGACGCGCTGGCGAGCTGACCCCTACTCCCCCTCGAAGGCGCAGAGGGCGAAGACCTCGCACCCGTGCTCCCGAAGTCTCGAAGCTCCGCCGAGATCAGGGAGGTCGACCACGAAGCACGCCTCCGCGACTCGGCCGCCGAGTCGACGGATGAGCTCGATCCCCGCGAGGGCCGTCCCGCCCGTCGCGATCAGGTCGTCGATCAGCAGAACGCTGGCGCCTCGCGGCACGGCATCGGTGTGGATCTCCATCCGGTCCGTGCCGTACTCGAGCTCGTAGTCGATCCCGATGACGTCGCCCGGCAGCTTCCCGGCTTTCCGGATCGGAACGAAGCCGACCCCGAGCTCGTAGGCGACCGCCGTACCGAAGATGAAGCCGCGGGCCTCGATTCCCGCCACGAGGTCGACGTGCCGGTCGATGTAGCGATGCACGATCATGTCCACGGCCATGCGCAGCCCTCGAGCGTCTTCGAGCAGGCCGGTAACGTCCCGGAAGAGGATCCCCGGTCTCGGATAATCGGGGATCGTCCGGATGAAGGAGGCGATCGTGGGCGTCACGATTCGAGCGACAGGCGATACCGATGGGCGACGAGTCGCTCCGTCGTGCCTTCATCGATCTTCGTGGTCCCGTCCGGCTCGAATCCGAACGCGTCGTAGAAGCGGCGAGCCCGCTCGTTCATGGCGAGCACCCAGAGCGTGAGCGTCCGGAAGCCACGGTCCTTCGCTCGGGCCACGCACGCGTCGCAAAGAGCCCGGCCCAGACCGCGCCCCCATGCGTCGGGGTCCACATACAGGGTCGGCATCTCCACCTCCGACTCGGAGGCATCATCGTCCCGGGACGGACGAATCGTGCAAAAACCCAGAATCCGGCCGTCACGCTCGGCAACGATGCACGAGACGTCCGGCGAGGAAAGCCAGGTCCGCCAGCGCTCGACCCGGCCCGGCCGATCGGGACCCGGCGGGGGCCAGTCCACGACCTTGCCGCCGTACACCGCCTCCCGGGCCGCGTAGTGGACGAACTCGATGGCCTCCGCGTCGTCCGGACCGGCGTCGCGCAGCGCCACGTCGCCGTGCGTCGCCTCGTCACGCGGAGCCCTCGGGCTTGGAGAAGACATGAGGCGCAACATGCGCGACGGGTGGTCCGCCGATCAAGCGTCACACGCGGAGCGGGCGCAAATGCGCCGTCCGCTCGGAGCTTCCTACGCCCTCCACACCTCCCCGAACAGACGTAGCCAGTTACCTCCCAACACCTTCTCGATGCGCCCGTCGGGATGGCCACGGGCCGCCAGGCCATCCGCGATGAGCTCCATCCGCCGGTGGGAGTTCAGGTCCTCCACCGTAAACAGGATCTCCGGATCCTCGTTCGGCGCCGCGACGCCGCGCTCGATCCGCTGAGATACGAACTGCCGGTGCGCAGCCCAGTAGTCCGCCGACCCGTCGATCGGGGTCGTCGAGAGGTCGCTCCCGATGCCGACGTGATCCTCGCCACAGACGTCGATCGCATGTTCGATGTGGTCGAGCACGTCGTCCCGCAGGGGCACCCGGCCCGGCGTGAGGAACGGCATCAGGTAGATCCCGATGACGCCCCCGCCGTCCGCCATCGCCCGCAGCTCCGCGTCGTCCTTCGACCGAGGGTGTCGGGCCACCGCATTGCAGCCACTGTGCGTGATGGCGACCGGCGCGCGGGACGCCGCAATGCCTTCGGCCGTCGTCCGCTGCCCGCAGTGGCTGAGGTCCACGAGCATCCCCAGCTCGTTCATGCGCTCGACGACCGCGTGCCCGTAGCGGGTGAGCCCGCCGTTGGCCGGCTCGAGGCACCCGTCACCAACCAGATTCCGCACGTTGTACGTCAGTTGGGTCACCTTCACACCGAGGCCCAGAAAGGTCTCGATCGGGTCCAGCCCGCCCTCGAACGGCGTGGTGTCCTGAAAGCCGAATACGATACCGAGCTTCCGGTCGTCCTTTGCGCGAAGGATGTCGCCGACGGTGCGAGCCTGCGCGAAGGCGTCGGGGTACCGCTCGATTCTGTCCATCCAGCCGGCGATGGCCCCGACCGAATCCGCGTAGGTGCCGCGGCTCACGGTCAGGTTCACGGCGGTGATCCCGGACTCGACCGCGTTGCCGATCATCTCTCCGTTGAGCGGAGGGTTCAGCGGATAGTTGAAATACCCCGGGCTCGCGAGGAAGTCGATCACGATCGCCTCGTCGTAGCCGGGCCAGCGCGAGCGTCGCACCCCTGAGGGCAAGGCAGCGCGGATCGCGAAAGGCCGGTGTGAGGCCAGCCCGGCGTCCGCGCCGAACACGAGCCCGGCCGCGCATGCGAGGAAGGCGCGGCGATCGACTTCGGGAAGACTTCGCTCGGTCATCATCCACCTCCGGCTCGAGATCGCTTCGTCCGACATGTCGGCCAAGATAGGGGCGCCCCGCTTGCCGATCATCCCCCGGCACGGTCGATTCGGACCGATGTCGCCGGTTGGAGTGACCGTGTCCGGCCTGCGCTCGAGTGAGCCGAGGCGCCCGGACACGCTGCGTTCGGCCGCGCCACAACCCACGATGAAAGGCAGCCGATGGAGCATCATCCTCGCCCGAAGGGGGGAAGAGGACAGAAGATCGGATTGTGGCTGGGCTTCGCGTTCTTCGCGCTGCTCATGCTCTTCCCGATCGACCCGACGAACCCTCGCGCCAGTCACCTGGCCGCGGTCGCGCTCCTCATGGCCACGTGGTGGGTGACCGACGCGATCCCGCTCTTCGCGACCGCCCTGCTGCCGATCTTCCTCTATCCCCTGCTGGGCATCCTCGGGGGGCGGGCTACGGCACCCATCTACTTCAACAGCACGATCGTGCTGTTCATCGGGGGCTTCATGATCGCCCTCACGATGGAGAAGTGGAATCTGCACCGGCGCATCGCGCTCAACATCATCCACGCCGTCGGAGGAGGCCCCGCCCGCATCGTACTCGGCTTCATGATCGCGGCGGCATTCCTCTCGATGTGGATCTCGAACACCGCGACCGCCGTCATGATGGTGCCGATCGGACTGGCGATCGTTCTGAAGATCGAAGACGCGTTCGGATTCGAGCGCAGCCACCCGTTCACCGTCTCGCTGATGCTCGGCATCGCGTACGGCAGCTCCGTGGGAGGCCTCACCACCCTCGTCGGTACGCCACCGAATCTCTCGTTCGTCCGGATCTTCGAGATCCTCTTTCCGGAGGCACCGACCATCGCCTTCGGGCAGTGGCTGGTCATGGCCTTTCCCATCGGGCTCGTCCTGCTGGTGCTGACCTGGCTGCTGCTGACCAAAGTCTTCTACCGGACCCCCGACGACGTGACGGTGGAGCACGACGTGATCGCGCGCGAGCGGCACGATCTCGGCCCCATCTCCTTCGAGGAGCGCGGCGTTCTCTTCGTCTTCGTCACCACCGCGATTCTCTGGGTTTTCCGCGTGGACCTCAACGTCGGACTCTTCGTGATCCCCGGCTGGTCGGGCCTCTTGCCGAATCCGGACATGATCGACGACGGGACGATCGCGATCGCCATGGCCTCGACCCTCTTCTTCATCCCTACCCGAGACCGAAGCGGCGGAGACACGCGCCTCATGGGTCCCGACATCATCCCCAGGCTTCCGTGGGACATCGTCCTTCTCTTCGGGGGAGGTTTCGCGCTCGCGGCCGGATTCCAGCAGACGGGGCTCGCCGAGCTTATCGGCAACCAGTTCGAGCTGCTGGGCTCTCTGCCCACGTTCGCCATGATCATCCTCGTGTGCCTCGCGATCACCTTCCTCACCGAGCTGACGAGCAACCTCGCGACGACGGAGATGATCCTGCCCATCCTGGCCGCGGTGGCCGTCGCCACCGAGACGCATCCGCTGATCCTGATGATCCCCGCGACGCTTTCCGCCTCGTGCGCCTTCATGATGCCGGTCGCGACTCCCCCGAACGCGATCGTGTTCGGGAGCGAGAGGCTCGCGGTGGGCGAGATGGCCCGAATCGGCATCGTGCTCAACCTGATCGGCGCTGTCGTCATCGCGACGATCGTGTTCGCGGTAGGCACCGTGGTCTTCGACATCGACCCGGCAGTGGTGCCCGACTGGGCGACTTCGATCGCCAGCGGGGTCGAGGGGTAACTTCACGCATGAATACCGCGATCATCGCCGGCTGCCGGACTCCCTTCACGCGTTCCGGCTCGGATCTGTCCGACGTGACTGCCATCGAGCTCGGCAAGGTGGCCGTGCGCGATGTGCTGGCACGCAGTGGCCTGCGGGCCGAGCAGATCGACCACCTGGTCTACGGAACCGTCGTCCATGACACACAGGCGCCCAACATCGCGCGCGAAGTGGGCCTCGGCGTACTCCCCAAGACGGTCCCGGCCTTCAGCGTCTCGAGAGCCTGCACCTCGGCAAACCAGGCGATCACCGACGGGGCCCTCATGATCGA
>Ga0209536_100003432_pt1 | contig 25458 bp, 22 predicted proteins | sample DeeMarSeWOR28_12_FD_187461 | JGI IMG/M metagenome (GOLD analysis project Ga0209536, IMG submission 187461) | Marine sediment microbial communities from White Oak River estuary, North Carolina - WOR-2-8_12 (SPAdes) (version 2) | ecosystem: Environmental > Aquatic > Marine > Intertidal zone >...
TCGCATGCACTTTACGCCTTTTACAGCTTGTAAATTCAATTGCTTTCGTGGTACAGTTTGTCATGGCAAAACCTCCTTTATTTTTCAATCTAACCAATTGATATATAACAAACTTTAGGAGGTTTTGCTTCTTTTTTTATGAAATATCCGGGCTAATGTGTATGTCAATAAGGTAGATTACTCCCTGGATAGGCATATAGCCTTTATGCCCAATGTGGCCATGTTCTACCTAAGAATGGGAAGACTCGGATATACGCATGGAAAGAACAAGACAGGCACTGTCATGTTGATCCGGATGCACCACTATGTTTGGGCGCATCAAATAATGAGCATTATGGCATATTATCAAAGTGCTAATAACGGTCGTCCTGTGAAATTAAAAACTTTGATCTCACAGCACAGGAGATTTATGTCTTGATTTTACTTTTCTTATGCGGCCCCTCTAGTGTAATATCTGATTTTGTATGCATCGAAATCTATTTTATCCTCATTATTCTTTAGGCAAAATTCAGATCATATTCACATTAGGGTACCATACAACAGTTTAAAATGAACCGAAAGCGCTTAAACAAAAAGGGACTTTCAATTATCCTGTTTCTGGTCATCGGGGCGATATCCGGCGCCATCGCAGGCGCATTTTTTGCCCTGACCCGCGATCTTCCTCAAATTCGATCTCTCGAAAATTTCAGACCGGATGCGATATCACGGATTTATTCGGCCGACGGGGTACTTTTAACCGAAATGTTCGTGGAAAAGAGAGAGCCCGTCTCGCTTGAGCTTATCCCCGATTATTTAAAGAGAGCCATCGTGGCTACCGAAGACCGCAAGTTCTACCGGCACTCGGGGGTCGATTTAAAGGGTATCACCAGGGCCATCGTCAAGGATATCTGGGCTGGTGAGTTTGTCGAGGGGGCCAGCACGATTACGCAACAACTTGCAAAAACCCTTTTTTTAACGCCTCGTAAAACCCTGGTGCGTAAGATTAAAGAGGCACTTCTGGCGTTTCAATTGGAGCGGCGCTACACCAAGGATGAGATTCTTGAGCTGTATCTTAATCAAATATACTTCGGCAGCGGTGCTTACGGCGTTCAATCTGCGGCCGGGATATTTTTCGGGAAATCAGTCCAGGATTTAACGCTGGCAGAATGCGCGCTCATTGCGGCGATGCCCAAATCCCCCTCGCGGTATTCCCCTCTGGTCAACGCGGAACTGGCCGTGAAGCGCAGAAATATCGTTTTGAAGCAAATGCGATCTGTTGGAATCATTGATGATTCGGCCTATGATCAAGCCCTGAATGAGGATCTTCTGACGAATAAAAAGCACCGCGCAACAGCCAGAGCACCCTATTTCGTTGAATATGTAAAACAAAATCTCGAAGAAATATTAGGTTCCGGTGTTTTATACAAAAGTGGCCTGTCAATAACGACGACTCTGGATTTCAACCTCCAAAAAACCGCAGAGCAAGCTGTTGCAAAGGGGCTCGATGCTATTGAACTGAGGATGAAAAAAGCGGGCATCCAAAATCCCTATCCCCAGGCTGCGCTCATCGCCCTTGATGTGCAATCCGGGGGGATTGTCGCCATGGTTGGGGGCAGAAATTTTTCCGAAAGCGCATATAACCGCGCCACAGATGCTCACAGGCAACCGGGGTCGGCCTTTAAACCGTTCGTATATGCCTGTGCCATCGAAAAGGGAATGGCCCAGAATAAGATGCTCCTGGATGCTCCGGTCGTATTCAAGGGAGGTGAAAACGGAAAAGACTGGAAACCCGAAAATTTTACCCCCGGTTTCAAGGGAGAAATGACGATGAGACAGGCACTGGCGGTTTCTCAGAATATTCCTGCGGTAAGGCTCATCGAAATGCTGGGCCCACATTCAGTCGCCCAATTTGCCCATACCCTCGGTATTGAGTCAGCCTTGGATCAGAATTTGTCCCTGGCCCTGGGCACGTCCGAGGTATCATTAATCGAGCTAACATCGGCCTTCGCCGTCTTTGCCAACCGGGGAGAAAAAATAATGCCCGCAGGCATTGCTGAGGTGCTGGATAGCAGAGGCAGAGCCATCTGGCGGGCAAAACCGAAAAAAATATTGGTCATGTCACCATCGGGTGCGGCTATCGTAACCAACATGCTCGAAGCCGTGATCAGGGAAGGAACGGGTAGAAAAGCGCTGAGCCTGGAACGTCCCGTTGCCGGCAAGACGGGCACCACCAATGATTATAAGGATTCGTTATTTATCGGCTTTTCGCCGTCAGTGGCTGCTGGAGTATGGGTAGGAAACGATTTGAATACCACTCTGGGTCCAAAGGAGACCGGTGCGCGGGCAGCCTTGCCGATATGGATCCAATTCATGTCCGCCGTTGTGAACCGTGAATCCCCTCAATACTTCAATATCCCCGATGATGTCGTCCAGATCAAGATCAACCCTGAAAAAGGGATTCTTGCTGATGATGACAGTGCGCATGCGGTCACCGCCATTTTCCGCAAGGGAACCGAACCCAATGGCTGGCGTTGAGAGGACAAGGATTGCGGGATTACCCGATTCAAATGCGTCAAAGAATTTGGAAGCTCGGGGTGCAAGTCCAGCCCGCTGAGACCCCCTGGTGTAAATTCTGAATCCTCAGGTATAGATGACATTCAGTGCAAGGGGCGGATATTTCCTTACCGTCGGCTTTGGCAGCAGATGCTGCTCGCCGACAGTCAGCCAGTTGAGGTCGGGCTTTATTTCCCTTAATTTACCGTCCTCAGGCGCCCGGGCGTGATAGGTGTTGAGATAGGTGGCTTGAAATATGCAAACCCCTTCTTTTTTTATTCGCGCGACAACATAATTTTTTTTAAACGTCGGCAAAGCCAAACCATTGGCTTCGGCGATTTGCTCCATTTCCTGGTGCGAGAATTTCATGAGGATCGACTTTGAAACGCCTCTTTCGGAAATGCGGATCAATGCCCGTGATTCACTGCTTCCGGCGTAAACGGTCGTGATTCCCGGAATCCTTTTCAAATATTGCGCAGCCACGACAGCTGCCGTTCTGCGACCACCCGCCATCACCGGCAAACCAAAATATTCAAAAAATTTCTTCTCGATATCTTCAGCGTATTTATCTCCCTTTTCAAAAATATCCTTAGATATATACCGTAAGCTCCGGGCAAGATCCTCGGCAGCGTTGGTTATCGGCCAATCAATCCGAACATAGAAATGTGACAGGCTATAGCGGTTCTTGGCTTTTGTGGCCGGATCTCTCTGAATAAGAAGCGCATAATCTACCGGCAGAAGGGTTTTAATAAAATTTTGAAAGTGCAAGGACTCCAGATTTTTCCAATTTCGATCGAATTTATCGGACAAGGAAAGCGTCTTAAAACTGAGAAGATTTGCCTTGGTTGTTTTGTTTCGATCAAAAAAACGAATATATTTCTTGTGCTCAGTCGGGATGGTGTCTTCTACAAATATGACGAGGAAAGCATTTTGAGCTTCATATTCCTGATCCGGAATGCGGGCGCGCGGCTTCAGCTCCCTTTTCTCAACAAACGGAAAAGGCAGATTCTGCGAGCAAAAATTGTTGTAAGAATCGATCAATGCATGCTGCAAGAGCAATTGATCCAATTGATCCCTCAACAATTCATAATACGATCGCCTCAACCGGTCAATTTGACTCAGCTCTTCTCTATATGTCCAAAATGCCAATTGCCTCTCCTTCCCGGATACGATAATAGTCCCTTTAGAAAAATATCAAGACCGCTTCTAATATCCTTTCTTCGATAATTCGAGTTCAGCATACATACTATAGCATGATTTAGCATTCAAATAAAGCCGGATTATTAAAAAAAACCGGGCGTTACAAGATATTTTCCTGACCCTGTAATAAATGCTCAATGATTCATTTTCTCGACCCAGACGTAAATGGTTTCGCGATAGCGGTAGGCCAAATAGGCGATCACCAAACAGGCACCTGCAATCAAGCCGAGCAGAAGGTAATTTTCTTCAAATAGATAGGCACCCTGGAGACTGAGAATAAAGGTGCCCGGCATACGCCCCACTCCTGCCAGAACAAGTAATGTTTTAAGCGGAAGCGTGCTTAAACCCAGAAATAGGCAGAGGTAGTCTTTTGGAAATCCGGGAAATATAAACAAAATAAAAAGTATTACAATGCCCTGGCGTTTGATGATTCGATCGAATTTATTAAATTTTTCTGCCGGGATCATTTTCCTCACATACCGTTCTCCCAGAAAACGGCCAATGGTGAAATTGATCCAGGACCCGATTGTGAGCGCAATGCTGGAGTAAAAAAAGCCTTTCATCGTGCCAAAAAGATATCCACCGATAAAGCCGGTGGCTTCGCCGGGCACCGGGGCAAATATGACCTGCAGGATCTGTATCCCGATGAATACAAGTGGCGCGCTTGGACCGAAAGAGACCACAAAATTTCGAATTTTTTCTCTATCTGAAACGAGCTGATAAACAGGGGTAAGTGCATCCCGGAGCGGTATGCGATAGAAATAAATAAGACCGGCAAGAATAACCAGGCCCAGCAGGCAGAGGGTAATTTTAACTTTTACAGACACTTCTTTTTCCAGCGAAAAAGATGCTTTTTTTTAGACCATCTTTCCAGAAAGCTAATCATTCCCGAATGGTACGCTCGATCGATATGCTCTTCTTGAACCTTGAGTCCGTCTCCGCTGCCGATGGCCGCTCTCAGGCACCCCGTCTTGTGTCCACAGGCCAGACAATCATCTGGCGAATGCCTCAGACCGTCTTCACCCATGGGAAAAACCTTTTCGAGATTCCCATAACAGTCGGGGCATTTATGTGCTTGCTTCTTGGGCTTCATTAAATCCAGGTTAATATTAACTGTTCTTTAGATTTTCATCATATTCGCGATTCATCCGGACAATGTAACCGTGATCGGCAAAGCTAAAGTACCGGTTATCGCCGATGATAATATGCTCGTGAACGGTAACTCCCATAATCTTGCCGGCATATACCAGCTGACGGGTTATCGCGATATCCTCCGGTGATGGTTTGGGGTCTCCCGAAGGATGGTTGTGAGCAAAAATCATGGCCGCAGCATGCTGGTTCAGGGCTGCGCGAATGACCTCTCTGGGATAGACACTGCTGGCCGTCAAGGTTCCTTCCGAAATCGTTTCGATATGAATGACCCGATTCTTCGAATCCAGAAATATCGCCTTAAAAAACTCACGATTTTTGTCTCTCATATGGTGGTACAGATATTCGAAAAGCGCCTTCGAGTTGTTGACCGGGTCTTTGCTGATTAATTTTTTCTCAAGATGCCGATTGGCAACGGCATTTACAAGTTTGATGCCGAATGAATTTTTTGGGCCAATGCCATCGATTTCACACAGCTCTTCTACAGAGGCCTCCAAAACCGCATGTAAGGTTTTAAATCTTTTTAAAGCCGCTTTAGCTGCATCCTTACAGTCCTTTCGTGGCGTGGCAAGCGTCAAAAGCAGTTCAATGACTTCATAATCATGAAATCCGTCCAGGCCTCCGACAATAAATCGCTCGCGCAACCGTTGCCGGTGTCCCGCGCCTTTGTGGGGTTTTTTAGCATTATTCTTCATCTAATTCCTGCCGCAGGTCGCGGGTCATCAACCTGTGCACGGCCTCTTGCGGTGATAGATCTTCGTATAGAATTCGATACATTTCATGGCAAATCGGCATCTCAACTTCCAATTTGCGCGATAGAAAATAAACAGATTTGGCAGTTTTGACACCTTCGGCGACCGTACGCATTTCGGCCAAGATATATGTCAGTTTTTTGCCTTCACCGATTTGCATGCCTAAGGTGTGGTTTCGGCTCAGGTTGCCGGTGCAGGTCAGAACCAGATCTCCGAAGCCGGCAAGACCGGTAAATGTGCGCGGATTGGCGCCCAACTTTACCCCCAGGCGCCTTACCTCAGTCATCCCCCTGGTAATCAAGGCTGCACGTGTGTTTAAGCCCAGGCCCAGGCCGTCGACAACCCCGGCTGCAATGGCGATTACATTTTTGGTTGCACCCCCCAATTCAACGCCGAGCATGTCGTTGCTGGTATACACCCTGAAGTAGCGTGTTGCAAATACACGCTGTATGAGCTCTGATGTTTTTGGATCCTCCGAAGCCACCGTCACCACGGTGGGAAATCTTTGGGCGACTTCCTTAGCAAAACTTGGCCCGGATATAACAGCCAGTTTTAGGCCATTGGTTGCGGAAAGCGTTTCCTTGATCACCCCCGACATCGTCAGAAGCGTCTTGTTTTCAATTCCTTTGGATGCCGACAATACAATGGTTCCTTCAGATAGATGCCCGGCCATTTTGAGAGTTGTTTCTCTCATAACATGGGATGGGACAACAATAAGTACAATCTGTTTGTTGGTCACAACCCGGGTTAAGTCATTTGAGGGAAAAATATTATCGGAAAGGGTAAAGCCCGGGAGAAAATATTTATTCTCCCTGGTCGCTTTAATCTGTTCAACCACCTCTGCTTCATAGACCCACTGATCGATTTTGAAACCCTCCACCGCCAAAAGATCCGCCAGGGCAGTTCCCCAGGCCCCGGCGCCAACAACACCGATTCTAAATCCAGCTGGATTTATTTCATGGTTTAATGGCATCTCAATTTCCTATTTTACTCTTTTTCTGCAAGCCTGGCGGCTCCCACCACCTTTTCACCCACATCCATGCCGATCAGCTTCACCCCCTGGGTGTTGCGACTGATCACAGAAATGCCATTGATGGGCATACGGATGATTTTGCCGATATTGGTCATAAGCATAAGGTCGTCGTCTTCTTCCACAAGAAGCAGTCCCACCACTTGACCGTTTCGCTGGGTTGTTTTAATCGAGATGACCCCTTTGCCGCCGCGTTTTTGAACGGGGTATTCATCAATGGAGGTTCTTTTCCCGAATCCATTCTCAGTGACTGCAAACAGGGTTTGTCCGTGATTCAAGACTTCCATACCGACAATTTGGTCTCCGGCGGCCAAGCGCATACCTCTCACCCCGGTGGTTACACGCCCGGACGCACGGACATCGGACTCGTGAAACCGGATCGACTTTCCTCCGGCGGATCCTAAAAACACATTGAAGGTGCCGTCGGTAATTCTGGCCGCGATCAGTTCATCGCCCGGAACCAGGTTGAGCGCAATGATACCCCCCGCCCGGGGTCGGCTGTAGGCCATAATGTCTGTCTTTTTTATCAACCCGTTTTTTGTCGCCATAAGCACGTGGTAACCCGGTTCAAATGCCGGAACAGCCAGCACGGTGGTCAGCTTCTCGTCATTGCTGAAATCCAAAAGGTTGACAATTGCTTTGCCCAGACCGGCTCTTCCAGCCTGGGGTATATCATAGACCTTGCACCAGTAGACTTTCCCCAGATTGGTAAAAAACAGGAAATTATGGTGGGTCGATGCCACAAACAGGTGCTCGACAAAGTCTTCATCCCTTGTTCCCATTCCGGTTTTCCCTTTTCCGCCTCTTTTCTGATTGCGGTAAAGGGTGATCGGATTTCGTTTGATATATCCGCGCTTGGATATGCTCACCACCATATCCTCCTCAACGATCATATCCTCGATGGAAATTTCTTTGGTTTCTGCGGTGATTTCCGTGTAACGCCGATCACCGAATTCTTCTTGTATTTGGGTAAGCTCTTCCTTGATAATATTCAGCACCAGCCTTTCATTGCCGAGAATTTCCTTGAATCGTGCAATGTCCTTTAGGATATTTTTGTATTCTTGCATGATTTTTTCGCGCTCAAGCCCGGTAAGTCTCTGCAAACGCATATCCAATATAGCCTGAGCCTGAATGGGGGATAGTTCGAATTTATCAATCAATTGTTCTTTGGCTTCGGCGGGCGATGTTGATTTTCGAATTAAGGCCACAACCTCATCCAGGTTGTCGAGCGCCGTTTTCAACCCTTCGAGGATATGGGCCCGCGCCTCGGCCTTATTCAGATCATAGCGAGTGCGCCGAATGACAATTTCTTTGCGGTGCAAAATGAAATATTCAAGGATCTCCTTCAGGTTCAGCAATTCCGGCCGGTTGTCGGCAACCGCCAGAAAAATCACACCAAACGTTGCCTCCATGCGGGTATGCTTATAAAGCTGGTTAATGATGACACCGGCTATCTGGTCTTTTTTCAACCCCAGGGCAATGCGCATGCCTTCCCGGTCAGATTCATCCCGAACAAAACGGACACCTTCTATGTGTTTGTCTCTGATAAGCTCGGCAATCTTTTCTATCAGCTTGGCTTTATTGACCTGATAGGGCAGCTCAGTGACAATGATGGTTTCCTGACCAGTTCGTTTGTCTTTTTCGACACTGACTCTGGCCCGTATGCGTATGATGCCCCTGCCGGTCTTATAGGCTTCGTATATCCCTTCGGTCCCGAATATAATGCCGCCCGTCGGAAAATCCGGGCCGGGAATGTATTCGATCAACTCCTGCCAGGTAATTTCGGGATTATCGATGACGGCCTTGATGGCCTCAACTACCTCGGAAAGATTGTGGGGCGGGATATTGGTGGCCATGCCAACGGCTATGCCCGCGGAACCGTTTATTAAAAGGTTTGGCAGTTTGGCCGGCAGGATCCAGGGTTCCGTCAAGGATTCGTCATAATTCGGGATAAAATCAACTGTTTCTTTATCCAGATCTTCCAGCATCTGATGGGCCAGCCGCATCATCCGGATTTCGGTATATCGCATTGCCGCGGGGGGATCGCCATCGATGGAACCAAAATTGCCTTGCCCGTCGATCAAGGGGTATCGCAGCGAAAAATCCTGGGCCATCCGCACAATCGTGTCATAGACCGCAGTGTCACCATGAGGATGGTATTTACCAATCACATCACCGACGATGCGTGCAGACTTTTTGTAGGGTTTGTTCCAATCGTTTTTTAACTCCTGCATGGCATACAGAACACGCCGGTGAACGGGCTTGAGTCCGTCACGTACATGCGGTAATGCCCTGCCGATGATTACACTCATGGCGTAATCAAGGTAGGATTTTTTCATCTCTTTTTCGATGCTGACTTCTGGTAAATGCTCAGTGGTGATCATTTCAATTCCCCAAAAATTTTTGGTTTTGGATTATGGGCAATGGTTCTTTGTTATAGACCTTTTTGTTGTTTCAGTAGCATTTTTTCACTGAAACGGTCTATTGTGTTCGCCGATAACACGTCATGATTTCCAAATTTACTTTTTTACAGATTCAATTAATACTTGATAACTTGACTCATAAATATCTGTTAACGTTATAAATGCGGTAACAATCAACGGTCCGTAGATGATTCCTAAAATCCCGAAAAGCTTCAACCCTCCGATGATGGAAAGGAACACCAGCAAAGTGTGCATCTGAACACGTTTTCCTACGAGTTTGGGTTTGAAAAAATACTCGATGCTGCCTGAAAGCACCACGTAAAAAATAAGGAAAAAAATGCCGGCCGCAATTCGCCCTTTCAGAAACAACCATACCGTGGCCGGAATAAACACAACCCCGATTCCCAAAATGGGGAGGAATGCCATTACTGCCATGACAACGCCCCACAGGAAAGGAGATTTTAAGCCGAATACCGCAAAAACAATTCCACCGAGCGTTCCCTGAATCAGCCCCCCCAATCCATTGCCGATGAGAATCGCACCCGCCATGTCCTTAAATTTTTGAATCAGTTTTTCGTCCTGATCATCCGGCAGCGGTGAAAGACTGACGAAAAATGACACCAAACGGTGGCTGTCGATCAGCAAATAAAAAACGACCAGAAGCATGAAAAAAAAGTTGACAAAGAACATCAGCACATTGGCCGTTATCGATCTGGCCTGCTGATATAAAAATAAGCCAACGACTTTACCAATTTCCGAGATAGCCGAAGACAGCTGAGAGCCTGTAATCTCTATGTTGAAGTTAGTGAGCAGATCGTTGATTTTCTCCAAAATCTTGCTGTTCTCAATAAGATTTCGGATCTGCATGTGTTGAACGGTTTCGCGGGTCGTAACATAGAGATCATAAGCCTCGTTGGTTAAAATTCCGACAAAAAAAATGACGGGTACAAAAAGGAAGAAAAAAACGAGAACACACGTTAAAAGCGAAGAAATGTAAGGGCCCAACTTACGGCTCAAAATTTTGTATATCGGGTTGAATATGCCGGTCACGACGATCGCCACGACAATGACCGATAAAAACGGCCACAAAAGCCAGCCCAGCATGACAGATGAAGCCGTAAATACAGCCAGAAAAAACCACAAAATGATGCCCCGGGAATTGTCGCCGCTCACAATGCCTCCAAAAAAAAATCGCCATGACACAACATGCCCGGAATTTGCAGGCGTTGGTCGTGGCGATATTTTAGCATGGTATTCAACAACGTTCGTGCGTTGACCCTTTATTTGCTGATAAACGCTCCGGCGACACCTAACAAAATAACTTCATAGACAATCAGGGGTATATAGCTGCCAAATATGGCATACACAATGCCGCCCCCGATAATTGCCGGTACGCCAAAAAACACCAAAATTCCCAGCTTTCGGCTGTTGTCCATTACGATCGACCTCCCTCTTCAGGTGCAGGTATTTGAGCCTGCAAAAATTGAATAACTATTAGCAATTATTACAAATAAAGTAAATAAAAATAGGATGAAACCCGAAGACTTTTCGAACTGCGCTGTTTAACGCGCTACGATCATGGCCATTCCCATTCCACCGCCGATGCACATGCTGACCAAGCCGGTTGAATAGCCCTTTCGCTGCATATGATGCATGCCGCTCACCATTTGGCGGGCACCGGTACATCCAATGGGATGCCCCAGAGAAATACCGCTTCCGACCTCGTTGGGCCGATCAGTCTCAAGGCCGAGTTCGCGCATGCAGCCAATTGCCTGGGCTGCAAAAGCTTCATTCAGTTCGATCATTTCAATATCATCGAGTGTCATTCCGGTAGCTTTGAGGACCTTTCGTATTGCAGGAACAGGGCCAAGGCCCATATAGGCCGGATCAACGCCTCCGGAAGCAAAGGCTTTTATTTTGACAATCGGCTCAAGGGACAGCGCCCGGGCTTTCTCCGAACTCATCAGCAAGACGGCTGCGGCGCCGTCATTAATTCCGGAAGCATTGCCTGCGGTTACGCTTCCATCTTTTTTAAACGCCGGTCTTAATTTGCCCATCTTTTCCATATTGGTGTCCATGGGTCGCTCATCGGTGTCAAATGAGATTTCCTCCCTGCGGGTTTTGATCATCACCGGAACAATCTCTCGGGCAAAAAGGCCTTCCTTGATGGCTGCCATCGATCGGGTGTGACTGAGAACCCCCAGTTCATCCTGCTCCTGCCTGCTGATATCATATAGATCGGCGATATTCTCAGCGGTCACCCCCATGTGGTAGCCGTAAAAAATCTCGTAAAGCCCGTCAAAAACCATTAAATCGTAGATATCGCCGGTACCGGATAATTCCATGCGATGTCCCCAGCGGGCTTTAGGAAGGGCCATAGGTGCTAAACTCATATTCTCCATTCCACCAGCCAAAACGACCTCGGCCTGCCCGGTCGCAATAGCGGCCGCTCCCATGGCAATGGCTTTGAGACCGGATCCGCATACTTTATTAATTGTGCAGGCGGGTGTTTCCTTGGGAATGCCGCCCCCTATCATTGATTGCCTGGCAGGATTTTGCCCCTGGGCAGCCTGAAGCACATTGCCCATGATGACTTCGTCAATGCTCACTTCGGCAGCGTCATCGCCCCAGTCATAAGATTTTTTCTCAAGATCCGTCAGACCCTGATCTTTGAGCTTGTCAGGTGCTATTTCCATCATCATTGGGCTTGCAACCGGCTTGAGGTTTACCTTTTTCAGTACATCCTTCATCACCAGAGATCCCAGTTCAATCGCGGGCTTATCTTTAAGACTGCCTCCGAAAGCACCAATTGCCGTCCGTGTGCCACTGACGATCACCACCTCTTTCATACTCAAAACCTCCTCTGTTAGTTTTACGCAACCTTCGGCTCAAAACGCAGCAGTTCGCGGCAGCCAATTTTCCCTGTCGGCCCGAAGCCATTCCTTCAGAACTGCAAATTGGCCATTTTTCAAGTAAGACCGTATACTTAACGCCTTATTTTAAAACGTTTTATATATCACATTTCTGGCGCCAAGGTCAATGCAGAGTCAAGGCTTCATCTTATCTTTTTTATGCTTTTGAGGTAAATGCCGGTGTTGATCTTTTCGCTTTCGCCATTTATCCAGTCTTTGCTTTATCGTTTTTTCATAACCTCTCTGGGTTGGAAAATAAAAACACTGGCCTTCAAGTTTTTCCGGCAGATACTCCTGGGGGGTATAGGCATCTTCATAGTCATGGGCATATTTGTAACCTTTACCGTACCCGATATTTTTCATCAGCCGCGTCGGCGCGTTGCGAATGTGAAGCGGCGTCGGCAAAGATCCCGTTCGTTTGATAATGTCGTGAACCCGCCCGCAGGCCGAATAAATACTGTTGCTCTTGGGAGCGGTGGCCAGATAGACAGCCGCCTGAGCTAAGGCCAGCTCACCTTCCGGGTGGCCGAGAAACCTGAAGGCTTCCATAGCGCTCATGCACACCGTGAGCGCGTAAGGATCCGCATTGCCCACATCCTCAGAAGCAAATCGGACCATTCTGCGAGCGATATATAAGGGGTCTTCACCCGCATCCAGCATTCGCGCCAGCCAGTAGAGCGCGGCATCCGGATCACTGCCCCGCAAACTTTTGTGAAGCGCTGATATCAGATTGTAGTGCCCTTCTCCACCTTTGTCATAAATCAGGGCTTTCTTTTGAACGGCCATTTCCAGATCCTTCAGCGAAATACGCAGGATCTGGTCTGTAACGGAGCGTTGTCCTGAGCCTGCCAGGGAGCAGACAATTTCAAGATTGTTCAATGCTGCCCGGGCATCACCGTCCGCCATGTCGATAAGGCCGGACAGGGCCTCGGGTTCCAATTCAAGATTCATCTGGCCCAGCCCCCTGTCTCTGTCCTTGAGGGCGCGGTTCACAATACAGGCAAGTTCATCTGCCTCAAGCATCTTTAGGATTATCACCTGACAGCGAGAAAGCAACGGCGAGATGACTTCAAATGAGGGATTTTCAGTGGTAGCACCAATCAGGGTAATCAGACCGCTTTCCACATGATGCAAGAAAGCATCCTGTTGGGCCTTGTTAAACCGGTGAATCTCATCAACGAAGAGTATCGTTCTTTTGCGATACAGCTTTTGCTGATCCCTGGCGATGTCGATGACGGCTCTAATTTCTTTTACTCCGGACAAAACTGCTGAAAAGTGTACAAAGTGGGATTGCGTCTCACCGGCAATGATCCTGGCCAGGGTCGTCTTACCGCATCCGGGCGGTCCCCATAAAATCATGGAAAAAATGCGATCCTGCTCGATGGCAAGTCGGATTGGCGCGCCCTCACCGACCACCGACAGCTGCCCGGCAAATTCATCCAGATTTCGAGGCCGCATCCGCTCTGCCAGCGGTCGGGACGCTTCGGCAGCTTCCCGGGCATGAAATTCGAAAATGTCCATGGTTAAATTCCTTTGACACCGGCTCTGCAGCGTATTTGGCCATGAGGCCAGACTCTATTTTCTTTTTCTCCGCTCTCGTGCCCGAAACTTCATCCGGACAGGCGTTTTATCCAAGCCGGCTTGCTGCCGGATTTGATTGATCAGATACCGCTTGTAGGAGAAATGAACGCCCTCCGGGTAGTTTACAAAACAGATAAAGGTAGGCGGCTTTGCAGAAACCTGGGTGGCATAGAAATACTTGAGTCGCCTTCCCCGATGAAGTGCAGGTTCGTTTTTTTCAATGGCCTTCTCGATGATTTTATTCAACTGCCCGGTACTTATTCGCAGAATGTACTGCCGGTATACCTGGTCAACAAGAGCGAAAATCTTTGAGACCCGCTGCCCGGTAAGCGCCGATACGGTCAGGGCAGGTGCAAAGCTTAAAAATTTTGCCTGATTCCTGAGCTGCTCGATATACCTTTCGGCGGTATTGCTCACTTTTTCAACAAGATCCCACTTGTTTAAAAGAAAAATGCAGCCGCACCCGCGGTCATAGGCATATCCGGCGATATTGATATCCTGATCGGTAATTCCCTCCCCGGCGTCCAACACAATCAATGCCACATCGCAACGATCAAGGCTCCTCAAGGCTTTAATGATGGAAAACTTCTCGATTTTCCGGGACACTTTCCCCTTTCTTCGAATTCCGGCCGTATCAATGAGCAGGTAATTTCGGCCGTCAATCTTGCAGGCAGAATCAATGGCATCGCGTGTCGTTCCCGGAGTGGCACTGACCAGCAGGCGTTCTTTGCCGAGTATCCGGTTGATCAGAGATGATTTGCCGACATTGGGCCGACCGACCACAGCCAGCCTGGTGGCGCCCCTGCCGGCATCCTCCGGTTGCGCCGCATCGATACGGGGAAATATAGCGACCAACTCGTCCAGAAGATCCGAGATGCCATATCGATGTTCAGCCGAGATGGGGTAAATTTTATCGATTCCCAGGCTGTAAAAATCGTAAAGATGCGCCTCCTGTTCCGCCCCGTCAATTTTGTTTACCACGTAAAAGACCGGATTTTTCCGTGTCCGCAAAACCCCCAGCATATCTTTATCAAAGGGCGAGATACCTTCTTTTCCGTCCAACAATAAAATGATGGCATCGGCATCATCCATGGCCTGGAAGACCTGGTATTGGATTTCCGCTGAAAAATCATCTCCTTCGGAAAAACCGCCGGTATCCACCAGGGTAAATTCCACATCATCCCATACGGCGTCGCCATAAATGCGGTCCCGGGTTACCCCGGGAAAATCATCGACCAAGGCATTGCGGCTGCGGGTCACGCAGTTGAAGAAAGTGGATTTGCCCACATTTGGACGTCCAATGATGGCAACAATAGGTTTCATAAAAAAATCCCGGAAATCAACGGATATCGGCCGGCGATCCCAAATGATATTTGACTATCTTTCAGATGGTTATCGCCAATAAATGCAAAAATTGCAAGCCATTCATTAGTTTTCACAAATCCAGCCGGGATAGAAACAGAAAGATATGCGGCGTGTTCCAAAAATGTTCCGATAAAAGGATGGCGGCATAAGTGATTGTGGCAAAAAAACCTCCCCCATTCGGAACGTTTTTTTGACAATCACTATAACGCGGAGTGCGGAATATGAATGTTCAATCAAAATTCAGGTATGCGAAGTTTTCGAGCGAAATAAAACATCGACCGTATTGCGAACATACTGTTCATCGGAAATCCTGTCGGTGGCTTCACGGGGAAACTCTGCTATTTTTTTAAAATACGAAGCAATCTCGTGGAATAGCTCTACGCGTGCCAGCGGTTCGAAAGAATTTCTGCGGACCAGGGCCTGAAGCGCAATCTGGGCCTCCTGCGGAGACACACGTTGCCGCAGGCGTGCTTCGATATGAGGAAATTCTCGAAATGAATTGTATTTTCCCTCCAAAAGCTGATCCAAATCGGGCTCATGAATTCGGGGGGCCCAGGTGACGACTGTATTTCCCGCTAAATCCCCCAGCCGCTGGGATCTGCGACTTAACAGGCATGCCAGCCCGCCGACCAGATAAATGGCGGGCAGGGCATCCACAAATCGCAACAGGTTGCGAATTACAATCTGGCTGAATTGCAGACGCAGCCCGTTTACATCAGCGACCCTTAATCGCAGCAACCTTTTGCCGAGAGTCTGGCCCTGCCAATTCCATTCCGCGCCAATCCCGTAACCGATGGAAACCAGGAAAAACCCGATGAGTGTTGCTGCCGTAGCAAAGTCTCGGCTGATAACACCAATGAGCCCGAGAGCAACGTTCAGCAGCTTATTTGCGGCTAAAATCACCATAAAATCAACTGCCCAGGCCAGAAACCGGGAAATCGGCCCGGCAAGCCGAAGCGAAAATTCAATCCCTTCGGGAGTTTTGATCGTCAGTGTATTAATTTTTCTATTTTGCACGGTTCAAGATTTTCTTGTCTCCTGATTTTACCAGGAAAAGAATCAATACAACGAGCTCAAAGACGCCAAAACCGATTTTTATCTCGTAGGGTATCACGGGTTCGTGATATTGAGAAAAAAAGGCTTCAACGACACCGGCCCAGATCAGCATCAGGGCCACACCAAAAATCAAGGTGACAAGATCGCCGCCGATTTCCCTGAGTCTCATTTGCAGGGGGATGGGTTTCCCCCACCCGATAAGCGCTCCTGCCAGCACCAAACCAGCCTGGCCGGCCATAAGAATAGCTGGTATTTCGATAACCCCATGGGGCAGCAGCCAGCCGAATAGGAATTGGGTTTCATTGGCCGATATATAATCCAGCACAACCGCTCCCAGTATGACCCCATTGTAAAACAGCATAACCAGGGTACCGATTCCCCAGGTAATCCCCAGGCCGAGAGTGAAAATAGCTACTTTGGTGTTGTGGGTCATTAAAAAGGACGAAAAGGAAGCTTTGGATTCTTCCAGTCGATCATTTGCAGCGCCTTCTTCGGTTTCAACCCGATCAGAAGGATCGCCCTGCAAATGGGAAAACGGCAACAGTGCGATCCTGGATTCCGGATCGGCCAGTACCGCAAACCCACCAAACGCACCTCCCACAACCATGACGATCAGGCAAATCCAAAACGCATTGATGTGCTTGCGAAAGGTCTGCGGAAAGCTGAAAAAAAACCAATGCAGGGGAGACAGGCGTTGCGCTTTTTCACGGGTTTCATGGATTTGCCCGAATGCCCTTGCGACCAGAGACTCGAGGTAAATACGCGTATTCGGTTCTGCGGAGAAAGTCTTTATTTTCGCCAGATCGGCCGACGCTCTCCGGTAAAGATAATGAAACCTTTTGAGTTGAGATAAGGTCAATCTCAGCGCCGGACGCTTTTCCAGCCGGTCGAGCACGGCCTCGAGTTCCGACCAGAACCGACTTTCGTCGGCAATATATTTCTGCAGATCGATGATCATGTCAGATAAATCATTAAACTTAAAAGTGAATGGATTCTGATTGAATATGGCCTCTTAAAACTATAAAATCTGTCTTCGTTTGATCGCTAAATACTGCGATACCAGATCAGAACAAAGATTTTCATTTTCCAGCAGATAGAAACCGACGCCGCGGCGTTGCAGCTGTTTTTCGGTTTCACAAAGATGGCGCCATAAAATGTGCCCCGCCAGATTTCTGTAAACATCATCAACAGAATTTACTTCCGGATTGGAGAAAAGCGGATCGGCACCGGCCGGCTTCAGCATATTGACCAATACGACGTGACGGCGGTTGATGACATCGAGATTGGCCGAAAAATTTTCCGCCAACACGGGATCATCCAAATTGGTCAGAACAATTAACAGGGCTCGACGTCGGATATGAGTGCCGATAAAAGTAAACAATTCATTATAATCCGGCGATACTTCTCGCGCCTGCATCGTGTAGAGAACATCGCGACAGACATTAAAGTGGGCCCGCCCATTTTTGGCGCGCACATACTTTCTGACCTTGTCGTCGAAAATCAGCAAACCAAAAAAGTCTCCCTGCCTGTCGGCTGCAAGGCTGGTCACAAGCGCAGCGGCTGCAAAGCGTTCCATTATCGTCGTGAAATAATCGTCTTCTTTTTGCTTGAATGAAAAAGGGCCGGCTGCAGCCGGGTTTGAATCCCGGGTGCTCAACCGCGATGCATCGATGACGACATAAACTTGCTGGGTGCGCTCTAGCTGATAGACTTTGGTAATCGGCTGTCCGCGCCGGGCAGTTGCTTTCCAATGGATATCTTCCATACTGTCTCCAGGAAGATATTCCCGTAACTGTTCAAATTCCTTTCCTTTACCGACCTGGCGCTGGGCATGGACGCCGATGCCCCTGTTTAAAAACAAGGCAGATAATTTTTTTCTTTCTCTGAAAAGATCAGGATAAACGCGAATTTCGGCAGTTGCCTCAGCTTGACGGCGCATCTCCCAGAATCCCAATTTCGAAGGCGTTTCCAGATAGCAACTTTTCAGAAAATACTGACCCTGTTTCAAGGCTTTGAGCGGCCAGAAAATATTTGAAGATTTCTCTGCGGCCGGCAATTCGGTTTTGAATTCCTGCTGCGGGGAAAAAATTTCATCTGGAAATGCAAGTCCCAGCCGCAACCGTCTCACGGTGAAATCACCATTTTCAATTCGAAGTGGTATTTCGGCATCTCGCCCGACCGAAAGCCTGACGACGTCCGGCAGCGCAACCCGTATGGGGGTCAGGCGGTTTCTGGAGGCAATTGCATCAATGACGGCCATGATAGCCAGACCCGATGCCAGCCCCATAGCGGCTGCAAGAGCGCTCGGAAGAAAGGCAATCAAAATGGATAATGGCAGATATACAAGCCCCACGGTTAAAAGAAGCTTATTTCTTGGAACAATTTTGATCATATGAACCTTTCTATCGCGGCACTGCGATCTCCTTGAGAACGCTGTCAATGACTTCCCTCACGGTCAGACCCTCGATTTCATACTCCGGCCGCAGAATCAAGCGATGCTCCAATACCGGCACGGCCATTGTCTTTATGTCATCCGGTGTAACATAATCACGCCCATTTAACGCTGCATACGAGCGGCCGGCAAAAATCAAAGACTGGGTAGCCCGTGGGCCTGCGCCCACCAATACGCTCTGATGCCGGCGGGTTTTCCGAACAATATTGACGACGTATTCGGACAGCTGCTCGTTCAATAAAACATCTTCCAAAGATTCCTTCAGCCTGGACAGCAGCTCCGGGTTCAAGATCTGCTTGATCTTTCCGCTGGACAAAACACTTTCCGGCGAATCTTTTCCCAGCATACGCCTGGCCAGGGTGAGCTCCTCGTCTTTTTCAGGATGATCCATTGTGATTTTTAGCATGAATCGATCTTTTTGAGCTTCCGGCAGCGGGTATGTTCCTTCGTATTCGATTGGATTCTGCGTGGCAAAAACGGTAAAATTGGGGGAAAGCGCATGCGTTTTGCGATCTATGGTCACCGTGCGCTCCTGCATGGCCTGCAGCAAAGCGGATTGTGTCTTAGCCGGAGCACGGTTAATCTCATCTGCAAGCAAAAATGTCGTAAACACCGGCCCTTTCACCAGGGAAAAGGCTTCCTTCTGTAGATTAAACACATAGGTACCCGTAATGTCGGTAGGCATGAGGTCCGGCGTAAATTGAATTCTGGCAAAGTCGCAGCGCATCACATGGGCCAGTGTCCTGACCAGCAATGTTTTTGCCACCCCGGGCACACCTTCGATCAATGCATGGTTGCCGGTAAATATGGCAATCAGGGCCTTGTCAACGACCGGCTCCTGGCCGATAATCACTTTGGATATCTCCTGTTTTGCGAGCCGCAGTGCTTTTTTCAACAATTCGGTACTTTCACTCATAGCGTTTATCCTTTGAAATAATTCTGCCGATAGTTTGATACCCGCCCACGATATCGGTTCTTTTTCTTGATGACCGGCTTTTAGGGCTTAGGATACGATTTATGTGCGCGATGGTCCCGGGGGAAACCCGTCGATCTTTATTAAATGATCTTTCCCATTCCTGTATGCAGGTTGCCAGGATCTCTCCGGCGGGAATATTGCGTTTCAACAGGGCGAAAAAACCCTGGGTGTCATCTTTTTCCGAAATAACCTTGTCGGCCGCCCGTGGGCGTCTCGAGGGCGGAACAAAATATACCGCACTTTTCCAGACAAACAATAACGCCAGCACGACCAGAGCGCTAAAAAACCAGTGAAAACGATATTGGCGGATGAGGCCGGCCACACCGAGACGTTCGTAAATCCCCAAGTGCGCTTCGTCAAACAGGATATTTGCATTGTTTCCGATAACCCATGCAAGCAACCCGGGATGCCGCTCCAGCCATAATGCTTCATTGCTAAAAATATAGGAGTCCGCACACAATATTATTCTGCCCTTGCCGAAGGATCTTTCAATGATTACCGGCTGACCGTCGCAAGCATAGAGAACCCTCCAGCTTGAATCAAGCAATCGAAAATAGAGATTGGTATGCCATGATATAACCGATGGAAACCCTGGCAGGTTCGACGTGGCCACCAGGTCGAGGTATTTGCTCTCTTCGGTCAAAATCTCCGCATTAAAGCTAAAATCAACACCCCAATAGTTGGAGATGGGGATAAACTTTTTGGCCTGCTTCGCTTCGGTCACCGGGTGCAATTCTTTTTGACTTGTGCCTGATGTTTCCCCCCCCCCTGCAGACTGTTTTTGTTCCGGCAGAAAGGACATTACCAAACGCCCACCGGAACGTGTCAGCCGATCGATGGCCCCGCTTAATTCCGCCGGCACCGAGTTCCAGTTTGATTGCGGTTCTCCCAGATAAAAAAAAGTCGTCCCCTCCTCAAATTTCAAAAAATTCAGCGGCCGGTGGTTACGATCAATCTGAATATGGCTGAATTGCTCAAGGCTTTCATAAAGCGCGCGCGTTCCCAGCGGATCACTGCGCAATGACGAATACGCCGGGTATATTTCACCGCTCTTAAAGCCCAGCACGAATAATTGAAACACGCCAACTGCAAAAATCAGAATCAATATGACCAGTCCGAGGGTCCTGAGGTTATTATTTTTCAACGATTGCCCGTATCCCTTTCTGATCGGCGGCAAATTGATCGAATTCGGCAGGTGTTATCCGGTGCATGCCGAACCAAACGCTTTCAAACACATTTAAGCTCTTTGAGAAGACATCGCACATCTCCTGTTTTTCATAGGCCCTTTGCTGCAGTTCCTTTTCATATTCTCGGTTCGATTTGTAAATTTCTGGGGTAATCATCTCCTGCTGTGCCAGATAAGCCAGGGTTGCCAGATAAAGGGCGCGCATAGCCAGGCGCAGATCTCTTTTCTTGGACAATTCTTCGGCCAGCGCCAACCACCTGTCTGCAGGAAGGTCATCTGCTCGGATGCCCTCATCGTTCAGATCGGGCATCGATACCTCTGCCGCTCTCACTTCACTGCGATCGGTTTTTTGGCGACGCTTCCAGATTCTTATAAAGACGAATACCAAAAAGGCCGCCAGCAAAATCATCAGCGCCGTCAGGGCGAGGCGCACAGAGCCCACCCAGTCAGATTTCGTTGAATCTGCCCTATTCTCCGATTCGGGCAACAGGCCTTCCAGCCAATCATAGAATTTTGTGACCCAATCCTTGAGGGTCCTGACTCCGGCGACAAACATCTTGATGAGCCATTGCAATGCCGCTTCAATGGGTCCTTGAGATTCCCGAACCTCAACCCGAACGGCATCTTTTGGCAGCCGCCAAGTATACTCTCGACGATTTATGACTTCTTCGATCGATTGGTCCAGTTCCTGTGAAGAGATCCAAGATTGCTCTTGCGCACCAACAGCAGATGGCATGGCGCATGCGATGAAGATCAGCAAGCAGAGCAAGGTGCTTTTGGTGTGCCGGGTTAACCGCTTGAGATCGGCTTTAAGGTCTTCGCCGGACTCCAGAGCGACACCATAAAAACATCGAAGCACATATGCCGTTTTGATAATGGGATCCAGAAGAAGATACGTCACCCCCAGCATGGCAACCCAGAAGATGGGATTGAGAATCAAACGTATCCCGCTCAGAGTAAATGCGGACTCATTTCCTAGAAGTGTTTTGATCAGCTGGGGGAAAAAAAACAATGAGGTTGAAACGTTGATCAATACAACAATGCCAAAAATCCAAAAAATCCCTATCAGTACGTGGTTCTGCATGGGCCACAGCCTGGCCTGACGCCAGGCCCATTTAAACGTTGATTGCAGATTTCGGGCTTCACCATCACTGCAGGCGGTAGCGTTCTGATAAAATGCGTAACTAAACCCAAACGGTACCATCAGAAAAGCCGCTATGGGCAAAACGACAAATCGGGTGGATTGAATCAGTGTCTGGGTTGCCAGAATGGATAAAACCTTTTCCGGAGGCCATTTAGCACCATTTTCGCCGGTAAGCTCGCAGCGCACCCGAAAAGCGAAAACAGTATGCCAGTATTTCATCCATATAAATAAGACGGCCATGCCCAGGGCCGCCGCGGCACTGTATTCATGCGCCCTTGCGCTCCGGCTCATGTCCAGACAGAAATACAAAAATCCGAGAACAAAAGGGATGCTTCCCAGATAATAGCTAAACAAAAGCTTATTTGCAGAGGCTCTCAACAAGCAGGTCGCTTCTTCGATGACTGCCAAGGCGCTTTTTGGAGGCTTCTTTCCGGCAGGATTCATGAATGCGACCACCACCCTGTTTGCCACAATGTGCCCTCATGAAAAGAAGTCGGAAGCAACAGCAGAATTTGGGCAAGGTAATAAAACAGAACGTATAAAATGAAAAGGCCGATGCCAAACTGCGCCAGACCCAGAAGCCAGTCAGCCCGGTAGCGCCGGATAACTCGGAGTTTTGGTTTCGCGCGCAGACAGGCGGCACAAAGTACCTGATCCTCATGCTCGGTGATGCATTCCCGGCAAAAAAACCTTTTGCAGTGCGGGCACCGAGCCACGGCCTCGCGCGAGATATGATGATGACAGCGTTGAAGGGTTAAATCATGCATGAGCCGTTATCGGGTTCTTGCCTTTTTATGTGTCGTGGCCGGGTTCCGATGATGGGGTGTTTCATCATCGATCCGGCGGAAAGGGGCTTTGTTCAGATCTGTCGGCTTTAAAGTTCCCTGGACCTGTTCGATAATCGGACGAAGACGGTCCATGACCCGGGAGGCATTCTTTAATCGGTGCAAAGAATGCAATTTCTCGGTTTGCACGGCCGTCATTAGCTTAGTTTCGCAGGTAGGCCCGCGCAGCAAATTAATCACCAGAAGAACCAACATTGCCGCAGCAATTATTCCGTGGAATAAAATCCAGCTTCGATCAACGCTGATGGCGGCCAGGGCAAAGAGGCATAGAAAAAAGCCTAAAATCAAATTTTGAACCGATCCCACCTTTGTCCGGCGGGCAACAATGGCCTGAATGTCACTCAGATAAAAGCGCTTATAGTCTTCAACCCCGAATCTCGAGTAAATATGAAGCAGATGATCCCTTCCCTGCCAGAGGGTAAATTTGCCGACCATAAACCCCTTTCTGGTCCCCGGCAATTTTCGATATTCTCTATTTTGAGGGGCATCTTTTAAAAACATCAGAAAATAAAACCATTATCCGTTTATAATTCAACTAATGGTTAACGGCAACAGGCTGGAAAATATTAAAATCCATCCGACGGTCTGAAGTCCTGCGATAATAAATGCAAAAACAAACCGCACCTTGGTCCTGGGGATGATGCTGGAGGGAAATTTCCAATATCTTAACGTCAAATAGATAGTGACAGGGGCGGTTACAATGGTCACCCAGTAAATCAGGATCGGAACCGTAGCCAGCAATAACGCAATGGTGTCATAACAGGTTCGGCGGTTTTCCAGATTCTCGATCTTTCGCTTGGTTTTTCCAATTTCCAGGCACTGGGGGCATAGATGTTGACCATCCAGGGCAATGCTGCACAATGCGCACAGAAATCTTCCACAGGCCGAGCATGGCACCGTGGCTTTCTTACGCGGATGATAAAAACAGCCGGCCTCCTTGCCCATGTGAATGGTTTCGCCCGGCGGGTTGCCGGGCGATGGCCGATAAAGCGCCGGATAAACATCAGCCCGCAGCACCGCCCTGCATTGGGGGCAGGCAACCAGGCTGTGTGCGTTAATGGCCTGATTGCTCAGTGGTGATTGACATTTCGTGCAATTAATCACCGTCTTTATCCTTTTCTGATCACCCGGGTTTCGCACACTCTATCGTGCAGGGTTCGTTTTTCTTCGTCAAAGACAGCCATGATATACCCGATCAACAAGGTCATCGAACTGAGCCATTTGGCGAAATGCCGGCCAAACGCCCGCAGATATGGGATCTGCCCGCCATCGGGATCGACTATTTTTAATTTACAGGCCATCTTGCCCGGTGTTGCACCGTATTTGCCGACAAACCATGTATCATATGCAGCCGGCACTGCATACTGGATTAAGATCAATACGGGCATGAATGAAAATAAAGTGAGGGGATTTTTAAACGATACGGGCATTACAACGCCCACGGGGATGAAAAGGATCATGTTGAACATCCACAAAATGAGCCCGTCAATTGTAATCGCAGCAAAGCGAATCCAGAATCCAGCATATTCATGGGTGCCGGCAACAGTTACACCTTCTTTGATTTTTTGAACAAAAACAGGCTTGCAGCCGGCACAAATCCAGGCATCCTGGAAGCGAATCATTTCATCCCGCGAAAATGATCCCCCGCATTCGGAACAGGTAAAGTGCCCTGCCGGCCTGACCGCATCCGGTTTTGGGGATATTTTATCGGAGCGCCTGCGGGCAAGTATTCCTAACCGCTGCCATTTCTCCATTCCCGGCTGCCAGACAAGTGTTTTGGCATTAATCCTTTTTTCTTTGATCAATGCCTGAAGCTCTGTTTTCCCGATCGGACCCATTTTGCGGTCCCCATCAGAATAATACAATTCCATCATTTTCTCCCGATGGCCAAGACCGAATCAATTTATCGCAATATTATTATGACAAGCGGTATATCGCTGAAATTGTGCCCTAGATGCATTTATGAGGTGGCTTCTCAATATATCGGCGAAATCAGGGAAGAACTTAAATGATTATATATATAATTTTAGCATGTTGGGCAATGAAATCCGTTAAACGGGCCCAAAAGGCAGGCAAAATCAATGCAGGATTTGGCTGAGGAACAGTTTGGTGCGCTCATGCTGCGGGTTTTTAAAAAATGCCTCCGGGGAATTGCCTTCCACGATTTGGCCGAAGTCCATGAAAAGAACCCGGTGCGCCACACTTCTGGCAAATCCCATTTCATGGGTGACCACGATCATCGTCATGCCTTCTCGGGCAAGATCGATCATTACGTCCAGCACTTCCTTGATCATCTCCGGATCGAGCGCCGAGGTCGGTTCGTCAAAAAGCATGATTTTCGGTGACATACAGAGGCTGCGGGCGATCGCGACGCGCTGTTGCTGCCCTCCTGAAAGCTGGCCCGGATATTTCAGGGCCTGCTCGGCGATATGCACTTTTTCAAGAAAATGCATGGCGGTATCTTCGGCTTCCTTCTTGGGTATCTTTCTGACCCAGATGGGCCCCAGCGTCAGGTTTTCAAGGATGGTCAGATGGGGAAATAGATTAAAATGCTGAAAGACCATGCCTACCTCGGCCCGGACTTTTTCGACATTCTTAATATTATTGGTTAGTTCGATCCCGTCAACCACGATACGGCCGCGTTGATGCTCTTCGAGGCGGTTGATACACCGGATCAGGGTGGATTTCCCGGATCCGGAAGGTCCACAGATAACGATCCGTTCTTTCTTGGTTATGGTCAGATCGATGCCCTGAAGCACATGGAATTCACCGAACCATTTGTGCATGCCGATAATTTCGATCATCGCCTCGCCGGGCGGCTGATTTTGATTTTCTCGTGGTTGATTTTCATTCAT
>Ga0209536_100003434_pt1 | contig 25453 bp, 17 predicted proteins | sample DeeMarSeWOR28_12_FD_187461 | JGI IMG/M metagenome (GOLD analysis project Ga0209536, IMG submission 187461) | Marine sediment microbial communities from White Oak River estuary, North Carolina - WOR-2-8_12 (SPAdes) (version 2) | ecosystem: Environmental > Aquatic > Marine > Intertidal zone >...
ATTTATTTATTGCGGTGGCAGGCTATGGCGATTATGCACCCGGATACATTGGTACGGTGGATGCGTATGAACAGGGAGGATATGAAACAGGACCTGCTTCGGGAGTAGCTCCGGAAGCCGGAACCGTTCTGATGACGGTCATCCGGAAATTGTTGAATGAAAATCCCTGAAATTGTTTGTATAAACCTGACAAAACACGAAAACATATGCTTTTTTAATCCTTGTATTCTTGTTTGGACTGACAATACAGGGCTGTAAACTGGAGACCGGAAAATCACAGGCTGAAGACCGGACTGAAGAGTCTAATGGAAAACTGATAGCTACCCCATATAATTCAGGATTTCCTCTCGCAACTCTATAAAAAGGTGTAAAAGACGTACATAGTGTGCTTTCAATAAAAAGTGGACGATTAAGCGAATATGTTAAGAAATAAATTGTTGCCTTTCAATAATAGTTAGAGGTAATATTTTAATATTTAAATCAGAAAAAATAAACTAAAATCTAAGGCAATTATCATGAATTGTCTCCGACTTTATAAAATCTGCCTGATCACAGTTGGAATATTCTACATGATGCGCTTGCCGATATCAGCCCAGCCGGCAAACAATATCTATATCCAGAAGGATATTGTTTATGGACATGCAGGCAGTGTAAACCTGAAGCTCGACATAGCCCTGCCAATCGAAGGAATTGGTCCATTTCCTGTAATCTTGTTTTTCCATGGCGGGGGTTGGCAGGCAGGTGACAAGTCACATGGACATCATTGGATCCGAATGTTCGCTAATTCCGGGTACGTAGGTGTAACAGTGAGTTACCGGTTTGCTCCTGCATTCAAATGGCCCTCGCAAGTGCAGGATGCCAAGGCGGCAGTTCGTTATTTGCGTGCCAACGCAGCGTCCTTGAACATCGATCCAGATCGGATAGGCGTCATGGGCGAATCTGCAGGCGGCTATCTCGCGTTGATGGTCGGTATGACAAATCCGGCTGACAGCCTGGAAGGTGACGGAGGCGCCCCCGAAATTTCGAGCCAGGTTCAGGCTGTAGTTAGTTATTTCAGTGTCTCGGATTTCACACTGCCTGCGGCAAAACTTAGTCAGGAAGTTGAGGCCGACGTAAGGCAGTATTATAAAAAGCCTTTAAGTGAAGTGTTGGCAGATTTCATCGGCACCAACGATCCGGATGATTCAATTCTCACAAAAATGTCGGTGCTTCCTTATATTGATAAGAACGATCCACCGGTGCAAATTTTTCAAGGTGATGCCGATCCTTTTATTTCCGTTGAGCAGGCACAAAAACTTGAAGATGCACTGGAGAAAGCAAACGTACCGCATGAATTGGTTCTTGTGAAAGGGGGAGGGCACGGCTGGACAGGTGAACTCCAGGATGTAACGAACCGCCAGATGTTGGCATTTTTTGAGCGGGAGCTTAAGCAAAGGAAATGAATACCAGGTCTAAGATGCTTCCTCCCCGCATTTATCTGCCGGATAGGCAGGCCTACCCCAGCCAGATAGGCCTACCTCAGGTAGGCAGGCTTTTGTTCCGTATGCCTGACGTTAAGAGCAGGAGGGTGGGGGTCTTTTGCTATTCATTTCCGGCGCTTTTTTTAAAACTTCAGTTTCCACTTAAAGAGATACCGAAAGAGTATAAATGTTTCAGCGAGAAACATGTGAAGGTTTGGGATTCGGATATTTTTTTAAGGTTAAGGTATTAAAAATCAGCTGGTTAGAAGACTTCTGATCTTTAATAAACAAATTCCTGTGTATCAATGAACTATAAAATGGTTTTACATGTTGTTTTTACCTGGCAAATACTATAAATTTTATAAGCTTTATACCTCATTACGTTTTTAAAAAGAAAAATTTCACACTATGAAAAAGCTTAATCTCATTTTAATAGTATTCCTAACAGTCCTCCATACAGGATTTTCACAAGACGATAAAAAAGATTATACAAATGCATTCAATCTGATTGAAGTATGGTTGGATACACAAAAGGATTTTGAAAAATTACCGGGCATTACAGCCATTGTGGTGGAAGATCAGAAAGTATTATGGAAAGGGGGGTTCGGGTTGTCAAATAAAGAAAAGGGGGTAGCCGCAGATCCCTCCACACTTTTCAGTATCTGTTCTATTTCTAAACTGTTTACTTCGGTTGCCATAATGAAATTATACGAGGAAGGAAAACTGAGATTAGACGATCATGTAAGTGATATATTACCTTTTTATAATTTAAAACAAAAATTTAAAGATAGTGGTCCTGTGACGATACGAACCCTGCTTACTCATTCTTCAGGTCTTCCCCGGGAAGCCGCTTATCCGTATTGGACCGGCCCTGATTTTCCCTTTCCAACCCGGGAACAGATTATAGCTAAACTGGATGAACAGGAGACATTATATCCATCATCAACTTATTTTCAATACAGTAACCTTGGATTAACATTACTGGGAGAAATAATTGAGGAAATATCGGGTCGATCATATGATGAATATATTACAGAAATTATATTAAAACCCCTGGGACTCAATAATACACGGACTGAATTACCTGAATCATTATATGGAGATCAATTGAGTATTGGCTATAGTTCCCTAAAACGTTCCGGTGACAGAGATAAAGTAAATTTCTTCCAAGCAAACGGGATCAAATCGGCTGCGGGTTTTTCCTCAAATGTGGAAGATCTGGCAAAATTTGCATCATGGCAATTCCGGTTACTTGATACATCGGCCGTGGAAGTCTTAAAACCCTCAACGTTGAAATATATGCATAACGTACACTGGATTGATCCGGATTGGGAAACAACGTGGGGTTTGGGATTTAAAGTCCGGAAAAGTAATGACAATAATATTGAGGTTGGACATGGGGGGAGTTGTCCGGGTTACCGCTCCTCAATAAATATCTATCCCCAAAATAAAATGGCATATGTAATAATGATTAATGCAAGTGGGACAAATCCACAAAAATATGTTGATGGCATTATCGAAATCATGAATAAAATAGAAGATCCGGAAAGTAAGGAAACTTCAACAGAAGAAAGAGTGATTTTTGACTTACAGGAGTATACAGGATATTACAGTGCACAGCCATGGATAAGCGAAGTTCATGTAGCTGAATGGCAGGGAAAAATCGTATTACTGAGTTTACCATCAGATACGCCGGCAAAATCCATGACCTTTTTTAAACCCGTCTCAAAAGATACCTTTCGACGAATCAGAGAGGATGAGGAATTAGGTGAAACACTGGTATTCGAACGGGATGATAATGGTCAGGTAAGCAAATTTGAAAGGCATGGAAATTATTCTTTTAAAATTTTCAATCCCTGAAACAACTATCAACAAAACGCCATTTTGACACAAGTGTTCTTATGGCATGGTGTGTTGGTTCACTTATGTCGGAAAGATCCCCGGCTCATGCGCACGTACTTAATTGGAGCGCATCTCCCCATGAGTTACATAAGCTATAGTACAAAATTCTTCTTTAGAACTTCTTATTCTCCATCGGTGTCTCCAGAACAGGGACACCGATGTATTAGAATGGAACAAAACTTTGGTGTATTCCACAAGAGGCACCAAAGAAGTATTATCGTTTCTGCCTCTGATCTTGAATCTGTCCTGGATAATAATTAAATTGAATTGAATATATGTATTTATAACTCTGGGTTAGAAAGTGTCAAATAAACAATATACAAATGGACCTGATAAAATTCTCAGCGGTTTCTTATATGTTTTTAATCCTTTCCCATTTTTCACTCTGTCAAACTCCAAAAAATGGAGAAACTGATTTTGAAGCTCGGATTTTTGAAGATTCATCCGGGATTAAAATGCCCTATCGATTATTCATCCCACAAGATTATACTACTTCAATATCGTATCCCATCATCATGTATTTACATGGCGCGGCAGGATGTGGCAATGATAACCTCAAACAGATCTCGGGAGGAAACACAAATGGCACCCATGTCTGGATCACAAAAGAAAACCAGTCGCAAAACCCAACTTTCGTAATGGCTCCGCAATTGCCGGTAGGTAAATATTGGGGGAGTACGGATTCTTTACGATTATCTGAATATGGAGAAATAGCTATTAATCTTGTTAAATATTTGTTGAATGAATTCAGTATTGATCCTGACCGGGTATACTTGACCGGCCAATCCCGTGGAGGGCATGGAACTTGGGATATCCCCTGTAAATACCCGGGATTTTTTGCCGCAGCAATACCACTTTGTGGTGGAAGTAATCCTGCCCTTGTTTATGCTATTCGTGATCTTCCGGTCTGGGCATTTCACGGCGAGAAGGATCAATTAGTTAATGTTGAATACTCAAGAGAAATGGTGGAAGCATTAAAAGAAATTGGAGGAAATATAAAATATACAGAGTATCCGGATGTGGGGCATGATGTGTGGAAGAAGGCATATCTGGAACCGGAATTGCATGAGTGGTTGTTTAGACAAAAAAGAAATAAATAAATCCCGGATAGTGCGTGTCTAACTGCCAGCTACCAGAGCTCACGGTGCATGTTTAATTTTCGTGATACAGTTATCTGTATACGGAATAGTAACTGGATCAGCTATCGCACGCCTACCTGCGTCAGGCAGGTCTTCCGATGCGTTACATAAACTATAATATCAAATTCTTTTTTAAAACTTCGGTGTCCTCTTCGAGAAACATCGAAGAGGTATAAATGAATATGATATTGCTCAATAATATCACGGATCCGTATCCTGATAACCCACGGTATTTTTGATTTTAAGGTCTTGAATTGCTATATTCAGGATAACCTCAAATCACAATGTCCAATGAAAAAGACCACCCTTCAGATCGGGTTATGCCTGTTTATACTATGTGGCACATCCCGTTGCAGTAAACCAGTAGAAAAGGAACAACCACCGGTAAATCTGGAACAAACTGTAGAGCAAATATTAGAACACTGGAAGGCTCCCGGTGCGGTGCTTACCATTGTAAAAGAGGACAGTATACTTTTTAATAAAGGATTTGGCAGCACAAGGGTTGAAGGTGGTGTTCCCGTTACACGGAAAACAATGGCTACCGTGGCATCTGTAACAAAAACCATTAATTCTGTTGTATTTGCATTGCTTGCGGAGGACAGCCTAGTTACCTGGGATGATCCGGTAGTACAACACATTCCTGAATTTTATTTTGTCGACGACTATCGAACCCGTCATACTACTATCCGCGACCTGATCACCCATCGATCGGGACTTCCGGCCATTATGGCGGATTTCTGGACAATCGAATACACAATGAAAGATTTATTACGGGATCTTCCGGATGCAAAACCGCAAATAGGATTCAGGGAGCGTATCGATTATTGTCAGGTGGGGATAGCGCTGACGGGCGAGATAGTTAAACGGGTTACCGGTTTTACCTGGCCGGAATATGTAAAATCACGGATTATTTCACCACTTGGCATGAACAACACCTTTATGGGAGCCACTGAATTCAAAAGGGTATATCCGGATCCCACAGCTGTTACGAACCTGATGGGGCGGGCTGAATGGGATGAAGACCAGCTTGTGGACGGTCAATGGCGTGCCAGTAACGACTTATATACACCTCCCGCGGGCATGATTACTACCGGAGAAGATATGGCAAAGTATATGATATTCCTGCTGAACAGAGGCATAGCCGATGGGAAGCACCTTCTGAGTAATACATCCATAAAAAATCTATTTACTCCTCAACTGGTTGATGAGAGTTGGTCGAAATCCATGATACGTCCAGGGATGAAGATTCTTACCTACTGCCTGGGGTGGTATGCACATGAATATGAATCCACAGGAATTGTTGAGCACCCGGGAGGAGGCTTTGGATCATCTGTCATCGCACTGTTACCTGAGGAACAGGTAGGTGTATTCGTCTCGTCGAATGCCAATTTCGGTCTGGAAAGTCTTCGGATGGTTGGGGCTATCAAACTCACTGCCATTGATTATGCATTAGGTCTGGAAAGAAAAGACTGGATCAGCATGTTTTCGCAGCAGGTATCCGATTGATCAGCCGGATAAGCGGTTGCGTGCCTTCCTGTCAGTTGGTTCGCAACTGCCTGAGGCAGGTCCCCGGACGCGTGTATCATTTTTGTAAGACAGGTTTCCGTGAACGGAACACTAAGGAAGTTTTTTATCGCATAACTTCTGTAATAGGCTTGGAATGTTAGGGTTCCAGATATTTTTAAAAGGTAAGTGGTTTGATATCAGCTGGTTAGAAATCATTCACGATCCAATCAGAATTTTACGGAATAACAAATGAATAACAGTATATTTTTGATATCTATTCAATGGGTAAATCCATTTTTTTCATGATGTATATATACCGTTGATTATTTTTCATCTTATTATAAACATATATACTTGAAATGCTTGGCATACCCGGCAAATGTTTTTCATAAGCTTTTTCAAAGTAGTCCATAGCTTTATCGTATTTATCCACTGCAACATACATTCTAGCCATTTGCATTTCATTCAAATACTCATTTTTGTACCATACCTCTTCACAAATCCTTATGAGCTCTTCTTGAAATGCAAGCCAACCTCTTTCCTTAAAAATCTTTTCAAAGTGTTCTATTACTTCATGTTTCTCCCACAGGTCAAAATTGATCTCTTTCATTACTTTGAAAGCCGTTTCGAAATCCCCAATGCAGACAGATGCATCAAGCAGTCTGGGATAGGCAAAATAGTGATTCGGCTCAATAGAAATTGCTTTTTCTATTAAATTAAAGGCAGCCTGACATTCACCGGCTTGTATAAATGCTCCAGCACATAGTCCAAGAATAAGTGGATTCAAAGGATCAAGTTCCTGAGCTTTTCGTGCATGCTCCAGTGCCTCATGAGTTCTACGGAAAATATTTAGGAAAGCAGCAAAAAAAGCGTGATTGCCGGCATGATTGGGATTCAATTCAATTGATTTTAAGAAGTCCTGCTCTCCTTGTTCCCAGTCATAATCAGACCATATGGCTTTGGATGCTTTCAGATTATATAGCCAGGAAGAGTTTGGTTCCAGTTCAAAAGCCTTATCAATATATTCGGTCAGTTTCGGAACTGCCTGTGACCTTTCAATAAAACCCATTTGATATTGCCTTTCAAGAACGCTTGCCATGCCCCTGTAGGGAGCTGCCCAGGTTGGATCTTTTTCGTTTGCCAGATTAAAGTATTGCCCGGCTCTTTTTAAAGCATCCTCGCTCATTTGATCATTGTATACCATCCCTTTCATATAAAGGTCATATGCTTCGTTATCGACTGCTCTCGATTCAGCAGTCAGATTTTCTTCTTCCTGAGTTGTCAAAGGAGCATTGACAATGCTTGAAAATTCTTTTGTTAGCTGCTTATACCAATTCAGGATTTGGCTTCTGTCTACATAATATTCATGCGTCCAGAGTTGTTTTTCATCTGGATATGCTCTAAATCCTCGTACCAAAAGACAAAGGGTGTCCTCTCCAAAACATGATAAAGATGGTGCTAGTATAATATTAGCTCCCACCTCATTACCTATTTCAGGTATTGTTTTATCGGTATCTTTATATATTCTGGCTGTTTTATCTGAAATAACCCGCTTCAATGCGCTGATCTTTCCGATTTCTGCAGTCAATGCAGCATGTATCCCATCCAGAAAATACTCAAGTGTATCGCTGCCTGTATAATTGTCCGTAGGGAGAACCATGACTGATTCTCCTAATTCTGAAGGTAAATTATCCTTTTGTGGTAAAAAATAATATAACACATAACCCAGTAACGCAATGATTAATATGCCTAAGATAATAGGGATCCGGCCTGGTCCCAAAGGTCGCACCAGTTCCCCGGTATCAATTTGAAAGTCAAGAAGATTTTCATCTTTGCATGCTATATTATAAATGCCGATAAGAGAGTCAACTCCCTTAAAGGTTTGTGCACCCAGTGATTCTATTTCCAATCCCTCCTTATTTTTAATGTCCTTGTATACCGTATCAGAAATCACGATTCCATTGGTATCAGCAACTCCCTGGATCCTGGATGCAATGTTCACCCCATCCCCCAGAACATCATTCTTCTCAAAGATCACATCTCCCAGATGGATGCCGATGCGTAGAGGGATTCCCAGATCTTTGGATGCGCTTTGGATGGATAGTGCACACATCACGGCTTCGATATTTGAAGAAAAGCTGGTCAGGATGCCATCCCCTACCTCTTTCAGTAACCGTCCTCCGTATTTCCTGATGAGCCGCGAGTGGATGCGGCGGTTCTTTCGGAGAAAATCAAATGCTTTTTTCTCATCCTTCCCCATCAGGGCCGTATACCCGACAATGTCGGAGAACATAATGGCCGCTAACCGACGTTTTTGCATGAATGATTGTAATTACTTTAAAAAAATCACTGTAAAGTAAATCTTCCTTAATACAAGTTAAAGAATTTAAGGGAAATGTAATACTTATTAGGGCAAACATGGAACATTCTCTTGTTTCAGGGTGAAACATTGGAATGTTTGTGTTTCAGATAAAATCTGTAGCCTTCACCATGCTATAACTCTCCGGCAGTCTCCAGACGGTCCAGCTCAACCCTTATCCTCTATTCTCCATCGGTGCCTCCAGAATGGGACACCGATGCTTATGAATAGGATTATGATTATGATTCTATGTCCTCTTTGACAGACAACAAATTGCTGATAATCATAAAACTGCAAGGCACAAAAAGATCACGCATAGGATTTTTAACCAGCCTTTATCTAACTGTTAAAATATGGTAAAACTCTGCGCTACCTTAGCGGCCTCTGTGGTTTAAGAATTGTCTTAGTTGGAGCGCATCTCCCGATGCGTTACATAAGCTATAATACAAAATTCTTCTTTAAAACTTCGGTATCCCCTTCGAGAGACACCGAAGAAGTATAAGTCGCCTGACGCTTGTTTTTTTCTAGCTATCCCTGGTGTCTCCGCCAAGGATACCGTTCAAACTATCAAAAAAGATTCTTCGGGGTGTTTTATATAACATTCTTAAAATGTGAATACCATTTACAAATAGCTGTTTTTATCTTAAAGTTTCAATGCACCCCTCTGAAACAGGGTAAAAAAAAGGGTTTTATCATCAGGGACACCAGGGATTATTTTTTCCATAGGTGTCTCCTGATCTGGGATACCGATGTCTTATGAATAGAATAAAACTTCGGTGTCCTCCTTGAGAAACACCGAAGAAGTATAACTAGCAAATACACGGAAATTTTAAGTTGCAATAACTAAACGTACCCACATTGTTATTTTTCATCATGCCCGGCAACTATCACCACTGAAGATTGTAGTCGCTATTCAAGATAATCCGTGATTACACTTAATAGATCATTGATACAATACATCGCATTACCTTCTTCCGTATTATCCACTATTCCGATACAAACCTGATAATCCGGTAAATATATACTGGCCGCGGCATAACCGGGTGCGTTTCCACTGTGTCCGATCGCCTCCAGACCATTCACCAGATCAGGATTGAACCTGATTGCTCCTAACCCATATCCGGCACACATGAACTCCTCGCCGGTGCAGGGAGAAATAAAACTAAGCATCTGATCGAGTGATGCCTGGCTAAGGACTGACTTATCATGATACATGGCCTGTGCCCACTTTGCCAGATCTTCGGCTGTAGAGAAAATTTCACCGCATATCCCGCTGGCAAATGCGGTCCTCGGCCATGGAAAAAAATCATCGTAATCCCCATCACTGTCCAGGTCGTACCAGCCATGAGCCGTACCGGCTGGAAGCGCTTCTCCCATGGAGGCAAACGTATTAGTAAGATCCCACGGGATGAAAAATCGATCCCTGTAAACGGCAGATAATTCCGATCCGGTTATATCCTGTATGATCATGCGAAGGAGAGCATACCCGGTTGAAGAATAATTCCAGCCTGTTCCTTTTGGAAAAACAGGTTCATTATTAAATGTGTGCACCAGTTCTGCCGGTGTCCATTTTCTGGATGGATCCCTGAAGATTTCCTGCCAGAAATCCGGGTTATCGGCAATGTCATTCAGGCCACTGGTATGGTTGAGAAGTTGCCGTATCGTGATCGTACTGTCAACATTAGGATAGAAAGGCAACCATTTATGCAACGAATCATCTAAAGCAAGTTGACTCTCTTCTACCAGTTTAAGTAGAGCTGCTGCAGTAAAATTCTTGGCAATACTTCCGGTACAAAAAGGCATATCCGGACTTATTGAAGTTAACCCATGGGAAACTCCGCTAACACCGACCCACTTCTCCCCGTCCGGCATGATGACTGCAGCGGAAACTCCTATTCCATGGAAGGATTCAAGTCCGTCATCGAGGACTTTTTGCAACTGTTCTGCCAACGTGGGTTCTTCTACCGGTTCCGGGGCTGAATCTTTGGAACAGGATGAAAAAAGCATAGATAACAAAATAATGGGAACATAGACTGAAAAAACTCGTTTCATGGTACTAATCCTTGATTTTACTGTTATTTAATAATGAATTACAAATGATACAGATTGCTACAATCTGATTTCATAATAGACGATAAAAATTATATCCAGTCTACCATATAAAGGATTATACAGTGAATGCATTAATATTTGCAGTAAAATCAATTATTTACGAAAAAATGAGAAAAGTCTTCTGAATTCTGGAAATTCTCTCGAGAATAATTAAATTTTGAAACCGGTCCACGACTAGTATACCTGGTGTGGAAAGGCGCTATTACGCCCAGTGTTTTTTAATAATATAGTTATGGGTCAGGGATGTAAAATTAGCTCTAGGTAATAAATTTTTATTATGCTAATTTTTAAATATTGTAAAATAACAGGTAAAATAATTCAAGAATACGATTGTATTCGAAGTTTAACATAAAAATCAGGAATATGGAAAATTTAGTAAGTCTGGCTATCCTTCTTGCAGCACTTGGTGTATTTTTTGCCGGTATCGGCTTCTTATGGTGGTGTTCGATATATGAAAAGATTAACAAACCGAAGCCAAAATAGCCCACAGACAGCGTATAGATTGCGATTATATTGAACAATGTATAATACGTTGAATGGGATTTTTATGAAAAAATTCCTTCAATTTCACGTCATACTGTTTATACCTAATCGGATTGTTACATATTTTGCTTCTCAGCAGGCATGTTGATTGGCATACATGAATTATATAAATACAAATAATCACTGAAGATCGGCCGGATATACCCCATGGATTCAGGACGCCTTAGGTACCGGCAAAAAGGCAACACTACCGACCTGCACATGTACAGGATCGATGCAACGTTTACATTATTTTCTGGAAACTGCAACTTATGCTCCTGCATATTACCTTTATCGAAACGTGAAATTATAATTGTAATCTGAGGATTCGTCATTTAATCGGTGAACCGTTTGGTCAAATGTCATTAATGTAAAGTAATTAGCTAAGCCTGAAATTTGTAGATTCTATGGAATGATTATTCGTATGTACTTTATCGATCACAATCCACCCCATTTTCATGCCGAATATCAAGAATCTAAGGCAGAGTACAATATAAAAACTTTAGATGTTATTTCCGGAAAATTACCACTACGTGCTCATGCCTTGGTGCTTGAATGGGCATCACAACATAAAGGAGAACTACTTGAAAATTGGGAAAAGGCCTCCATCCCTGAACCTTTAAATAAAATAAATCCGTTAAATTAGTAATATGAATGAAGTTATAGAGGTCAAAGCATTAGATAATCATTTAGTTTGGTTGAAATTTTCCGATGGGGACGAAAAGATCGTTAACCTAAGGCCATATATTGGAAAAGGTTTTACGAAATATCTACTTAATGAAGAAAATTTCAAACAAGTATTCATTGAGGATGGTAGTGGTATAGCCTGGGAAAATGGATTTGATTTCTGCCCAAACTTTTTAAAGGAACTTCAGGACGAACGACACATCGCATAATCAGCCAATTAAGTGAATTGAATACCTTATTTCTGTGGAAATTGCAACTTACGCTCCTGCAGCTACCTTTATCAAAACGTGAAATTATAATCGTAATCTGAGGACCCGTCATTTAATCGGGGAACCGTTTCCACAGGCGCAGGATTTTTTTAACAAGGTCTTTTAGAATAAATTAACTGATATAACATGAATAAACTACTTTTTCTGACAGGTTGCATTCAATGCATCATGACGGTCATTCTGCTTTCCTGCGATTCGTCAGATCGAATTGAAAAACCAGGTGTTTTGGTACCTGTTATCCCGTACCCCAATGATGTTCGGGTATACGAAGGTTTTTTTACCCTGGATTCTTTGACTGGAATCGAGATATCTTCGGAAGAACAAAAGAAAGTGGCTGATTGGTTTTCCAGGGAACTGGGGGAATCCTTTGGTTGGTCTTGTCCGGTTGGATCGTCATTGGAAGAAAAAAATAAGATCGAATTAACACAAAATGATGAACTGGGTGATGAGGCTTATCTGCTCGATATCTCAGGTACCAATATATCCATAAAAGCCTCTTCTGAGGCTGGATATTTTTATGCCTTTCAGACAGTTTTACAATTAATTCCGGTTTCTGAAGAAAAAAATGTTTTATCACATGTGGAAATTCCCCAGGCGACCGTACGGGATCGACCCAGGTTTTTTTGGCGCAGTGTTTTGTTAGATCTCTCCCGCCATTTCTTTGGCCCGGCATCGATAAAAAAGATTATAGACCAGATGGCAGCACAAAAAATGAACCGGTTACATCTTCACCTTACCGATAATGAAGGATGGCGAATAGAAATTAAGGAATATCCGGAATTACATGAGATAGGCTCACAGGGGGATCGTTCAAATCCGGATGGACCCGCTTTATATCTGACTGAAGAAGAAGCACGCGATATAACGGCTTATGCAAATGAAAGGCAGATCGTGATGATCCCCGAAATAGAGATGCCCGGGCATTCAGGAGCAATTGGCAAAGCTTATCCGGATTTTAGCGGCGGCAACAATACCCTCAATATCGCAAATGAGGATGCTATCAAAATGCATGAAGTGGTGATTCTTCGTGTAGCTGACATCTTTAATACGCATTATGTTCATTTTGGAAGTGATGAAGTACGGGGACATGACTGGGAAGGTCGGGCAGAAATGCGTGCTAAAATGGACGAATTAGGATTAACAAATCAAAAAGAATTTGAGGGATGGTTTGATAGAAGAATGGCTGATTTTATTGTCAATTCAGGGCTTACTCCTGTGGCTTGGGATGAAGCTTCTGATTTTGGAATAAACAAAAACACCATCGTACAATGGTGGCGGTGTCTGCAACCGGAGACGTTGGACACTGCAGCGGGTCGTGGGTATGACATCATTATTTCTCCGGCCGATTATACGTATCTGGACTATCCATACAACTTGGATGAGGCAGGGGCGCCCTGGGAAGGATTGCACAATGGAGGAAATTCGACAGAACTTATATACATGTGGGATCCTGTTCCTGAAACATTTAATGACACCGAAAAAGAACATGTATTAGGAATTGAAGCAGCTGTATGGACGGAATTTATAGACAATCAAAAGCGACTGGAATACATGATTTTCCCCAGACTTTCAGCTGTGGCAGAAACTGCCTGGACTTATTATGAAAACAAGGACTGGAAGGCTTTTCAGGAAAGATTAACCAGTCAGTATAAAAGATACGAGAACGCCGGTATTAATTATCGGATTCCAAACATGGGTATTGAAGAACGTAAAAGATATCAGCCGGAGGCATTTGAAGGACCTTTGCCTGCAGATCGCCAGTTATGAAGGGATTGTTTATTTGACTTTAAAATCTTGTCATATAATCAGCTAACGCGCGTCTACCTGCCAGTAGGCAGGTCTCCTAACGCGTGTGTAATTTACGAAAGTCAGTTATCTGTAAACGGAATACTGCTTAAAAGTTTTTAACCGAATAATTCCTGTACTAGACAAAGCAGCTTCAAAGATTTATCGCATACATTTTCTTTTCCATCGATCTTTCCTGAAGCGGGATAAAAATCATAATGAATTTAATTTCCTTTTTTTATAACCAGGTTGTCTCAAAAGTATGACAATATATTTCACGCTAAGGCGGCAATGAAACCACAAACGCCGCAATTTAAAGATTTATTAATGATTAACCATTGCGGCCTTGGCGCAAATCATGGCGAACAGCAGTAGGAGGAGGTTTGCAAATCTATTTATATTCAAATCAGGACACAAGTCACGAACTAACACAAGGTCCTTCAGGAAGACCAGCACCGGCAGGTTGTTATTGATGAGGAAAATTGTAATGTTAAAACGGATATGGATCTTTTAGAGAGTATTGGAGATGGTTACAATGAGGGGCGAATAATTGATTTTTTTGAAAGTCAACCAAAAACATTTAACTGGGAATTGTATCTATTGGTATGAATTCTTATCTTGATGTCAGAGCCTCATAAAATTTTTTTATTGAACTATACCACGCATAACCATCAAAGGATCATGAAGAAACAAATAATTGTGGGTTATCTGATTTTGATTTCTGTTACGTTAATCCGCAGATCAGGTTTTTCACAAGACTCAAATATAAATACATGGCCGCAGTTCAGGGGGATAAATTGTTCGGGCGTTGCCCATCCCCTTGAGAATCCACCAATTGATTTGGAATCCGTTGAAAAGACAGCCTGGAAAACACCAATTATTTCCGGTGCATCCTCACCCTGCATATGGGCCGATAAAATCTTCTTAACAGGGTTTGATAGAGAGAATCAACAGCTCCAGGTATTGAGCTATAATAGATTGAATGGTAAACTGATCTGGAAACGAATCGTACCGGCAAAGGAGATTGAATCCTATCATAGGTCAGGAAATCCAGCCGACGCAACACCGGTTACGGATGGTGAAAGAATTTATGTTCATTTCGGGTCTTACGGATTGCTGTGTTATGATTTTGAGGGCAATGTAGTTTGGACGAAAGAAATTCCTGTGAACGCTGATAAATTCGGTACAGGAACATCCCCGATCCTGGCAGATAGCCTGGTTATTCTGATGGTACGACGACTTTCCACAAAAGAGCGTTATCTTCTTGCACTGGATAGCAGGAACGGTGAACAAGTCTGGAAACAATCCTTATTGGAGGCAGGATATTCGACACCGGTTATCTGGGGTAAAGACGTGGTCGTTCATTGTGAAGGTTTCATTGCGGGCTATAGTCTTGAGGATGGATCCAGGAGTTGGTATGTATTGGTTAGAACACATGGCGAAAGTACTCCCATTGTACATGAAAATATATTGTATGTGAATGCCTGGCATTATCTGGGGCATTTCAATTTTAGCAAAGATATTCCATCACTAAATGAATTTTTAATTAAATATGACTCTAACTCTGACTTGCTCATCAGCAAGCAGGAATTTTCAGGTGAATTTTTTATGTTAGATCAAACTGAAAATGGAGATATTTTAAATAGCAAAAGCACAGAGTATGAAAAGATCTGGGATTGGTTTGATGTGGATAAGGACAATTTTCTTGACAAGCTGGAATTAGAAAGATATCTGAATTTTTTTATTGCTATTGATCATGGTATTTTGGCTATAAAACCAGGTGGGAAGGGAGATATATCTACAAGCCATTTACTGTGGAGAGAAACAGAAAATGTTGCGGAAGTGCCTTCACCTCTGTTCTACAAGGATAGAATTTATATTATTAAAAACGGTGGATTTTTCAGTTGTGTTAATGCTTTGACCGGATCGCTTATTTACATAACCCGGGTGAAAGGAACCGGTCCTTATTTTGCTTCCCCTGTCGCCGCGAATAATCGAATTTATGTCGCTTCACATAATGGCAAAGTTGCTGTATTTTCAGCTGGTGACGAAGTGAAAGTATTATCATACAATAACTTGGGGGAAAATATTCTGGCTACTCCTGCAATTGTAGACAATAAACTATACCTGCGAACAGATAAACATCTTTACGCTTTCGGAGATTGAGAATTATTCACTACTTGAATGCGGGCTGGAGGTTGCAAATCATATATTTATCTTTCCATTTTCACTCATTTCTCTGACCTGTGACCGGTTAGTGTGCGTCTATCCGCCAGCAAGCAAGTCTCCCGATGCGTGTGTCATTTTTGTGAGTCTTTTATCTGTGAACGGAATACTGACTAAGAGGTTTTTACCGGATATTCCTGTACCAGATGAAACTGCTCCTAAAATTTATTGCATATATTTTCTTTTGCACCGAATCCTCCTGCTGGCGCGCGTTTAACGAAGTGTAACGCGTGACTTTCTTTTTCCCCGCTCCGAACAGAAATCCTTTATAATTTATTTAATTTTCAGCACTTTTTTTTGGTGTACAGTTAGGATGACAATAATTAATAAACAACTTGGTCCTAAACTATTGCAAGTGTTCAGATAGACCTAATGCAAATACATCTAAGAAATAAAGACGTAATTTTTAACGTTTCAGTGTGAAACATTTGAATGTTTGAATTTTGGACCTGCTTTATGGGAGATATTCAACGTACTATGACAATTTATAAATCCAATTCTCCCTGCTCCTCCATCTCTTTGACTTGCACTCTAAGGGCTGCTTTTTCATCCTGTACTTGTTTGAGAAGAGCTTTAAATTCAGGCTGATCCTGTAGTTCTTCAAATTCCGGAACTACTTCCAATCCTAATATAATGTTTGAATAGCATCGAACAGCTTCCGTTAGAAAACTGAGTGCTTCTTCTTTTTCATTTAAAATCAGATTTATGGAGGAAAGATTCATATACAGCCAGGCTTTGCGTGGTAAACTTGGATTATTAACTAGACGATTTTCAATAGATTTTTCGCACCTTTTCAAAATTTCATTTGACTCATTTTCCTTGTTAAGCTTCTTAAAAATATATGCTATGGTTACACTGTCTCCAACGTCAAAGGTATTTTCAGATTCAATCAACTTATTATATATTTCATTAGCCCCTTCAAAGTCCTTCTGATTAAATAATATATAGAACTTACCCCTATTACATTCTGATTTACAATTCATAATAAAACATATTGAATCAAGAAAATGCTCAGCTTTATTAAACTCTCCCTGTAAATTGAAAATATTACTTATTACTCTAGAATATATGCATTCCTGGGTTGTATTATCCGCATATTTAAGTGCTAGTCGAAAGTATTTTTCTGCTTTTGAATATTCAGCTAAACTAAGGAAAGCAATCCCTATATTATTATATATTGGATGATTTGAATCTTGTCCTGCCTCTAATGCTTTTTGAAAATATTTAAGAGCTGTGACATAATCTTCTTTTCCATATAAATATATCTGACCCATACCTAATAATATCCAGGGATTATTTGGATTTAACTGAATAGCTTTTCTAAGAAGTTTTATGCCTTCATCAGCCTGCCCCATATGGGTACCCAATAAAAATCCTTTAGCATGATAGCCACCAGGTTCCTCTGATCTTTTTTCAATCAATAAATCAAAATAATAGAGTGCTGAATCATAATTGCCTTTTAATTCATGAACCCTTCCTTTCCCACCTAAACCTATAACATTATCAGGATCAATTTTCTGTGCCTGATCAAATAGATTATAGGCTCGATTCAAGTCAAGGGTATCAAATGTAAAATAATAGTTCTGTATTGAAGCATTTCCTTTTAACTGTAAATCATAAGCCGCCATATTAGTAGTAGGTTTTTGCTCAATACGTTTTTCTTCTTTGGGCGTTATTATAGCATTTAATGATGAAGCAATTTTTTTTGCCAGATCACTTTGAAATTCAAATATTTGTTCTGTGTATTTTCCATCATAAACTTCTGACCACAGATGGTCTCCTGTATTTGCGTCAATTAACTGTGCTGTAATCCGGAGGTCATCTCCTGACTTTCGTACACTTCCTTCAACCAGATAACCTACATCCAATTCATTTCTAATAATATAAATATCCCGGTCCGTACTTCTGTATTTTTCAACTGAACTTCTTGATTTAACTTTCAATTCATTAATCTTTTGCAGCCGGTCAAGAAGTTCTTCCAACATTCCATTACAAAAATATTCATTGTCTTTGTTGGGGCTATCATCGTAGAAAGGCAAGACCGCAATAGATTTCTCTATTTCACCAACTGGCTTATTAGGAATTTTATACCAGATTAAGCCTCCAACAATTATTATTATCAATCCAGCCAGAATATAGTAGAGAACTTTGGTACTAGATGTTTTTTGCTTTTCTTCAGTAATGGGTTCAACCTCAACCTCATCACATTCTACTCTGTACACCTTAACCGGTTCGTCCACATTCTTTAAGGTCTTTTCTTCGATAAACTCAGTTATGATACCTTCCTTATTTTTAATATCCTTATATACTGCACCAGAAACATAAATACTACCTGCCTCAGTTAATTCTTCTAACCGGGAAGCCACATTCACTCCATCACCCAATACATCATTTCCTTCAAATACAACTTCTCCTGTATGAATGCCAATACGTAGTTCAATACCTTGATTTTTTGCTTGGGCCTGTATTTCGCCTGCGCAGCGGACGGCATAAGTGGCTGTATCAAAGCTGGCTAATATCCCATCACCCATTTCCTTCAGCCATTTCCCCCGAAATTTTTTGATAAGTGGTTTTTGGATGTTTCTGTTAGTGCGCAGTACTTCAAAGGCTTTCTTTTCATCCGATCCCATCAGGGCGGTATATCCGACAATGTCAGTGAACATGATGGCTGCTAACCTGCGTACTTCCATGGATGCAATGTCTTCAGCTGGGTAAATCGTGGGTACAATTTACCAGCGTAAATTCAATTTACTAAAAAATTGGAAAAGTCAAATGAAAAGCTCAACCCAAATAACCTTTACAACTTACGAGAGAAGGCGTCTTATGCATTCTTTTCTGCTTCGCAATAGAATAATACTATTTTACTATATCCCAGCAATCTCAGGCTTAAAAAGCATGTAATAGCTTTATTATAGACAATTCATAAATTCCAAACACCTCAGTGTTCAATATCTGGAATTTATTATGTGCTTAATAAGGTTAATTAACAAAATACATCTTGAGATTACCTCTATGTTTAACCTCAATTTCTCCCCGATACGTACATTCAATTTCATCCTTTACTTCATAGTACGTCGTTTCTGAAATGTTAATTTTGCCAGGTTCTGAATTAGATTCCATTCGTGCAGCAATGTTTACCGTGTCGCCCCAAATGTCATATTGCCATTTTTTTATTCCTACTATTCCAGCTACTACTGGTCCAGAATGAATGCCAATTCTTATCTCAAAGTGTATAATGTCATCTTCCGCATTGAACTCATTCTTCACAAAATTTATCATATCCTTAGCAGCAAAAACAACATTTTTGGGGTGTGCAGGATTAATAGTTGGAAGCCCTCCTGCACACATATATGAATCACCTATAGTCTTAATTTTTTCAAGACCATAAGTAGTTGTAATCTTGTCAAATTCTTTGTAATAAAAATCAATGCTTTTTACCAGTTGTTCAGGTTCAATATTTTCTGACAACTTAGTAAATTCTTTGAAATCTGTAAAGAGAACTGTAACCTGATCAAACTTCTTTGCTTCAACATAGCCATTTTGCTTCAATTCCTCAGCTGTTTCACTTGGAAGAATATTTAATAATAAATCCTCTGCTCGGTCTTTTTCTTTTTTTATTTTTGCCTTGGATCTTCGAATAGCTTGAAGCCTGCCCCAAATGCCTCCAGATAGTAATATAATTCCAAAACTGCCGTACATCATTAGATTGCGTTGCTTTGTCTTTTTATTGACCTCATCACGATGAAGCATTTCGGTTTTCAATTTATCTGATTCAAAAATCAAGCTATCCTCCATTCTTTTTCGTTGAAATTCTAATCGCATCATTTTTCTCTGAACTTCCTTCCCTTCCACGCTATCTTCCAGTAATATATATTCTTCGTAGTATTTAAGTGCGTTCTTATTATCTCTCAATCCTTTGTAGCTTTCATATAGACATTTATACAAATCTCTAAGAATATCTAAATCCTCATTTGCATAAACCATGCCTTTCTGACAGTAGCTGATGGCCTTTGTAAATTGTCTTTTCTTCACAAAAACCCTACCTAATGTTTCATAAGATTGTGAAAGCTGAATAGGGTTATTAATATCTGTACTGATTTCAATAGATTGAAACAAGTTATCTATGGAACGATCCAAATCCCCCATATCAAAATATATATCACCTAGAAAATAGTATACTATTGCAGTCTTTTCTCTATTACCGATCTCCTGGAAAAACTCCAACGATTGTGTTCCATATTCTATTGCTTTGGAATAATTACCCCGCTTTTGGAAAATCATTCCCAGATTATGATTTAAATCACCTTTCTCAAAAGTTGCTCCAATTTCATTGCACAAATCGATTCCCTTTAAATAGTAACTTTCAGCATAATCCAGATCATTTATTGACATATATACATTTCCAATGTTATTATAAACAGCAATAATATCCCCTGGATCATCTAAATTTTCTCGAATTCTTAAACATTCAAAATAACTGGATAATGCGGCATCATAAATCCCATGTGAATGATATGTATTTCCTAAATTAAGGTAATTATTAGCCAAATTTGTAGAATCTTTTATATCCATGCTTACGGCTAATGCTCTAGTATGATATTCCAAAGCTTCGTTGTAATTTCCAGCGATACTATAGGTAACTCCTATTTTATCAAGTGCGTATGAAATACCTACGCTGTCATTGTTCTGCATAGTAATATCCAAACTTTTTTCATAGTGATAAATAGCGCTATCATAATTAGAAAACATCTCATGTATCCATCCTACGGAATGATGAAGTTGTCCTTCAAAAAAAATAGATCCTAATTCTTGACTTAGTTTTAATGCTTTTTGATTATAGATTAGTGCTTCTTCAAAATCTGATTGATCAATTAGAATGCCACCAATGCTATAATATAGCTTTAATAATTTTGGTTTATCGTTTAGTTCTTCCCGTATTTTTAAGGATTTCAACAAATAGAAAATTGCCTGGTCATAATCTTTTTGGGTATGGTAAATCGATCCAATGTTATTATATGCTGTACCAATAAATTCTTTGTTCCCAATTTCTAAACTCAATTCAAGATATTTAAAATAGAATTCTCGAGCGAGGGAATAATCTCCTTGGTAATAATATGCTATTCCTACATTATTCAATGATTGAGCTTCCCATGTTTTTTCTCCTTTTTTCTGAGCAAATGATAACTCCTGCTGAGCAAACATAAGTGAGCTATCGGGATTGATTTTTAGCAAACTCAGGAAAAGGTTGTCAATAGCCCTAAGACGAACTGTATCATCAAGTGATTTGTTAGTCCATATTGAAATTAAACTATCAGTATTTTGGCCTAAAGTATTTATGATTGATAGTGACATAAATGCTAGACATATCAATAGATGTTTCATAGTATTACAATTTAACGAGCATGCCGATCAAAAACAATCATGCATTGAATTTTAAGGCTTTTATGAAATCCAACTAAAATCTATGGGCGATTGAGTATATATGGCAGGTCCAAAACTTATGAATTAATAAAAATGTTGATATCTGGAATTTGTGTTGATTTTATTATTTAGGCTCAAGAAAATCAATCACTAATCAACCAATCCTTTAGCCCCAATGATAACCACGAAGAGAAAGCGTCTGATGCATTCTTTTCTACTTCACAACAGATATACCACTTTAAAATATCCCTACGATCTCAGGCTTGAAAAGCATGTAATAACCATACTCTATACAATTGCATTGCATTTTGCCAATCACTATCTTTATCAACGTAACAATTTTTTAATTGATGCTGGTATATAACTTTTACCAACGAATAGTTAGCTGTAATAATTTACCATGACTATCGTCCACGGCCAAATAGAATCGTTAAAAAGAATAAAAGCTACATTATATCAAAAAGGTATTATTAGATTTAATTCAATAGGTGATATCAATGATTTTATCAAAAACTATGAATTAGAAAAACAAGAAATATTTATTCAAATAGAGCATGATGTAAATATTGAAATCGATAGACTACAAGCAGATAGAATTAAATTCCAAAATAATTATGATAGTTTAAAAACTCAGATTGTAAATAAGCTCAATAATAAAATTGTAAAACTAAAAAGTAAGTATGACCTTATTAAATCAAGAAATACAACTAATCTGTTAAAAAGAATATTCTATTGGTTTCAACTTTGGATTCTAAATTGTAAGAAAACAAAGATGGAAAAGAATTTTAATAAAATCATACATCAATACACCTTTTAAAATGTGAAATAGTACACTAAAAATCACCTTGTTATAATCACTCTCTATGAATAGATTGATCTGCATATATATACCTTTAAAATTCAACAAAATACTTGATTTTTAGGTTTGAATTGTAGTATCTTGATTAAAACGCATCTCTGATAATCATGAAAGCAGTAAGCTATTTATTGCTTCTTCCATTAGCGATGATTGTTCTTTTCACTCAATGTGAAAAGGATGAACCTGAGCCAGAGCCTCAACCTAAGCATGAAATCACTGATGTCAATTTTTTAAATGCGCTCATCGAAAGGGGAGTTGACACAAACGGCGACAGTATAATCAGTTCAGTAGAAGCTGCAGCAGTCACTTATTTAAACATTTATGAATGTGATATTTCAGATGTGAGTGGAATTGAAAAATTTGTCAATTTAGAAACTCTTTATTGCAGTAATAACCAATTGACCAGCCTTGATATTTCCAGAAGCCTTGACTTAAAATGTTTGGATTGCTCAAATAACAAATTAACCAGTCTGGATGTTTCAAAATGTACTACCTTAAGTGATTTGTATTGCGAATATAATCAATTGAGCACCCTGGATGTTTCTAATAATGTTACTCTAGATCGTTTAAACTGCAGCGCTAACAAATTAACCACCCTGGATGTTTCTCATAACATTGCCTTAACAAGTTTGAGTTTCCATAATAACCAAATATCCACTATTGACCTTTCGAATAACACTGCCTTAACAGGATTATATTGCATTAATAACCAATTAACAACCCTTAACATTTCTACTAACAAAGCCATAGAAAGGTTAGAGGTTTGGAATAACCACATAACTAGTTTGAATGTTTCTAATAGTACTTCCTTAATATATTTGCACTGTAGTGATAACCAATTAGCTGATCTCGATGTTTCCAATAACACAGCTCTGGAATTTTTACGCTGCGAAAATAACCAAATAGCAATTCTTGATGTAACTTATAACAATGCCTTAGACTTTTTAGATTGTTCAGATAACCAATTAACCATACTTGATGTCTCTAATAGTATTGCCTTAACAGGAATGCGTTGCAATAATAACCAATTAACCAAACTTGATGTTTCTAATAATACAGCCTTAAGAAGTTTGGGTTGCTCAGATAACCAGATAACCAGTCTAGATGTTTCAAATAACACTGCTCTGAGATCATTAGACTGTGAAAATAACCAACTAGCAACTCTTGATGTTTCAAATCAACCTGATTTGCACGAATTATATTGCGGTAGCAATCAAATAACCAGCCTTGATCTATCGAATCAGCCTGATTTACACATCCTGTCATGTGGTGGTAATCAACTGACCAGTCTTGATATTTCAAATAATTCTAATCTTGGTCTGGGAGTAGGTTATTGGATCAGTTGCTTCCTGGAAATAGGGGATATGCCAAGCCTTGAAGAAGTATGTGTATGGTGGATACCCTTTCCTTATCCAGGTTTTCTGCTTTGTGCAGATGACAGCCCGAATGTCTATTTTACTACGAATTGCAGTGAATAGTTATTATTAATTATTAACCATAGGTAATGAAGTTAATTGTCAGATCAATACTGTGTATGTTGACTGTAGTTATTCTGATTCAATGTGAAAGGGATGAACCAAATCCTCAGGTAATAATCTATGATAATAATTTCTTAAATGCGCTCATTGATAGAGGAGTCGATACAAATGGCGATAGCATTATCAGCTTAGCAGAAGCTGAAGTTGTCAACTATCTGGATGTTTCCAATTGTGGTATTTCGGATATGAGCGGTATTGAAGCATTCATTAATCTGGACACCCTGTTATGTTATGACAACCGATTAACCACCCTGAATGTTTCGAATAATAATTCCTTATTGAGGTTATTTTGCTCATTTAATCAATTAGCCACCCTTGATGTTTCTAAGAACACTGCATTAATAGCATTAACTTGTGAAGATAACCAACTAACCACCCTTGATGTTTCTAAGAATACTACTCTGGAATATTTAAGAATAGCAGGTAACCAATTAACTACTCTTGATCTTACCAATAATATTGCTTTAAAACGTGTGGAATGTGCAGATAACCAATTAATCAGCCTTTATATTTCGAATAAACTAGCTTTGGAATATCTACGTTGTGATGATAATAAATTAACCACTCTTGATATTACTGGTGACACTGCTTTAGAAGATCTAATGTGCTCTGGTAACCAATTGACCACACTTGGAATTTCCAGTAATACTGCTCTGAAATCGTTAAGCTGTGGATATAACCAATTAACCACTCTTGATGTTTCCAATAATACTATCTTAACAATTTTGGGTTGCTCGGATAATCAATTAACCACTCTTAATATTTCTAAAAACACTGCCTTAAAATGGTTATTCTGTGATAACAATCAATTAACCACGCTGGATATATCTAATAACACTTTTCTTGAATGGTTTACTTGCTCATATAACCAATTGAGCAGCCTGGATGTTTCTAATAATACTGCCCTGACATGGCTGAATTGCGCAGGAAACCAGTTAACCACCCTTGATGTTTCCAGTAATACTGCCTTAATATTTTTGTGGTGTGGAGGAAATCTACTAAACACCCTTGATATCTCTAATAATATTTCTCTTGGTCTTGGAGCAGGGGGTCATGGTAGTTGTTTCCTGGAGATCGAAAATATGCCGAGCCTGGAAAAGGTATGTGTCTGGAAACTGCCCTTTCCTCCTAGAGGCTTTTATCTTTGTGCAGAAGACAGCCCAAATGTATACTTCATTTCAGAGTGCAGTAATTAGGAGCATGCAAGAATATTTCATTCTCCACATCCCGAAATTTATAAATAAAGATCCATATCATCTTAATAAAACATTTCGCAGCTATGATCAGTAGTTATTCCTCAAAAGAAATGATTTTTGATATTGGATCAATGAAAACCTATGCGAAACAGTTAATTGGAAAAGGCAAGCCTTATGAGCCTTTATTAATTGAAATATAAAATCAAGACTATTTTTACAATGATGAAAAACCACTGCCAACCCTGAATGAACTCCTGCTGGCGCGCGTTTAACGAAGTGTAACGCGTGACTTTCTTTTTCCCCACTCCGAACAGAAATCCTTTATAATTTATTTATTTTTCAGCACTTTTTTTTGGTGTACAGTCAGGATGACAATAATTAATGAAAATTCCGTTTAAATTGAACACGGTATTCCGGGGAAACTGGACACCTTCCAGGTATAGCATAAATAAATATAATTAATTGTCTTCAG
>Ga0209536_100003435_pt1 | contig 25452 bp, 21 predicted proteins | sample DeeMarSeWOR28_12_FD_187461 | JGI IMG/M metagenome (GOLD analysis project Ga0209536, IMG submission 187461) | Marine sediment microbial communities from White Oak River estuary, North Carolina - WOR-2-8_12 (SPAdes) (version 2) | ecosystem: Environmental > Aquatic > Marine > Intertidal zone >...
CAAAAATGTTTCAGTGATAAGCTCACCGACTTTTTCTTCAGCATCCAGTGAAATAAATCCGTCGCGGCGAAGCACTGCCAGACCGAGGTAGCCCCGATCCGCTCCCAACCAACCGGCACTGGTGAGTCGTCCGACGGCGCGGTCGTTGCAGGTGACGGTCGAGCGGCCGGCATCGGGTTCGGCTTCGAACCTGAGCCCGACTAGACGCCTGTTCACATGACCACGGAAGTGGAGTCGCGCCACGGTTTCCTGCCCCACATAGCACCCCTTGGAGTGTGACACTGCTGCCAACTCGTCAAATCGGACTTCTTGAGGCAGGGTCTTTGCGTCGATCTCAGCACCTAGGCGAGGCCAGCCGGCGACAATCCGTGCCAACTCCAGCGCCGCGCTACTCGACCCCAATGCTCCGGCATCGACCAACGACTCCGCTAGCCGCCCGGCTCGTTCGGTCGCAGTGTCGATTTGAACCGCGAAGGGCCGATCACCGGCCGGCCGTGCTACGACGCGGTCAGCGCTCTCGCGGAAGTAGCCTGCCTGCGGTACGGGTAGCCCGGCCCCATTGGCGACGTCGACCGCGAGCGCTCCGACCACACGGAGCACGCTGCGGCTGTCAGAGCGGTCAGTGAAGCGTGCCAGGCGAGGAGGCAACGATCGCTGAAAGATCTCGAGCAATCGTGTCTTGCCTTGCGGCGGCACGTAGAGCGTCAAACTGGTGCCACGGTGCGCTACCCACATGTCGCTCACGATCATGCCCTTTGGTGTCAGCTGGGCGCCGTACTGGAAGGCCTCGCCGCTTGGTTGCTCCAAGTCGCACGTCACCAATCCCTGTAGACACTGTAGCACACCCGGACCGGTCAACTCGATGACCGAGTCGGGCACGATGGCAACGGCCGCGCCGTCTCGCAGCGCAGCCACCGCTTCGGGCACCGGTCCCTCCGACCGCATGAGAAACACGGTTGGCGCTGCCGGGCTTGGCGAGTCAGCGGTCATAGAAGCCAGCCAATTCGTACGATCGGTCGAGGATTTCGATAGGGTGTACGACCGGGATCTCGTACCCAGCCGCTGCCAATCCCGCGCCGATCTGCATGATGCAACCCGGGTTGCCCGTCGCCACTAAATCGGGTGCTGCGGCCAGCAGTGCTGCGATCTTCTGGCTCAGCACGGCACGAGACAGCCGCAGCTCCGTGAGTGAATAGCTACCGGCACTGCCGCAACAAAGCGCCGCGTCTCTATGGTGAACCACTTCGACTCCCGGGATCGATTCAAGTAGCTCGAGCGGTGCTGTGGCAATTCTCTGGGCATGCAACAGATGACAGGGTGGATCGTAGGCAACCCTGAGGCTCACGGCCTTACCAATGCGGGGTCCTAGGGCTGCGAGCAGTTCAGATACATCTCGTACTCTTTCGCTCAGCGCTGTTGCCTCTGACGCAAGCGGATCGTCCTGGAGCAGCCGCCCGTAGGTCTTCAGCATCGCTCCGCACCCCGCGCTGTCGACCGCAATCAGGCAATCGGGGTGGTCAGCGAAGGCCGCCACGTTCTGGCGCGCTAGCTCGAGCGCCCTGTCGTGCTCTCCGGTGTGCGCGTGCAGGGCCCCACAGCAGGTCTGCTGCGGAACGTCGATCACGCTGTAACCATTGGCATCGAGGGTGCGCCGGGTCGCCGCATGCACGTGACTGAACAGGCCGTCCATGATGCAACCGGTGAGCAGGGCCACGGGACGGTCTCGCTTTGGGTCCGGTACCGCACCGGCCGCCCCGTTGCCACCTCGCACCGGCCGCCGTCTCGAGTTCATTGTGCGCAACCGATCGCGCGTGGCCGCCAGCATTCCCCAGGCAAATCCCAGGCGCGATTTGCCACTCAGCAGGTGCGCCGCTGGTCTGAGCCACCTAGCGAATAGCATGAGCGGGTCGCGCAGTCGCCGGTCGGCCATCACGATGTTGACCGCCCGGACTGTGAGTGGCGGCGGGCGCGAGCCGGCTATGAGCGCTCTCACTTCTTCCAGCGCGCCGCCGTAGTCTACGCCGGACGGACAGGCCGGCTCGCAGCCTAGGCATCCGAGGCAGCGATCCAGGTGGTAGGCCAAACGCGACTGGTGGATCGCAGAGCCGCGTCGAGCCAAGCTCTGCATCAGGACAATCCGTCCCCTGGGACTGTCGGCTTCGTCGCCGGTGGCCAGATATGTCGGACAGCTCTGCAGGCAGAAACCGCAGTGGACGCAAGGCTCGAGACCACTCACTGTGTGAGTTGTCACGACTGGTCACCCAGTGGGACGGAAAACGTCCCTTGGGGATCGAACGCCTTCCACAACGAGTGCACTATTCTGCCGACGGAATCGCGGTAGGCCCCGAAGTGACCCAACTCAGACCGAACCGGCCAGGGAGCGCGCTCCAGGGTGACCGGCATCTCGCGTTGCGCCGCGATGCCTCGAATCAGCCGCAGCTGGCCAGCGTCGGCAGATCCACTCCAACGCACGACACCCGCAAGCACATTGACCGAGATCCAGTCTTCGCAGTTCCCATCCAGGTAGTGGGCGATTGTGTCGAGGGCATCGTCCAGCGAGGATGTCAGAGTGCCCAGTCGCAGTGTCGTCGGTGCAGCCGTGATGCCGGCAAGTGTCTCCTGCCAGAATCCAGCGGCGCGGGTCGCCCCGTAACGCTCCAATGTGAGCCCCGATGCTGCGGTGATCGCATCCCGCTCGGCCGCCACCGCGACGTCGGATCCCACGACACGCACCGCCAGCACCCAATGATCGGCCTGTCCCGCCCGGGGCGAGATGACCTCGAGCGCTGCTGGAATGAACCCGCTCTCCAAGACGGCTCGGGCTCCGTTCAGCAACTCATCGCGGTCACCGCGGGCAACCAGCGTGAGGTCCGCGCGCGGCACTGCGCGAAGCCGGAGATGCACCGAGGTGATCAGGCCGAACGCCCCAAAGCTGCCTGCCGCCAACTTCGTGATGTCGTAGCCCGCTGCGTTCTTGACCACTCTGCCACCAGTCTGGACCACACGCCCGTCTGCCGTGAGCAGCGTCTGTCCCAGCAGCTGATCTCGAATCGTGCCGAAGCCGGTGCGTAGAGGTCCCGCAGTTGCACATGCCACGACCGATCCCACCGACCGACCGGCCCCCGGCGGATCGAGTGGGACCCAGGTTCCCTCGTTAGCGAGCAGAGTGCGAAGTTCGTCCCACTTGGTGCCGGCCCTGACCGTAACGACCATGTCTGCCGGGTTCAGGTCGACGATGCCGGTCAAGCGCCTGGTGCTGAGAACCAGGTGTGCAGGAGCATCCGGTGGCATCCAGCTGCCACATCCCTCGATCCGTACCCGCCACCTCTGGGCGTGTGCTGTCCGAAGTATCAATGCACATTCGGCATCCGATGCCGGGACGGCTCGAGGCGTCCCGACGGCGTCGGGTTCGGCCAGCCCGTCATCGCCGATGAGTGCCCGGATCCTCGCTGCAATCGTCATGGCTCTCGACACGAATGTGCCGGCAGCACCTTTCCGGGGTTGGCCAGCTCATGGGGGTCGAACACGCGCCGAATGCGCCTCATCATACCCAGCGTGTCGGCGGTGAAAACGAGAGGCATGTAGCGGAGCTTGTCGGATCCCACTCCGTGCTCGCCGGTGATCGTTCCACCAGCAGCAATGCAGGTATGCATGATCTCGGCTGAGGCTCGTTGCACCCGATCCGAGAGTCCCGGCTGCGATCCGTCAAACGAGATATTGGGGTGCAGATTACCGTCGCCGGCGTGAAACACATTGCAGATCGATAGCCGATGTCGCTTGCCGATCGCACCGATCTGCTCGAGCACGTCGGGTAACCTGGAGCGTGGCACCACGGCATCCTGTACGACGAGGTCGGAGCCGATCCTGCCCAACGCACCGAACGCCTTCTTGCGGCCTTGCCACAACCTTTCGCGCCGCTCGGGATCGCTCGCCACCAGCACGTTGCGCGCTCCGCCGGAAGCGAGCAGCGCTTCGACCTCGTTTGCCTCGGAGGCCACCGCGCCTTCGTCCATTCCGTCCAGTTCGATCAGGAGAACGGCGCCCGCATCCGTGGGATATCCTGCAGCGTAGACCGAGGCCTCCACGATGGCAATGCAGTTCGCGTCCATTATCTCCAGGGCGGCGGGCACGAAACCCTCGGCTATGATCGATGTTACTGCCTCAGCAGCGGCTCGCAGTGCCGCGAAGTCAGCCAGCAACGTGCGGACTGCCTTCGGGATCGGAGTGAGCCTCACGGTGATCGCGGTGGCAAGCCCGAACGTGCCCTCGCTTCCAACGAAGAGGCCGACCAGATCGGGGCCCCAGGACTCACCACCTGACGATCCGAGCTGCACCAGTTCCCCGTTGGGCAGCGCCACTTCCAGCGCCAATACGTGGTTCGATGTGACTCCGTACTTCAGGCAGTGGGGTCCACCCGCATTCTCAGCGACGTTTCCACCGATCGTGCATGCGCTCTGGCTGGAGGGGTCGGGTGCATAGTGCAGTCCGAATGGCTCAGCGGCTGTGCTGAGCCGGGCGTTGACTACACCGGGCTCCACCACCGCTCTTCGGTTCGTGGCATCGATCTCCAGGATGCGGGTGAGACGCGTGAGTACGACCAGCACCGAGTCGCTTCGCGCCAGCGCGCCGCCCGAAAGGCCGGTGCCCGCGCCGCGGGCAACGAAGGGTATCTGAAAGTGGTGCAAGATGCGGAGGACCCGGAGTACCTCGTCGCGGCAGCCGGGGATTACGGCGGCCCCGGGGCGGGAGACGTGAGTGGGAAGTCCGTCGCTCGCAAACGTGGCCAGTTCTGCCTGGTCGGTCTTGAGCCACTCAGGTCCCACGGCGGCGGCCAGTGCATCGAGCGCCTGAGATGGAATCATGTCCAATAATAAGGCAACCGGCCCGGAGGCCGGTAAGCATGGCCGGTAGCATCGGCTTTCCGCTGGGTATTCTTCGCCGCCAACGAAAACGGCCCGGGTGTCGACCCGGGCCGTTGAGCAGGCCAAACCACCGTTGCCTGTCCTACGCCGCCCTCCAGAAACCCATCAGCGCCGGTCCGTCCGGACTGTCGCGCAGCTTCTCGAAAGCTCTCTCCCTGATTTGTCTGATCCGCTCACGAGTAACCCCCATCAGAGCGCCGATCCGCTCGAGGGTCATGCCTTCGGAGCCCTCCTCGAGACCGTAATACAGGTAGAGTATCTTGCGCTCTCTCGGCGTGAGATACTTCTCGAACGCCTTTTCGATGAACTCCCGCATCAGGTTCCCGTCAGTGCGGTCTTCGATCTCGGAGCCTTCCTGCCCAGCGAATCGCTCACCCAGCGTGGCGGCGTCCTTGTCGGTTCGGTCGATTGGCGCGTCCAGCGAGACCTCCGCAGCCGTCATGCGACGCGCGTTACGTACGTTCGCCACCGAATCATCCAGCGCCTTGGCAATCTCTCGGTCAGTCGGCTCGCGCCCCAGCTCCTGCGACAAGAACGTCTCGGTTCGGGACATGCGGATCAGGTGGCTGTTCTGATTGAGCGGGATCCGTACACTGCGAGTCTGTTCCGCCAGGGCCTTGAGCACAGCCTGACGGACCCACCAAACGGCATACGAAATGAACTTCACTCCCTGATCGGGATCGAACTTCTTCACTGCCTTCAGCAACCCCTCGTTGCCGATCGCGACCAACTCCGATAGATCGAGGCCATGCCCCTGGTACTTCTTAACGTACGAGATGACGAACCGCAGATTGGCGGTCACGAGCTGCTCGGCAGACTTGCGGTCTCCCTTGCGAGCGCGACGGGCCAGGCGGCGCTCTTCCTCGGGATCCTTGATCAATGGGAGTTTTTGGATGTCCTGCAGGTATTGGTCGAATGCCGTGGACGAGCCAGCGTAGAAAAAGGCCTTCGATTTGCTCGCTTGGAGCTGGGTCATACACGCTCCTATACCTAAAGACTCGGGCCACTTGGGAGAGGGGTGGGCACAACGAGGAAAGCCCGCCAAAATGGCCGACGACGCGGGGCGAATATAGGCGGTCTCGGGATGTCAGTCAAGAAAAAACTAGTTTTCCACATCACAAACTATGTGTCGATATCCGGTTCTGCGATCTGTCCACTCGACGGTCAGGAGCGTGCGGAAAACTGTATGTGGATTGTTTTCGTAACTGATTTCTTTACAAAAACTTAAGTCCCGTAGGCGTGTGTTGATGAATGGGACAAGTCATTGGGCCACTTTAGGTTATACAGATCGGCTCCAGGCATCACGAATGACCGATGTTGGCACGACGTGCGTCCAGGCTTCGGTCGGGTCTCGCGCCATCGCACCCAGGCGGGCCGGCAGTGCAAACCTGACAGATCCGTCTCGCTTCTTCTTGTCGTATTCCATGTGCTGCAGCAGGTCATCCAGCCGCCACTCGGGGGGACGCGCCACCGGAAGGTCGAGCTGTACCAATGCCTCACGTAGCGCGGTTGGGACGGCGTCATCGGTCACGCCGAGTCCGGTCCCGATTGCGGCTTCGGCGAGCATGCCCATGGCGACGGCTTCCCCGTGTAGCAGTTCGTATAGAGAGATCGCCTCCAGCCCGTGTGCCACGGTGTGGCCGAAATTCAGCACCGCCCGCCTGCCGGCTTCCAGCTCGTCTTCGGCCACCACCTGGGCTTTGATCTCCACGCTGCGCTGGACGACTCGGATCAGGCTGGCCGGATCCAGGTTCAGGATCAGCTTCGACTGCGATACGAGCTGTCGTAGGTAGTCAGCGTCGGCGATGGCTCCGTGCTTGACGGCCTCGGCCAAACCCGCTGACAGGTGCCTCCGCGGAAGGGTATTGAGGGTCGTTATGTCGGCGATCACGAGGCGCGGCTGATGAAACGCCCCAACCAGGTTCTTACCATGAGTGGTGTCGACTCCGGTCTTGCCCCCTACAGAGCTGTCGATCATGGCTAATGACGAGGTCGGTACTTGGATGTAGGGAACGCCACGCAGGTAAGTCGCCGCCACGAATCCGGCGAGGTCACCTACGACTCCGCCACCCAGTGCCATGACCGCTGCGTCCCGGCCGAAGCCGGCTGCCAGCAGTCTGTCGGTCAGTTCCTGCCATGTGCCGCGGCTCTTGTGTTGCTCGCCCGCCGCGAACTGGAACAGGGAGCAACGGGCCTTTCCGCCGAGTCGCTCGACGACCGCTGGTCCGTAGAGCGGGCCCACAACCGAGTCGGTGATGATCGCGTAGCGACTGGCCGGCGCGTGTTCTGCTGCCAATTCTGCTACGTCTCGCAGCAGGTTCTGGCCGATTAGTATCTGGTAGGACCGGGCTCCCAGTGGGACCGTGACCGAGACGGTTGTTATAGCCGGATCTCTCCATGGATGACGGTTACGGCCTCACCTCCAACCCGCACTTCGGTGATCTCACCCCCGTTCCCGACAGCGATCTCGACGTGTATTCGACTGGGCCGGCCGATCTCGAGTCCCTGTTCGACCATCACGGCCCCGAATCCGTCGTGCGGCCGAACGATGTTGTGCCATACCAGGTAGGAACCGAGCGCCCCCGCGGCACTTCCCGTGGCGGGGTCTTCCGGTACGCCCAGTCCGGGCGCGAACATGCGGCAATGGACCGTAGCCCCTGAGTCGACCGTCTCTGGTGTGTAGCACATGGCGCAATCGGTTCCCAGTTCCCTAAGCAGGCTTACCAACTTCCCTCCAGCACCGCCACTGGGAAGACGCTGCAACTCGGCCAGAGACCGAATCGGGACCATCAACTGTGGCAGCGCGGTGGAAACCACCTGGGGTTGCGGATCGCTGAGTACGGTGTCTTTCTGTCCACCCAATGCGAGGCCCAGTTCGGACGAGTTAGCCACTAGCTGTCCGAACTCCGGTAACGCCTGCACCATGACGACCCGGCCCGGTTTTCCGCCTTTGCTGTAAACGTCCACGGGCAGAACGCCGGCACCTGTCTCCTGAGTGAACCGTTCTACCCCGTGATCTGGCAACTCGATCTGACCCAGTTCCGCCAACAACCACCATGTCCCGATCGTTGGATGACCGGCAAGAGGGATCTCTGCGTTCGGTGTGAAGAAACGGACTCGTCTGGTCGCTCGGTCCGAAGGGAACACGAATGTAGTCTCCGAGAGATTCATCTCCCGGGCGATCGCCTGCATGGTCGTGTCGTTCAGCCCCTCGGCGTCGGGGAACATGGCCAGTGCGTTGCCCGTGAGCGGAGTGCGGGTGAACACGTCGGCCTGGTAGAAGGGATAGCTGGTCATGGCTACCATCTGGTGTCTGGAATCTTGGTCCGGTGGTTTGCCAGTCGAGCCAGCACGAAGAGCAGATCCGACAGGCGGTTGAGAAAGACCAGCACGAGGGCGGGCACCGTCTCTTGCAGGCCGAGTGCCACTACACTGCGCTCGGCCCTGCGACACACCGATCGAGCGTAGTGCAGCTGCGCACTCTTGCCACAGCCGCCCGGCACGATGAACGCCGTCAGCTCGGGCAACTCATCCTCGACGCGATCGATCGCCGCCTCGATTTCGGCTATTCTAGCCTGCGGGATCGCCGTCTTCTCCAGAGCCTGCGCGACCTTGTCTGGTGCCGGACTCGCCAGCTTGCTCCCGATCGAGAACAGGTCCCGCTGAACGCCGCCGAGTAGATCGCTCTCCAGGTCTCGTGGTTCCGTGGCAATGGCCAGTCCGATTACGCAGTTGAGTTCATCGATGTCCCCGTACGCTGCCACGCGCGGGTCGCTTTTGGGCACCCGGCCTCCCCCGAACAGAGAAGTCTCTCCCGCGTCACCCGACTTGGTGTAGATCTTCACACGTGCCAAGGTAGGCTTAAGGGCAGTGAGGCGGTAGGGTGATGGGCGCTGATGTGAGCCCCACTCTTGGCCCCGTCCTGCCCTTCCGCCCTACCGCCGATTCTGTATCATCCAACGACACACGAGACCAGGGGGAGGAGTGACGGCCATAGGAACGATTTCCGAGCCGCTACGGGTGGCTATCGTCGGTTCAGGGCCGGCCGGCTTCTACGCCGCCGAGCATTTCTTCAAGCAGAGCGAGTTGGCGGTGCTGGTCGACATGTTCGACCGGCTGCCGACGCCGTTTGGACTCGTGAGGTTCGGTGTGGCTCCCGATCATCAGAAGATCAAGAATGTGACGAAGGTCTTCGACAAGGTGGCGTCGAGAGCGCAATTTCGATTCTTCGGCAATGTGGATGCGGGAAGGGACATTGGGCTCGAGGATCTGAAGCGGCACTATCACCAGATCTGTTTCGCCACCGGTGCGCAGACCGACAGGCATCTCAACATACCTGGTGAGGACTTGGAGCGCAGTCACCCGGCTACCGAGTTCGTAGCGTGGTACAACGGTCATCCGGACTTCCGCGATCTGGAGTTCGATCTCTCGGTCGAGAAGGTCGCCGTGGTGGGTGTCGGCAATGTTGCCGTTGACGTTGCACGGGTACTCTGTCGGACGCCTGAGGAGCTGGCACAGACGGACATCGCCGACAACGCGCTCGACGCCCTGCGTCGGAGCCGGGTCAGGGAAGTCTTCATCGTGGGTCGGCGGGGTCCAGCGCAGGCCGCGTTCACCAACGCTGAAATCAAGGAACTCGGTGAGTTACCGGGAGCCGACCTGGTTGTGCTCCCGGAGGAAGCGGAACTCGACGTGCTGAGCAAGGCGCAGTTGAAGGATGGCGATGATGCCACCGTGGCCCGAAAGGTGGCGATCATTCAACAGTATGCCCGTGCCCAGAAACGGGGTTTGGCAAGGACGCTGACGATTCGGTTTCTCGTCTCACCGGTTGAGCTGAGAGCTGACGAGGCGGGCCGGGTTGCGGGCATGCGGTTGGTGAAGAACTCATTGCGTTGTTCTGAAGACGGTTCGCTGCGGCCGCTGCCGACCGATGTTCACGAAGATCTGGACGTGGATCTGGTATTCCGGTCGGTGGGTTACCGCGGGGTCGCGATACCCGGTTTGCCGTTTCACGACGTCTGGGGTTTGGTGCCCAACGAGCAAGGCAGGGTCATCGATCCCGACACCGAGACGCCGCTGACCGGTATCTACGTAACTGGTTGGATCAAGCGCGGTCCCTCCGGGGTGATCGGGACGAACAAACCGGATGCGGTGGAAACCGTGCGTGCCATGCTCGAGGATGTGGCTGCGGGCGGTTCGCTGCAGCCACAGCGCCCCGATCCCGAATCGATATCTGAGTTGGTGGCTGAGCGTCGTCCGGAGTTCTTTTCGTACGAAGATTGGAAACGGCTCGATGAACTCGAGATCGACCGAGGAAAGTCGCAGGGAAGGCCTCGTGTCAAGTTCACTTCGGTGCCGGAAATGCTCTCTCAACTGGGGCGATAGTAGCTCTGAAGCTCGCGGCGGTCTGTTTCGTCTTGGCGGTCGGCCTGGCGGTTGGTCCCCCGGCCCTTCTTGGGCAAGAACAGGAGACGCGGGGTTTGGTCGTGCGTGATCTCTCGTTTGCGGGGAATCAAGCCATCGATGATGCCACCCTGCGTATGTCGGTGGCGACTTCTCGCTCCTCGGCATTCGCCAGATGGCCAGTAGTTCGAGGGCTGGGATTTGGGGCAAAGAAATATCTCAACGAAACCCAGTTACGCAGAGACGTTCTCAGGATACTCGCGCTCTATCGGCGCGGTGGCTACCGTGAGGCCACCGTCGATACGGTAGTGCGACGAACCGATCGAGACGTGTACATCAGGTTCATTATCGAGGAGGGAGAACCGGTACGAGTCACGTCGTTCGAGCTGATGGGCCTCGCTGGAATCGTGGAGGAACGGCGGCTCGTTTCCAACCTTCCGCTTCGGGTCGGCGACCCGTTCAACCTCTTACAGCTGCAGTTGTCGGCCGACAGCGTCCGCGCTCTGCTGCGAAACCGAGGTTTCCCGTTTCCCGAGATCTTCGTGGGTTACGACGTCAGCCTGGAGCGGCGCACCGCCGACGTTTCGTTCAGCGTGTCACCTGGGCGTCGGGCAACCATCGATACCGTAGTGGTGACCGGCACGGAAACGATCGAAGAGAGCGTGGTGCGCAGAGCCATTTCCGTGCGGGAAGGCGACGTCTTCGACGAGAGCAAGCTGTTCCGCAGCCAGCTCGATCTCTATCGGCTGAACCTGTTCAACTTCGTGAGCGTAGGAATCACTGATTCGCTGGAACAGGCACAAGACGACACGACAGTGACGGTGCGTGTCCGCGTTGCGGAGGCGAACTTGCACCGCCTTCGCTTGGGTGGAGGATACGGCACGATTGACTGTTTTCGGGTGCTCAGCGGCTGGACGCTGTACGACTTCTTCGGTGCAGGAAGGACCCTCGATCTCTCGGCTCGATTCTCCAAGCTTGGCGTGGGGAAGCCGACAGATTGGGGATTCCAAAACAGTGTCTGTCCGGCGCTCAAGGAGGAGGACGCAGTACGTCTCAAGCTCAACTACAACGTGGCGGTCAGCCTGCAGGAACCGTTCTTCCTGTCGAACCGCACCAGCGCTGCGTTGACCTTTGGAGCCGAGCAGTTCACGGAGTTCGCAGCATACTTGAGGCAGTCGATCGGCGGCGCGTTCGCGGTGACGTGGAGGACGCCGTTGGAGATACCGATCACTGCAACATATGCGTTGGGTCGGGCCAAGACCGAGGCCGACCCGGCGACCTTCTGCCAATTCCTCAACGTCTGTCGAATCGAAGACACCCAGGTGTTCACTGAACCGCGCTTTCGCGCAACTGTCGGCTTGAATTTCGTGTGGGATCGTGCTAACTCGGTTCTCAATCCCACGAGGGGATACAGGCTCACCGCCGAGTTCCGCCACGCGAATGACTTATTGGGCTCCGACTCGCTGATTCAGTTCACGCGAGGCGTAATGGAATTCGCCTCCTACTATCGGGTCGCGCGGCGCTCGGTGTTCGCCTGGCGTCTGCGGTTTGGAGCGGTGGTTGCGCCGCGTCTGGATCTGGGGAGCGGCGCCGAGCGGTTCATTCCGGCCGAGGACCGCATGTATGGTGGTGGCCCCAACAGCGTGCGCGGGTACGGACAGAATGAGCTGGGGCCACTGGTGCGGGTCCTCGAGAGAGGGACATACGATTCCACGACCGGCTCGGTCAGCGACGACGCCGTGGTGCGAACCTCCGCATCCGGTGGGGATCAGCTCATGTTCGCCAACGCGGAACTGCGGTTCCCGTTGCCGCTTTTCGCGGGCCGGATTATCGGGGCCGTCTTCGTGGACGCCGGTCAGGTAGCGGAGCGGGGCGACGAGATCGTAACACTGTCCGACATCCGGGTGACGCCTGGTGTGGGGTTCCGGGTTGCCACTGCGCTAGGACCGATACGCTTGGACATCGGGTACAATGGTTACGCGCCGCGCGCGAGTTCACTGTACGAACCCCGAGGGGAGGAACTCGTCTTGTTGAATGAGGCCTACACGCCGGATACTTCCAGCTTTCTGGGCAAGTTCCGACTGCACTTCTCGGTGGGGCAGGCGTTCTGAGTATGCAGCTGGTTAGGCCGATCCAGTTTGCCCCTCTGAGCGGTATCGGCCCTTCGAAGGCGCGCCGCATCCTGTGGATCTCGTACACCTTTGTTGGCTGGCTCGTTGCAACGATCCTGGGTATCTCGGTGGCCGCGTTGGGAACCGAGACCGGGCGCGGCGTCGTGGCACAGGCCCTGTTGGACGCCGCAAACAAAGCCGTTCGCGGGTCCGTGACCGTGGGCGAGATCGGCGGATCCTTCCTTGGGGGCCTTCGCCTCAGCGATCTGGTGATCGCTGGAGAGGACGGCGCCCCACTCGCCACGATATCCCGGGTCGAGCTGAGCTACGGGCCACGGGATTTTCTGGGTGGTGGATTCGCGTTGGGGAAGCTGACGCTGGAGCGGCCTCATATCGAGTTGACAGACCCGCGGGACCGCGGCCTCAACATCAAGGAGGTGCTCGGGCTAGGTGGTCCCGGCAACGGGGGGCGGACACCACACGTCTCATTCCGCGATGTGGACATCACGAATGGCACCATCACCATTCGCACCCCCGCCGAGCCCGGCGATTCGGTCAGAGAGGGTGAAGAGTGGCGTGGTGAGTACATGCGAGTGCGTCGGATCAGCGATCTCAACGGCCACTTCCCCTACGTGAGGCTCGTCTCACCGCTTCCCGGCCAGAGCGGAATCCACATCGTGATTGAACGGCTGCGTGCCAGCATAACCGATCCTCGGATCGAGCTCCAGAACGCAAGCGGCCGCGTGAACATAAGAGGTGATTCGATCGGTCTTGCCCTGAGCCGGGTGGACCTGCCCAACTCGCGGGCCGAGGTCGGCGGAGTGCTGGTTTTGAATGACGGCAAGGTCCAGCCGAGTCTCCGTATAGAATCGCAATCTTTCAACACGGACGACGTGCGCGGCCTCGTACCAGCGGTGCCGGCGGCAATGATCGGAAGCGGCGCCGTCGAGGTTCGTGTGGCGCCGGACGGGGTCATGCGGTTCACCGGAGAGCCGTTCGCCCTAGAGGGTGTGGGGGACGGAGGCAGCGCCCGGGGACGGTTGGCGATGGTGCTGGGACCCGGGAGCGATTGGGCTTTCGTGGCCACCCAGCTGGATCTGGACGACTTCGATCTGGAGTACGTCCGGCCGTACTTGGACACACTTCCGCTGGCAGGACGGGCCACCGGTCGGTTCGAAGCCGATGGACCCAAGCAGGCCTTGAATCTTGGCTTCGATGTCGTCTTTCGCGATTCGCTGGTGGAGGGTTGGCCGGCCACTACGCTCAACAGTAGCGGCACGGTCGCGGTGGGCGTCCCGGGTGAGATCGTATTCCAGGACTACCGGCTCAATGAGGCCAACTTTGACCTCGGCACCGTGCGTCGCCTGCTGCCGAACGTGGACCTACAGGGGATGCTGACTGCGTCCGGGACGCTCAACGGCCCGTGGCTGGAGTTTGCGTTCGAGGGAGATCTCGCTCATGTGGCGATTCCGCCTCTCGTGACGAGCGCTCGTGGCAGCGTCCAGATCGATGCCCTAGGCGAGGTGCTAGGAGTCTGGTCTGACTTGGCGTTCGACTCGCTCAACCTGGATGGACTGCATACCAGTTATCCGTCCTTGACCATCGGAGGCTCGTTTACCGGCCGCATGCGGACCTCAGGCTTCACCGATTCTCTCTCGGTCGACGCCGATCTGGCGGGACCGGCCGGGGCTGTTTTTCTGGAAGGTGCCGTTTCACTGCTGTCGTACCGCAAGGGCGTATACGACTTGAATCTCAGGGTCGCGCGGCTGGATCTCGCGCAGCTGCACGACCGTCTGCCGAACACAGTGCTGTTCGGTAGCGTTGAAGGCTCCGGAATCGCGGACTCGATCGATGGCCCATGGGCGCAAGCCGACGTGCGGCTGCGAAGCTTGTCCCTCGTAGGCGTTCCGCTCGACAGCGTGGACCTGTTCGCGGGCATCAGTGACAGCACCATGTTCCTGGATTCGCTCGCTATGTGGGGACCGGCGGTGCAGCTAGCCGGCCGTGGCCAGTTGGGCTTGTGGAACAACCGCACCGGCACGGTCAGCCTATTGGGTGCGGCCGACTCATTGGCGAGGATCGAGCCTCTCCTAGAAGCTTTGCTGGGCCCGCTTGACGCAACGCGCTCGGCAGCCGCACAACCAGCGTCCGGTTCGGTCGCGTCGACTATCGAGCTGACCGGAGCAATCGGTGACTTAGCAGTGTCTGGCGAGGCTACGGCGGTCGATGTGAGACGGGGCGCAGTATATGTATCGCAAGCAGACCTGGACTGGTCTTGGGGTGCGGCCGGGCTGGAGGTCCAGGGGACTGCGGACTCGCTCGACCTGGGCGGCAGAGGATTCACCCTCATCCAGCTGGGAGTAAGAGGCCTCGCTGACTCGCTGACATGGCACGGGCGCTCTCGCTTCGGACCGCGTAGCGATGAACAGTGGATCGGCTGGGGATCCTGGCTGGCAGAAGACGGGTCTTGGCTGGTGCCGGTGGATTCGCTGGGGCTGCGATTGGCTACCGGAGCATGGTTTGCGAAGCCGCCGCTGGTGATCCGCGTGGGACGTGAGGGAATCGATTTTTACCAGGTGACCGTCGCCAGCGATGTCGGCGCAGGGACCTTCACCGTGAACGGCAGAATCCCGCTCGAAGGCAGCGGGAGCTTCACCGCATCCGTACAGGGACTGCCCGTGGCGGATCTCTGGGCCCTGTTGCAGTTCGGCTATCACGGCGTCGAGGGTGAGGTGAACGGGACCTTCAATTTGGAGGGAACCGCTGAAGATCCGACGATGACCACGTCGGTCAGCATGGTGAATGCCATGTTTGGAGAGTTCCAGGCACCTCAGTTCAGTGGCGAAGCGACCTACCGCGACCGCAGGCTCGAGGGCGATGTCGAGGTGCGGCGCCGCGGCGAGGAGATTCTGCTGGTGGAGCTGGATCTGCCTCTCAACCTGGCATTGAGTGGTGTCGACCAACGTCAGTTGCCCGGCAGAATCTCAATAATCGCACGGGCCGACAGTGTTGATCTCTCGCTTCTGAATGCGATAACTCCCCTAGTGCAGCACATTGAGGGAACCTTGGACGCGGACTTCGGCATCGCCGGCACCTGGGAGAACCCGGAGTTGACAGGGCAGCTCATGTTGACTCAGGCGGTGGCTGCTTACCCTGCCATAGGTGTGCGACATGAGGACATCAACGGGACCTTCACTCTCACCGGGGATACTATCCGGGTGGTCCAACTAGGGCTTCGCAGTGGAGCAGGCGACGCGCAGATCAGCGGATTCGTCCGGCTCGAACAACTGAGCCGACCGGTGCTGGATCTGCGCATCAACGCGCGGTCATTTGAAGGCCTGGACGTACGCGACTTCCTTTCCCTGACCGCAACGGGTGACGTCGAACTGAAAGGACCGGTTTTCGGTTCAACGCTCACCGGACGAGTCGCCGTGACCGACGGAGTGCTCTACTTCGCCGATTTGATCGAGAAGGAACTGATAAGTTTCGAGGATACTCTGTTGTTCGTCGAATCAGAGTTGGTTGATACGACTTTGATCCGCCGCGAGGGATTGGGTGCAGCATTCGAGAACAGGTTCTACAATTCGATGGTCGTCGACAGCCTGCGGTTGGAGATGGGGTCGAATGTTTGGATGCGTTCGAGCGAGGCCAACATCCAGTTGCTCGGGTCCGTCACGATGAACAAGGTGAGGGACAGGTACAGTTTGACTGGTACGTTGCAGACACCACGCGGCACGTACCGCCTTTCCCCCGGTCCATCGTTGATGCAGCTGGTAGCAACACGCGAGTTCACGGTGACCCGTGGAGAGGTGACTTACTTCGGCACACCTGATCTGAACGCTGCGATAGACATCGACGCAACGCACGATGTGCACAGCGTGAGAGGCGAAGACATCACGGTGTTCGTGAATATAGGTGGCACCCTGTACGAGCCGACTCTCAGATTCACCAGCGATATTCAGCCGCCGATTGCGGAAACGGAGATACTGTCGTACGTCTTCTTTGGGGCACCGAGCGTGGAGGCCTTTGCGGGGTCGGGTGGGGGAGGGATTGGCGACCAGCGGCTGGCGCAGCAGGGGTTGAACCAATTCTTGGCAGCCGTGTCAGGGCAGGTCGAGTATAGGCTCATTTCGGACCTGAACGTGCCGCTCGACTACCTGCAGATCCGGCCCAGCCTGGCAGGAAGCGAGATGGCGGGATTGGACCTTGCGGTCGGCAAGCGGCTCGGGGAGAAGTGGTTTGTGACCCTGAGCCCACGAGCCTGCCTGCAGCAGGGACAGCAGCTCCTGGCCTGGGAGGATATTGGCGCGAGCTTGGAGTACCGATTTACCAGGGAGTGGTTATTCCAGGTGAGCGGTGATCCGGTGCAGGCGTGTGTTCCCTATAGCTCCAGTCGGCTCGTCGCCAAGTATCAGCTGGGAGTCGACTTCCTGTGGGAGAAGCGGTACTAGTGCCGTTCCAACTTGTTCTGGCAAGATTGCACCGTACCGACGTTTTGCTCAGGGTGGGTACGCTAGGTTGTTCAAGGGCACCACGGGTGACTTGTGCACGCGCGATTCGGGGCAGCTTGTTCTGGAAAAAGGGTTTTGGCCGATTGCACTATACGTATGTGTTGCTCAGCGAGCGTGACGGTATGTTCTACAAGGGAACCACGGGTGACTTGCGCACCCGTCTCAAGGGCCACGCGGCGGGGTGTGCACGATCGACAGCACATCGGCGCCCGCTGAAACTCGTGTACTACGAGGCGTGCCTTAGCGCTGATGACGCCTACCGGAGAGAACGCTACTTGAAGTCGGGAAGAGGGAGCCGCTACCTGAGAGCTCGGTTGGCGTCCTCACTTGGCGCGATTCGGGGCAAGTTGGAACGGTACTAGTGGCGCGGGCACTGCTCATCCACAATCCCTTGGCGGCGCGAACCCGCCGCCGCACGGTCGAATCTATCTGTTCCGTGTTCAAGGCGGCGGGGCGGACGGTCGACGCACCCGGCACCGCACACGCCGATGACGCCGCAGAAATAGCGGGCCAGGGAGTGACCGCCGGCGTGGACGTCATCGCGGTGTACGGCGGCGACGGTACCGTCCACAGCGTCGCCGGCAGGATAGGAAACTGCGTACCCCTGGGACTCATCCCGGGCGGTACCGGCAACCTGCTCGCGGGCAATCTTCGCTTGCCGCGGAATCCGGCTCGCGCCGCAAAGGTCATAGTGAGCGGCAAACCGAGGGACATCGACTTGGGTCGAATCACGTGCAACGGCGGTGTGAGCCACTTCACCGTGGCGTGCGGAGCCGGTTTTGATGCGGAGCTGATGGCGGGGACGTCGGGACCCTCGAAACGCAGGTGGAAGATGGGTGCGTACGTCGTAACGGCGTGGCGGTTGCTCGGTAGCCACCGCACGGTTCCCTACCGGATAACGGTCGACGGAGACCAACACGAGCTCGAGGCGGCATCCGTGCTCGTTGCGAATTGTGGTGAGATCATCCCTCCTTACTTGCGACTGAGAGAAGGGATCTCACCATGTGACGGAGTGCTCGACGTCGTGGTGCTGAATGCGAACGGTTTCTGGGAGAGCATCGCCGTGGTGTTGCAGCTGCTGACGCGCCGGGCCGGAAGCGATCGACGCATACGGCACATGCCTGGTCGCGTCGTACAGGTCGAAAGCGAGGAACTCCAGCCGGTCCAGTTGGACGGGGAGACTGCCGGCACGACACCGTTCACGGCGGAGGTGACTCCCGGCGGCGTCCGTGTGATACTTCCTGTGGATGCGTGAGGCCGGTCTCGCGCGCGGGAACTGAGGGGCGGGTCAACAGCCGGGTGCCGGTTGGGCTCTATAGCTGGAGGAAGTGCTCTTGGGCAAAGAACACGACGGAATGATCTGCCGCTTTTGCGGCAACGAAGAGCGTGCATCGGAAGGGTATCCCTGCACCGAGTGCGGCACCTTCATCTGCGTAATCTGCTCACTCCGTGGGGTCACGCTGTGTAAAGAGTGTGCCGCCAAGGCCGAAAGGACCGCGACTCCCCAAGCGGATGAAGCTTAGAGCACGCCAGGCAGCGGTCAGCCAAGCCGAGGGAACAAGCAGCCCAGCGCGCCCGGTCCGTGTGACCACTCTGCGACTGCCGCACGTGCCCCTGGCATGCCGCTATCTCCTCAGATAACAGCCGTCCCCGGGATTCTGGTGGGACACGTTACCGACCACGCGGCCGGGACCGGTTGCACTGTGGTGTTGGCGCCGCCCAACGGAATGTGTGCGGCGGCTTTCGTGCGCGGTCGAGCCACGGGTACGCGCGAACTGGATGCACTGGCCCCGCGGCACCTGGTGCCCGCCATTCACGCGATACTCCTCACGGGCGGCTCTGCCTACGGGCTCGGTGCGGCGGACGGAGTCATGCAGTGGTTGTCCGAACGCGGCCGTGGGTTCGACGTGGGAATCGGGGTCGTGCCGATCGTTCCTGCGGCAGTCGTATTCGATCTCACCTTTGGGCCGGCCCGCTGGCCCACGGCGGCCGACGGATACCGGGCCTGTGAACTGGCAGGCCAGGATGTCGCGGAAGGATCGGTGGGGGCCGGCACCGGCGCGACCGTGGGAAAGGTCCTCGGTGGAGTGGGCGCTATGAAATCCGGTTGCGGCACGTGGGCGGAACAGCGAGGGTGTATCATCGTTGGCAGCCTCGTTGTGGTGAATGCGTTTGGCGACGTGCGCGACAGAAACAACAACATCATCGCTGGTGCGCGAACCGAAGACGGCTTTGTTGACGCCAGGCGCTATCTGGCCGACGGGGGGCCTCCAGGGGGAGCCTTTGCCAAGACCGGCGCCAACACGACTCTCGTCGTAGTCGCCACGAACGCGCAACTCGACCGCACCGGTCTCTTGCTCATGGCCACGATGACCGCCGACGCCCTGGCGCAGCGGGTAACGCCCGTTGGCACACAGTACGACGGGGACGTGATCTTCGCGGTCTCGGTCGGAGCGGAAGATCCCGCCACTTCCATTTCGGTTGAACTCCTGGCACAGGACGCCACCGCTGCGGCGATTGAGAGAGCCGTTCGGTTGGCCGTTGGGACGGAGGCGGTGCCGGGATTGGGGGGCAACGATGGATCGTTCGGGACTGGCTCGTAGCCCCCGGGGCTCCCGTGCGGATGGCTCGCTGCTGCGGCCGACCGCCGAGGTTATGATTCTCCGTGGTTGTTGCACTACACGTACCTCAATACAAAACTGGCGGAAGACACTGGACTAGATGAAGAAACTGATCCTATTCGATGTGGATGGAACCCTGCTCTGGTCAGACGGTGCAGGTCGCGCGGCTATCCGGCGGGCGCTGGTCGATGAAATGGGGACGGCGGGCCCCATCGACGACTTTGCGTTCGCTGGCAAGACGGATCCGCAGATAGTCCGCGAACTCTTGACTGCCGCGGCACACCCCCACGCCGCAAGCAACGGCTATGCAGAGCGGGTCTGCCAGCGGTACGCGGAGATCCTGGAGGTTGAGCTGCGGGATCCGCAGCGGAGCTTGCGCGTGTTTGAGGGTGTCCGGGTCCTGCTGGCACAGCTGAACACTCGCGATGACGGTGTGGTAGGTCTCCTGACCGGTAACATCGAGGTGGGTGCCAGGTTGAAGCTCACCGCGGCGGGAATCGATCCCGACCAGTTCCGTCTGGGGGCTTATGGCTCCGACGCCATGGATCGAGCGGAATTGCCTCTGATTGCGGCGCAGCGTGCGGCCCCTCTGTTCGGACACGTTCCCCGCGGCGAGGAGGTGGTGATTCTGGGAGACACGCCGTCCGACGTGACGTGTGGACGGGACATCGGGGCCAGACCCATAGCTGTGGCGACTGGACCGTTCTCGCGCGAGGAGCTGGCAGCATTCGAGCCGTACGCGGTGTTCCAGGATTTCACAGATACGGCCGCGGTGATCGAAGCAATCTTCGCATGAACTCCACCAAGCTGCTTCTTCCACTTCGGGTGCCCGAGCTTGGTTCCTTCCTGGGCAAGTTGGTGTCAGGCACGGAGCGGAGGTCGAGTCGGATACCGCTCGATGCTGTCCGGTACCGACTCGCCACCCGCATCATCGAGAACGCAGGTGAGGCTAGGCGGCTCGCAGCCAAGGGTGAGCGGGCCTCGGCGCTGGATGCATTGGGGGGGGAGAGCTGGCAAGAAGCCTGGAATGAGGCGGTAGGCAGCGTGGCTGAGACTTTGGTCACCCGGATCACCGAGCATCTCGAAGCCGAAGCCAGAGCGGTACGCATGAGCAAAAGGCTGCAAGCTAGGCTAGGTCTGAGTGATTCATTGCAGCGAGTCCTGGCCGCAAAGCTGGGGGCAACCGGTGCCGGCCTGGTGCACGCGCTGGACGCGGTGGACCGCCGGGCGGCACTGGCGCTGGAGGCCACGGCCGTGGAACGGGAAGCCGTTGTCGGGTGGCAGGAGGCGCTCCAGCTAGCGGCGCGGCGCTTGGAGTCAGCTTGGCTCGAGCTGGAGCTGGCTGTCGAGCAAGAGGTAACACACTGGCTCGCTGTCGCGGACGGTATCGCACGCTGGCGCAAGCCAATGTGGCCTGTCGCCGTGGTGGGTGCCGTCGCTCTCACGATTGCCGCGTGGCTGGGCCTCGTGTTCGGCGGCTACGTAGGTCCTCCCGAATGGCTCGAGCGGGTCTGGAGCTGGGCATTCCCGAGGTGAGCGTCGTTGGGCTCGGTCTCGATCTGGTCGATGTGGACCGGGTCGTGCAACTGCTGGACCGGCACGGTGACCGGGCGCTGCAACGGCTGCTCACGCCACGGGAGCGTGACTATTGCATGTTTCAGGCGGTGCCGGCCCGGCACATAGCAGCCAGGATCGCCGCCAAAGAGGCTGCTTATAAGGCGTTTGCACAAGCCGGCACGGAGCGGGTGGTTTGGTGGCTCGACACGGAGGTCGTGCGAGGGGCCAACGGGCTGCCTTCGTTGTCCTTCCACGACCGAGCCCGCAAGAGTGTGGAGGAGCTGGGAATATCACGGAGTCTGGTATCACTCACCCACTCAGACGCCTCCGCGGCCGCGGTCGTGCTCCTGTTTCGTTAGTCTGGTTGATGTTCAACGCCCCGCCGTCTGGATTGCGCGGCTCTCCATTCCAAAATTAGGAATACGGCGACCATTATACGCAGCTGGTGCCGTCCCATCTGCTACGCGGTGCTGATCGCTTTTGCCACTCCGGTGCCGGTACGCGGCCAGGGGGACGAGCACATCGCCCGGAGAATGGCGGACGTTGCAGCGATAGCACTCGACGAATATGGGGTGGGGGTTGTCGGGGGCAGAGTGGTGAGTGAGGCCGAGCTGCGGGAGGCACACCTGTTCCTGGATGAGGCACCTCAGGCCGCCGCAGTCTTGCCTGAGCCTGTGGTCACCAGCGCGTTTCTGTTTCTGATGGCGTTCAGCTTTGCGGGGCAGGGAGTCGCCGAGCTACAGGATGCAGGCGTCATCTCGGTAACGCGGCTTGACTGGATGCCGCCCCTGCCGGCGTTGGGGATCTTCCCGACCGCGCAGACGCTGGTGAGTCAGCTCCTGATCGCCACCGCCCTGCTGGCCGCGCTCTTGTAGGTGTTCTGGCTCGAGCCGCGGGTCGTGAGGCCGAGTATCAAGCTGTAGCATGTTCCGGATTACATTAGCTCACTCTTCGACTCTGCAAGCTGCAATCTCCGATCTTCGATGTACCGCCGCCCCATTTGTGTAGACCGCGGAGTTCTGGGAGCTCATATACCTGTTACGGCCGAACACGGGTCGCTGTCGAATCTTCCCCAACGCCCGTGCAGAATGCCCCGGGACGGGCTGCAAGTGTACCTCGGTTCGCTGGCACTTGGCCCACGACTTGCACGATTTGATTTCTTGAGCAGTATCGACGGTATGCGGAAGTCGACTCCGCCGCAATCCAAGATAACCGGAACAGGCATTTATAGATGAACTCAGCACCGCCCGCGCCGGGCACCGGCCGGTATCACATCAGGTTGGTGACCTCCGAGGAGGAGTTCCGGTCCCTCGAGCCGGTGTGGGACGACATGCTAGGTCAGCTCGACAACACGAATGTCTTTGTGAGTTTCGAGTGGATGTGGACCTGGTGGAGCTGCTTGAAGAAAGGGAAGCAACTTCTGTTGATCGTCGTCAAACACGGCGACGAGACGGTCGCCATTGCACCATTGATGAGAGACAAGAGGCGGATCCCATTCACTCCCATCACGTTCAAGGAGCTGCGGTTCCTATCAACCGTTCCGGCCGCCTATTCACCCTCCTCGTTTGCGGGCACCTTGGACGTTCTGACACGACCGGGACACGAGAGCGCACGTGAGGCGCTCGCTCGATACGTGCTCACCCAGATTGGAGACTTCAACTGCCTGCGGCTGCATCCTCTGCCCGACGATTCGGCGACCTCGAACGTCTTTCAACGAGTCGCGCAGGATCTCGATTTGACAGCGACCGTCGGCAAAGTGTTTGACAATGCTTGTCTGCGAGTCGCGGCCGACTGGGAAACGTACTACAAGCAACGTAAGAAGAAGGAGCGCTGGAGACTGAAGCGGTTGACCGAGAAATTCGGCCAGAATCATGACGTTGATTGGGTGGAGTTGGCCGGCCCGGACCAACTGGATGAAGCAGTCGGCAACATTCTCGAGGTGGAAGGGCAGTCGTGGAAGATCCGGGAGGGAGTTTCCATCGATGACCCGGAGTACAATCATTTCTATTTCGAGCTCGCGAAGGTCCTCTCACGCAAGGGATGGCTGAGGGTATTCGTTCTCAAGGCAAACGGAAGGCCCGTGGCATATCAGTATTATGTGCAATATCGCGGTTGTGTGACCGCAATGAAGACGAGCTATGACAAGTCATTCGAGCAGTTTGCGCCCGGCAAACTCTTGATTCCGCTTGCGTTTGAGAGGTTCTTCCGGGATGGTGTGAACGAGGTGGATTTGCTGTGGGGTAATCTGAATTTCAAGCGCAAGTGGACGGACCACCTGTGCTCCCGTCACGAGATCTGTGTCTACGGGAAGGATCCCTATTCACGTTTCATAAGGGCCGCCCTAACGAGTCCGACTCTGCGGCGAATGTGGCGTTACTGGCGGCGGCATTGGGAAAGACTGCGGCAAAGAACCGACTAGCTTCAACTCCTGCGATTCCGTGCTGTTAGCGCGAGCCACCGTCGGCGAGGCCCTGCGATCTCCAGGTGTTCTCACTGCTGGTCGGCCATCTGGAATAGTGTCAGGTAGACGACTAGAGTCGTCCGGTAGAACGCATCGTAGTCGATGTTCTGCGGCACGTCGGCGGCCGTGTGGGCCCGACCCGGCGCTCCGGAGCTGTGGAAGTAGACCGTCGGCACGCCGGCGTTGACGAAGGCCGAGTGGTCGCTCGCCCCCGGCCTCGCAGGTGTAGGCTCCTGGCTCTCGAGGTCGAATCCCCCGTAGAGCCGGTCTGCGGCGACGACGAAATGCTGGAACATGGGCGTGCTCGCGCCGCCGTCCATCCTGAGCCGCGGTCCGGTACCGACCATATCCAGGTTCATCATCCCTGCGGCTTGCGAGATCGGGCGAGGCGGGTGCGAGGCGAAATACTCCGAGCCAAGCAGGAAGAGCTCCTCGCCGGCAAAGAGCACGAAGCAAACCGAACGCCGCGGCTTGAACGGCGACCGGGCCATCGCCTCGGCCATCGCCATGATCATGACGCTGCCGGAGGCGTTGTCTTGGGCGCCGGGATACACGACTCCGGCCTGCTGTCCCACGTGATCGAGATGCCCACCCACGATCACGTACTCATCTGACACCGATGGATCGCTTCCCTCGACCCAGCCCACCACGTTCCAGGTGGTAGCCGCAGCCGTGTATTGCGCGCCGGCTTCCATGGTGACGCGCGTAGTCAGTTCGAGCGGGAACGGACTTCCCGTATCGGCAATCCGGCGGCGCAGCGACACCGCTGTGTGGGAGGTGCCATGGAGCAGGTCGTCGGCGATCGTGTTCCGAATCGAGAGCAGTGGCATCTGCTCCTGATGCTCACCCTCCTGTCCGTGGTATACGCTGACGATGGGCGAGAGCGCGGTCGCACCCGGATCGTCGATGAAGAGGATCCCTGCGACTCCCCGTTCGGCGGCAACGGAGGCCTTGAAGCGGGGTCGGCTCTTCTCGCCCCAGCCACTTGTACCGGGCGGCGTACCCATGAACATCAGGGCCACCTTGCCCTGCGCGTTTACGCCGGCGTAATCGTTCCAGCCCCGCTCGGCGTCCACCAGCCCGTAACCCACGAACACGACGCCCGCATTGTCTACTCTGCCCGTGCCGGTGAATCCCCGCGCCACGTAGTCCCTTCCGAACCGGTAGGGTGCGCCACTCCACTCGTCGTGCTCGATCCTCAGCTCCATCGGGCCGGTCACCTCGTTCGCTTCGACTGTGAACGGCTGAAGGAACGATCCCTCTGGTCCGCCCGGCACCAGGCCCGCGGCTCGGAACCGCTCCGCGGCGTATCGGGCCGCGAGGGCGTACCCATCGGCTCCCGTCAGGCGGCCGGCAAACTCGGGCGAAGCGAGTTCGTAGATAGCTTGTCTCATTGCTTCCCGCTCGATGAAGGGCAGTCCCAGCGCGGCGCGCATGATCGAACTGCTGGGCTGCTCCGTGTGTTCCGTGACCGCGGTAGCTCGGGGTTCCTGGGAGTCCGCGGTGCGCGGCACCGTGAATCCCGCGCCCAGCAGAAGAGCGAGCAGACAGATCCTGGACCAGGTGAGAAAGCGACTGGAGATGTACTCAAAAGGACGGCAGCTGATCATGGTGACCGTTCTCCTCACGTGGCGTAGATGATCCCGCGATGGCTGCTGCAACCTACGTGAGCAGTCTTCCGGTGGCCAGATGGAACGTCCTGCTTCAGCCCGCTGCGTCGCGTTGCTTGCGAGAAAGACGAGTGTCGCTGTAGCTTTGTCCGCCCCGAGCCAGAGTGGATATGCCTGCCCACAGCAGAATTCAATCAGGTCAAACAAGGATGGAGTTCGCCACCTGTGTGAATCCCCTCCCGCAACCGAGTAACGC
>Ga0209536_100003436_pt1 | contig 25443 bp, 20 predicted proteins | sample DeeMarSeWOR28_12_FD_187461 | JGI IMG/M metagenome (GOLD analysis project Ga0209536, IMG submission 187461) | Marine sediment microbial communities from White Oak River estuary, North Carolina - WOR-2-8_12 (SPAdes) (version 2) | ecosystem: Environmental > Aquatic > Marine > Intertidal zone >...
CTGCTGTTGCATATGGAAATGTGTATTTCACATTAATTGGTGAGGATTGGACTTATGGGAAAATAATTTGTTTAAATGGTATGAACGGAAGTGTTATTTGGGTTCATAAATCAGATTATGCATATACTTTATCGTCACCTATTATTTCCAGTGAAAAGGTTTTTGTTGGTGGTCTAAATTTAACACTTTTTGAAGGGAACCTTTTATGTTTTGATGCATTTAATGGAAATCTTATTTATAAGGCACTTGTTGACCAAAATTTTATTGATTCAACCCCTGGAGTTGCTGCTGATACAATATATGTTGGTTCAAGTTTTGGTAAAATTTGTGCTTATAAGGATATATTTAAAGTAGGTGAAATAAAAGGTGGACTTGCTAAAGTTAAAACTGATATTACAAATGTAGGAAGCTATGATATATTAGGCTTAAACTATAATATTTCTGTTGTAGGTGGTATATTTAATCAAATAAACACTCAAATAAATGAAACAATTGATGTTCTTGAAGCTCAAACTAGTGATAAAATAAAAGCATCTCCTATATTTGGTTTCGGGAAAATTGAAGTAACTATTACTATTGAGTTGGAAGATTTAAATCCTGTTATAAAAAAAGCTGATGGATTTATATTTGGTATATTTGTGTTGATTAAATAAATAATAAAGATATATTGGTTTAAAATTAAATGTATTTAAAAAATAAAAAGGTGATATGTAATGACTATGAAAAAAAATAATAAATTGATTAAAATTTTTTTAATATCGACCATAACACTTTTTTTAATATCCTCATCGATATCTGCTTTTACATTTAGAAATTTAGATGATTGTATAGAAATATCATATAATATCACTTTTGATAAACCTTTAATTGAAAAAGTAAAAATTGGTGAAATGATTTTTGATAAAGTGATATTAGATGATTTATTAAATGTAGGAAATTATGGGGAACCATTATTACCTGTAAAAGAATTAAGAATTTTAATTCCTTATAGCTGTAAAATTATTTCAATTGAAGCATATCCTGGTGAAATGTTATCTTTAGATTCTGGCTATACTCTTGAACCAGGATGCAAAGATGTTCCTCTTTCAAAATTTAACGAAACGCCAATTCCTTTTCTAAATGATGAAATATATAAAACATCTGGAATTTACCCTGGGAGTCTTTTCAATACAATTGGTACATATGGTTTTCGTGGTTATCAAATACTTTTTTTAACAATAAACCCTGTTCAATATAAACCCGTAACAGGTGAACTTTTCTATTATTCTAATATTAGAATTACTCTAACAGTTGAAAAAGTCTTAAAGATGGCAATAAATGATTTATTTCGTGATAGTAAAGTTGATAAAAATGAGTTAAAAGAAAGAGTTGATAATTTTGAAATAATTAAAAATTATCCATCTATTGATAGGCAAATTCTTGATGACTATGATTTACTTATCATTACTACTGATTCGTTAAAAACTAGTTTTGAACCTTTAGCTGATTATCATAATTTACATGGTGTTTCTACGATAATCAAGACTCTTTCCGATGTTGGAAGTACTGACCCTGAAGTAATCCGATCTTATATTCGTAATGCTTACATGAATTTGAATATAGAATATGTTTTAATTGGTGGCGATTTCGATTTAATTCCTGCTAGAATGCTTTGGGTTTCATCAGGTTATGGTGATGAAACGTACATGCCTTCTGATTTATATTTTGCTTGTCTTGATGGTACTTATAACTATGATGATGATGATTGCTGGGGTGAACCTCATGATGGTGATAATGGTGGAGATGTAGATCTTATTGCTGAAGTCTATGTCGGAAGAGCTTGTGTAGGAAATAGTTATGAAGTTGATAATTTCATTCAAAAAACAATTGGCTATGTATATACTAATGATTCTTATGTAAATAATGCGTTAATGGTTGGTGAATACCTCTGGAGCGATCCTGATACTTGGGGTGGTGATTATATGGATGAGCTTATTAACGGATCAAGTAACAATGGATATACCACAATTGGAGTTCCTTCTGATGAATATAATATTGATAAACTGTATGATCGTGATTGGCCTGGTAATGACTGGCCTAAAGAAGAAATCATTAATCGTATTAATCAGAATGTTCATATAATTAATCATCTAGGGCATTCATGGTTTAATTATAATATGAAAATGAATAATTCAGTTGCTGATGCACTTACAAATAACAGATACTTTTTTGCTTACTCTCAAGGATGTGATAATGGTGGTTTTGATGATCCGTATGGCTATGATTGTATAGCCGAGCACTTCACAATAAAAACAGAGCATGGTGCATTTGCAGTAATTGCAAACGCTCGATCTGGTTGGGGTGTTGCCGGGAGCACAAATGGTGCATCCCAATGCTATCACAGAGAGTTTATCGATGCTATTTTTGGAGAAGGTATTATTCAGCTTGGAAGGGCAAATCAGGATTCTAAGGAAGATAATTTACATCGGATAAACAACAAGGTTATGAGGTGGTGTTACTATGAATTAAATCTTTTTGGTGACCCAACTATTGATTTCTTCATACATTATAACAATAGTCCGCCGGTTAAACCTGAGGATCCTATTGGTCAAACCGATGGAGAAGTAGGTGTGGAATATACTTATAATGTTCATGCAATTGCAGATCCTGAAGGTGATTTAACCTATTATAAATTCTACTGGGGTAATGGAGAAAGTAGTCAGTGGCTTGGACCATTTAATCCTTCAGAAAATGTCACTGCAAAATATACATGGCGATTTTCAGGTGAATATAATGTAGAGGTAAAATGTAGGGATATGTATTGGGGTGTGAGTAATTTTTCAAATCCATTAAATGTTAAAATAACTGGTCCATTTTTTGAAATAGGAAAAATATCAGGTGGTTTTTTTAAGGCAAGCGCAGAAATAAAAAATATTGGAGCAGGTTTTGCGACAAATGTTAAAAGGAGTATAACTGTTGAAGGGGGAATTAATAATAAAATATTTGTTGTTACCAACAATACTATTGATTTTTTAAACTCATCTGATAAAACAATTGCTAAAACTGACAAACCAATAATAGGATTTGGAAAAGTTCAAATTACTGCAGCGGTTTGGTCACCAGGTTGTGAAAAAGTTATTAAAACAGTTGAGGGGTATGTGTTTTTATTCTTCGTTTTAGTCTTAAAATAATTTTTTATAAAAATAATTCTATCCTATTTAATAACAAAAGATAATATATATTTTTTTTATATAAGCAAGGAAGATTTATCCCCGTTTTCTACTATCTTTATGGAAGGAACTTATACAAAATTCGAATAAATATTAAAAAAGTTCTCTCTTCTTTTTTTTTTTAATTCCATACTAAAAATTAGTGTAAAAACCTCTTTTTCTTTTATACTATACGAACAAAACAAATTTACAATGTTTTCTCCTGTAGAAAAGGCATAAAATATCAGGCGGACCTGGCGGGATTCGAACCCGCGATTTACAGCTTAGGAGGCTGCCGCCGTATCCAGGCTCGGCCACAGGCCCAAAACACCTTTGTTATAATAAATTAAAATATTATGCTTTCCATTTTAAAATATTAAAATATTATCAACATTTTGTAATATGTTTGTATATATACTTTAAATAGTATAAAATTAATACTTTTTCAATAAAAGGGGAGTTAATAATATGGTATTAAATAAATTTAAAATTTGTCCAATATTTTTAATTTTAATATTTTTATTAACAGTAAATATTGCTCCAATAATAAGTGGTGATATTAATTTTAAACAAACAATCTCAATAAGTTCATTAAATATTGATCATTTATCAACTGATATAGCATATCCTGGAGATACTATTACAATTTATGGAACAGGTTTTGGAACTATTGCTGGGTATGTGGTTTTATCAGGTTTAAAAATCGAAGCGGACTCATGGACCGATACTGAAATAACATTTTTTATTCCAGATAATGCTGCTTCGGGCAGCATTTATATCCGTGATTCAAATGATGAAAAATCAAACAGTGTATCATTTTCTGTAGATAGGATTTTACCTGAGGGTCAGTTTGAACCTTATGGTTTTCAACTTGATGATACAGGGCTTCTTGGAGCAGCTTTATTAGTTGAAACAGATGGCTCTTATTTTTATGGTATTACTGGTTTTGAAACCCTTTGTACTTATGAAATTTTAGAAGATGGTACGCATAGTATATGTAGCAGAATTTATCTTCCTCAAAGAGTTGGTGATATTAAAATTTATAATGGTTATCTTTTTTTGCCGGGTGACCATGGACTAATAATTTATAGATGTATTGACCTACAAAATGGCAATCCTGAAGTTATTGCAGCAATAGCAGGAGGATCATTTATGACTGCTGATATAAAAGAAAAAAATAGCAATCCTATTGATGGTACACTGCTTGCTCTTTGTGAGTACATACCTTTGTGGGGCACAAATATTCTTAGAATTCCTCTTTATAGTTTTGAATTAGAAGAACTTGAATATTTAGGTTGTTACACAAGAACAGTTGATGCATTAGAAAGATATCATGCAATAGCTTTAGATCCTCTTAATCCTAAACTTTATGTCTCAGGTCTAAAAACACTATTAGGAGCTGACAAGTACATTCTTGAACTTGATATTTCAGATCTAGAAAATATTCAATTAAACTATAGATTAGAAACTGGAAATATCCTTGCATTTGATATGGATTCAATACAAGACTTATTGTGGACTGGTGTAGTTCAAACAGGAACTGTACGATTTCAAACCTACGATATTTACCCTGGAACCACTCATTTGAATGTTGCTCAAACTGTCACTGGCCCATATAGATTAGGAAGAGCAACAAGAGTAAAAATTATTAACGATATAATTACAGTTGGTTGTTCATGGTCTGGTGAAAGACCTGATGTTTATTTATTAGATACATTTAATTCTGGCACCGCACCACTTGCAACTGACAACACAATTGATTGGGCTTTTGATGTCACAGGTTATTCACTTGCAAGTGATATAAATGAAGGAAAAATAATTATTGCAGATGAATGGAGTGGTTTTATTACTTATCATTATACTGATACTCCCAATTATTTGATTTCTCATGAACAAGATTATAATTGGGTTGTGGGTGGTGCAATGACTCAGGAGATATATCTAACTGATAATAGAGTTTTTTTAGCAGATAGGGGAAGTGGTGTTTGGAGTGCAGATAGATACGGTTTATCAGATGAGTCAGAATGGAAATGGGTTGATTGGCAATGGATCGAAAGTGAGCCTCAACCTCATCCAATAAGTGCACTTAGTACAAGAGAGGATGCAACTTACGGAACACTTATTGCAGCTTTAGGTCATGATAAAGCAATGGCTTGGGGTTCAAAGATATATGGTATATTATACAAAGAAACAGCAGAAGATATTGAGTTTCTTGCAATATCTGATGAAATCGACCCGCCAGGGCTTTACAGCACCGGTATAAGTGTAATATGGCCTGAACCAGATCTTGTATACATGGTTACAGGAACAGATGGTTTCCGCGCTTATGTTGTTAATCCGGATGAACCAAGTATAGAAATACATGCAGACTGCTTGACAGAAGGATTTGGAAAAGATAGCTTTAGTACATCAAATGTAGCAAATTGTATGGTATATTATAATCAAAAGATTATAATTGGTAGTAATCCAGGTTTACTTGTCAATGATCCTACACTTATCATTTATAATGTATCTTATCCGGAAGGAGTTCCTGACAGAAACAATCCAAATAGGAAAATTTCTATTACAAAAGATACTAGTCTTAAATGTTTAAAATACAAAACTGTTAATCATATAGATATAACACCTTCAGGTCTTATTGCTGTATCAACTTCTGATGGAGTTGCTGTTTTTCATATATCATGGATTCCTGATTTAAATGAGATGACTGATGCAAAAGCATGGGAACTTATAAAAATCCCTATTGAAACATATATTCCTTGGTGGGATAGTAGCTGGACAAGTTTCCAAGCTGATGCAAGATTTTCAAATGATGAAACAATTTATGTTGTAAAAAATCCTGAGGGTCTTTGGAAAATAGATTTGGAAATTAACTATGAAAGTTTTACACATAAAAGCAGACCCGCTGGTTTTTATCCCGGGGTGCAGTGTGGTATAAACTATAGTCAATTATTGCATGGTTGGCAAAATCCTGATATTATTACTCTTCATCATCCATATGGCTTGGTTGTAGATAACGATGAACTCTATGTTCACGGATGGAGTGGAAAAGTAAATGCATTATCTTTTGTAGTAACAAATAATCCCCCATCAGCTCCAACTATTTCAGGACCTGAAAGTGGAAACAAAGGAACAGAATACAACTACACATTTTTATCAACTGATCCTGAAAGTGACGATGTTTACTATTATGTTGATTGGGGGGATGGAAATAAAGAAGAGTGGGCAGGTCCTTTTAGCTCAGGTGAGCCTGTTATAATTGGTCATACATGGATAAAAAAGGGAACATATCAAATTAAGGCAAAGGTAAAAGATGTAAACAACCGTGTTAGCTATTTTGGTAATTTTGAAGTAACTATGCCTAGAAACAAAATAATCAAAAATAACTTTTTATATCGTATTTTCGAGTGGATTACCAATATCTTTCCTTTTTTTAAAAATTTTTTAGAAATTAATTAGTAACTATAATCCTTTATATTCAATGCTAAAAGAAGCTGTTGAAGAATCCCGATCAGGTATTTTTTTATCTTTTATCTGACTTAACCTTATTTCTTTTAAATCAATTTTTTTTTCAGTTAATAATTTAGACAAACCCGGTATATGTCCATCACCAACTACTGCAATAATTTTTTCATATTGTTCACTTGCTTTGACTAGCTCTTTAACCATATGTTCATTTCGTTCATCAATTAAAACTTTTTTTATAGTTGGTAACTTTTTACCTATCTGATCTATGTAAGAATCAAAATTTTGTTCAAATTTTTTAAGTTCCTCTTCCACACTTTTTTTACTTACAAAAAAACCTCCAAAACCTGAAAGCATTAGCTTGAATTTCTCTTTTAATGTCATTTTTTTTAGCATGTTTGAAAACATATTTTGTGCATTCATATCGATAAATGCTATAGGTAATTGGTTTGCCTGTGCATAATTTATTGCTGTTATCATCTCTGATCCAGCAGTAACACCATACTGCTTTGCCATACCTTCTTGAAATCTGGATAAAAGCTTATATATTATAGGAATATTTTTTGCCTGGTTTTTATACTCCTGTGGATTTGTTTGTTTAAGTATTAATGCATCATATCTTTGTTTATCCAATTCTATACAAATAATCTCAGGTCTTATTTCATCAAATATATCCAAAAGTTGTTGTGAAAGATTGAAAACATGTCCTGTTCCTATAAGCGTTATCATGATTTTTTATCCAATTTTTTTAAAAGGTCATCATTTTTATCTATTTTATTGTTTTTTCGATAATTATCGTTAATAGCCGTAAATTAAATCGGCAGTATTATATAATATTAATTGTACAATAATAATCATGAGTAATGTAATAGATGATTATAAAATAAGTGAGCTATCCGATATATGGTTAAAAATCGAAGGGGAAGCAGGTAGATTAAAAAAATACAAGTTAAAAACAAGCCATTAGGTTCCTTCCTTCCAACTATCCATATACTCAATCTGAGTCTTGGATAGTTTATCTATATCGATGTTCATCGTCTTTAACTTTAGAAGGGCAATTTCCTCATCAATTTCCTTAGGAACTGGATAAACCTGCTTCTCTAATTTTTTAACATTCTCTTTTTTAGATAACCAGTGAGCAGATAAAGCCTGATTTGCAAAACTCATATCCATAACTTCACTAGGATGACCTTCAGCAGCAGAAAGATTCACCAAACGTCCTTCAGCAAGCAAATAAACTATCCGGCCATCCTTTAAATGATACTCTCGCACATTCGGTCTGATTTCAAGGAAATCCTTAGCAATTTTATCAAGATATTTCACATCAATTTCATTATCAAAATGACCAGAATTTGCAATAATTGCACTATTTTTTAGTAAATCAATAACTTGTGAATCAATAACGTGTTTATTTCCGGTTACAGTAACAAAAATATCACCAAGCCTTGCTGCTTTTTTAATAGACATAACGCTAAATCCATCCATAACAGCCTCCAATGCTGAAACAGGATTTACCTCAGTAACAATAACATTAGCACCCATTCCTTTAGCACGCATAGACACACCTTTACCACACCATCCATAACCACAAACAACAAAAGTCTTACCAGAAATCAAGACAGAAGTTGCTCTAAGTATGCCATCAATAGTAGACTGACCTGTACCATAACGATTATCAAAAAAATGTTTTGTCATGGCATCATTAACAGCAATAATTGGATACCTAAGCTCTTTTTTTTCAGCCATGATACGCTGACGATTAACACCTGTAGTTGTTTCCTCAGTTCCGGCAATTACATGTTCAAGTTCTTGCTTTCTTTTTGTATGCAACTGCGTCACTAAATCACTTCCATCATCCATTGTAATATTTGGCCTGTGGTCCAAAACCTGATTAACACACCAGTAATATTCATCATTTGTAACCCCCCGCCAAGCATAAACAAAAACACCTTCTTTTGCAAGTGCGGCAGCAACTGCATCATTAGTACTCAAAGGATTTGAACCACACAAAGCAACATGTGCACCACCAGCTTTTAAAGTTCTTACCAAAACTGCTGTTTCCTTTGTTACATGAAGACAACAACCGATAGTTAATCCCTTTAAAGGCTTTCTTTTTTCAAAATCTGTTCTAATTTTCATCAGAACAGGCATATGATCCTCTGCCCAGTGAATCAGATTCTTTCCCTCGTTTGAAAGACCCGTATTCTTAACAGCATAATCTTTTGTTTTTTCAACCATAATCTTTTCTCCAATTATTTTAAAATAAGTTTAGCATCAACGACACAATATTTAGTTGCATATATAAAAACTGGATTTAAATCCATCTGATCTATTTTCTCAATTAACTCATTGCCAATTTTTGAAACCTTAAGAAGCAGTTCAATAACCAAATGCTTGTTTGATTTGATTCCTCTAAAACCTTCCAAAAGTTTTTTTCCTTTAATTTCTTCAACCATTTTCTCAGCATCATACCTATCTATTGGAACAACACGAAACACAACATCCTTGTACAATTCAGTAAAAATACCACCAGTACCAAACATTATTGACAAACCAAAAGTTGGATCATTAACCAGTCCAATTATAATCTCAACACCTTTATCTTCCATCTGCTCAACTAAAAGATTTTCTTTTGGGAATTTTTTCTTAAATTCATTAAATTCTTTTTTAAGCTCATAAAAATCATTTATTCCTAATTTAACACCACCAACATCTGATTTATGTAAGATTTCTCTTGAGCAGACTTTCAAAGCAACTGGAAATTTTAATCTTAATTTTTCCAGGTCATTTAGATTTCTAACCACTTCATATTTAGTTGTTTTTATGTTAAAAGCTTTCAATAAATCTTTAACCTCATTTTCAGCAAGTGCTCCTTTCACATTTAACAATTTTTTTATTTCTTCTTTCATAATTTAATCCTTTTTTCTTTCATCAAAAACACGTTTTGCTTTTAATCCTTGTTGAATAATAGAATTAGGTGGTAAAACAGCTATTTTTGGGGTAAATACAATAACCGAGCGAATTTCATTTTTTAATTTATCTTCCAAATCCATTGACTCAACCTGACTTAATTGTACTTTACTTTCTACTTCCACGGTTAGCATATCATTGTCACCTTCAGTGCTTAAAACCATTCTCCAGTTATTACCAACATCATTGTGTTTCATCAAAACAGATTCGATTTGTCCAGGATAGATGTTTGTTCCACGGATGATTATCATGTCATCACTGCGACCTTTTATTGGGCTATGTTTAACATGAGTTCTTCCGCAATCGCATTTTTTTTGGTCATAAAGTTTTGCAATATCTCTAGTTCTATACCTAAGAAGTGGCATACCCTCTTTGGTTAATGTTGTTAAAACAATTTCGCCTTCTTCTTCAGGACCAACTTGTTCGAGTGTTACAGGATCTAAACATTCTAGTAAAAAGTGATCCTCCCATAAATGAAGGCCATCATGTTGGTCGCAATCGGTTGAAACACCAGGACCGCACATCTCAGTTAAACCATATATATCATGCACGTCCATATCCCATATTTCCATTATACGCTGTTTCAAACCTTTTGTGAACATTTCAGCTCCGAACAATCCGTTACGTACTTTCAATTTCTTAGGATCTATTCCCATTCCTTGGGCAACAATACTAAGACGCAAAACATAAGAAGCAACGCCTGAGATAAAAGTGGTACCATAATAATCCATTAATTTAATCTGTCTTTCAGATTGACCCACGCCAGATGGTATAACCAGTGCTCCCACTTTTTGGGCACCATAATGAAAACCAAAAGCACCAGTAAATGTTCCATATGGAATAGGATTTTGAAAAATGTCTTTTTTTGTTAAACCAGACATAGATAGACATCTGGCCATAACCTCACTCCACACCTCGATGTCATTTCGCGTGTAACAAACCGTTACAGGTACACCTGTTGTGCCAGATGAAGCATGAAGCTCTATACAATTATCAAGTGAAGTTGCCATAAAACCAAATGGTGCATTGGTTCTCAAATCATCCTTTGTAGTAAGTGGTAGTTTACGAACATCATCAAGAGTTTTAATATCCTCTGGTTTTATTTTTAACTCTTTAAATTTTTTATTATAAAAGGGAACATTTTCATAAACAACATGAACTATTTTTTTCAATCGTTTAAGTTGCAGTTCTTTTATTTTAGCCTTCGGCATCTTTTCAATTTTAGGGTTGAACATGTTATCCATAAAATTTCCCCAGCGCTAGGAAATACAAATATCTTTTATAATTGTTTGGAGAATTTAAATCAAAATTAAGAATCAATAGTTTGTTAATCCAATATTTTTTGGATCTAGTCCTTTATATCTTTTATTGGTTCTTTTAAAATACAACTTACTCCACAACTTGCTATATAATCAGCATCAATTGTTATGTCTTCTTTATACAAATCGGAATACATTGTAATTGATAAAAGTTTATTTGTTTTCTTTGACCGTTTAATACTTTTTATTTCACCAACACTTTTTCCTGTTGAATCATATACTGTATGGCCTATAATATCATCGACTGGGGTAATTTTTAAAATTGCACCTTGTTCTGTTATTGTTTTGATATAATTTTTTCCAAAATATTGATCTATTTTAAACAATCCTGTATCAACCTCAATTCCTTCGATTGTTAAATCATTTGGATCAATTCTTATTGTTCTTATTTTTCCTATGTTTTTCCCATCTTTTGTTAATACTTTTTTTCCAAGTGCATTTCTAATATCTAGTGATTCATTTAAGGATAAACTTTTATGTTTAATTTCTTTCATATTCATTTTTTAAAACCCCCTTATCATTTAAATAACAAATAATAAAATGTGATATAAAAATATATCTAATATCTTTTAATTTATCTTATCCCAAAATTACTTTCTCCTTAAAAATAAATGAGTCTGAATTCATGTGAAAATTGAATAAAAAAGATATACTGGATAAAAATAGTAAGTATTACTCAACAAAAGTTTTAAATAAAGAATTTACTTCCTATGCTCCTACCAACCTGCTTGAATTGATGTGATAATTATGGTAAAAAGTATATATGATTACGTTGGGGATCAATGGAAAAAACATGATATTTCATTCAAATCTCCTCAACAACAGCGTCTTATCCAATGGAGAAAAGAAGAAAATTTTTTAAAAGTAGATAAACCACTGCGAATTGATAGAGCTAGATCACTTGGATACAAAGCAAAACAAGGATATGTAATAGTAAGAGCAAGAGTAAGAAGAGGCGGACTTAGAAAACATGATATAAGAGGCGGTAGGAAACCAAAATCCAGAGGTATAAACAAAATTACTGCTAAAAAAAATACCCAAAGAATAGCTGAAGAGCGTACAGCAAAACGTTTTCCAAATATGGAGGTTTTAAACTCATATTGGGTTGGAGAAGATGGAAAACACCATTTCTACGAAATTATTCTTGTTGATCCTTTTCACCCTTCTGTTATGAAGGATCCAAAAATAAATTGGGTTACTAATGTCTCCAGTAAAAGAAGGGTTTTAAGAGGAAAAACAAGTGCTGGTCAAAAAGGCAGAGGTCTTAGATATAAAGGCAAAGGTGCAGAAAAACTAAGGCCAAGCAGACGAGCCAATTTAATAAGAAGAAAAAAGATTTAATTTTTTTATCTAACAACCATAACTGGTTTATGAGCATACTGTACAACCTTATTTGCAACACTGCCCAGAAGATAGCGACCAAGAGCACTGGTACCCTTACTACCTAGAACAATTAAATCAACGTTTAACTTGCTTGCAACATCAATAATTATTACAGCAGGATCTCCTTCTTCAATCATGCCTGTTACAGTAAATTCATGTTTTCCAATATCACTTATTGCATCAGCAATCATATGCTGGGCTTTTTGGTTTAGTTTTTGATAAATTTCTTCATCAACGAATATTTTGTCTGAACGACTAGGAATTACCGCTAAAAGAATCAGCTCTCCATTTTCTTCAATAAGCATCATAGCTCTATTAAGGGCTTGTTCTGAGCCATCTGAACCGTCAAAACCAATTAGGATTTTTTTCATCTTTTTCTCCAAACAGGACCATGCAATGTATCCTGAATTTCAAATCCGATATCCTCTAATTCTTTTCTTATATTATCCGAAGTTTTATAGTCTTTATTTTTACGCGCTTTTTCTCTAAGTTCTAAAATTAAATCTAATAAATCATCAACATTTTCCCCCTTAGCATCTTTATCATACTTCATAATAATGTTTATCAGTTTTTTAAAAAGTACTTTATCAACAATATCTTTTTTTTCAACAAAACTTGGTTGAAATAAGGTCAAAATCTTCCCAAGCTGTACTAGTTTAAACAGCGCATAGCTACATAAAATATTATTTGGACTAGGTTGCTCTTTGATATACTTATTACTTTTATTTATAAAATCAAAAATAACAGATATAGCCATTGGTGTGTTAAAATCTTCATCCATAGATTTTTCGAATTTATCTATAAAATCATTTATAATTTTCAAAAATTTTTTATCATCTTTAGTCAAATCTTTTTCATTAATTTTTTCAACTCTAACATCACCAGATATTTTTTCTAAATTTTCTTTTAATCTACGAATTCTAATTAGTCCTTTTTCAGCATTTTCTAATGCTTTTTCATTAAAATCTGGTGGACTTCTATATTGGGTTTGTGCAAAAAAGAATCTGATGACTTCTGGGTCCCAAGAATTCAATAGATCTTTAACATTGACAATATTACCAAGAGATTTTGACATCTTTTCTCCATTGACTGTCAGAAGACCAATATGTATCCAATATTTAGCAAAATCTTTACCTGTTGCTGCTTCTGCCTGAGCAATTTCATTTTCATGATGAGGAAAACGAAGATCCATTCCGCCGCCATGGATATCAAAAGGAATTCCAAGAAATTTTCCACTCATTGTAGAGCATTCAATATGCCAACCTGGTCTACCTTTGCCCCAAGGGCTATCCCAAGAGGGCTCACCGGGTTTTGCTTTTTTCCATAAAGCAAAATCCAAAGGATTATGTTTTTGTTCATCCAGCTCTATTCTTGCTCCAGCTTTCATATCATCAGTTTTTTGACCAGAGAGTTTCCCATAATCCTTGAATTTTTCAACAGAGAAATAAACATCACCATCCGAAACATACGCAAATCCTCTACTGATTATAGTCTGAATCATCTTTATCATATCAGGTATGGTTTCTGAGGCTTTTGGGTATAAATCTGCTCTTCTTATTCCTAGCCTATCCAAATCATTTAAACATCTGTCTGTAAAACGCTTTGAATATTCAAGTGCATCAATTCCTTCTTTATTAGCCGCGTTTATTATTTTGTCATCAACATCTGTAATATTTTGAACATAGTAAACCTTGTAATTTTTATATTTAAGATATCGTCTTATCAGATCAAAAGCAAAATAAGTACGAGCATGGCCAATATGAGCATCACTATAAACAGTCATGCCACACACATACATTTTCACTTTGTTTTCTTCAATAGGTTTAAAATTTTCAACTTTTCTTGAAAGAGTGTTATATATTTTTAAAGTCATTTTCTGTCCTCAAATCTTTGTTTCCAAAATATCGAGAAAAATATATACTTTGCTGAATATCTCCAAATCATTTATAAATATAATTTGTATACCGTGTGAACGGGAGAATTATTATGAAAACTACCTTTAGCATTATTAAAGCAGATGTAGGTGGATGGCCGGGTCATGCTAAAGTGCATAAGGACCTTGAGGAGATTGCAAGAAAAAAATTAACTGAAGCAAAACGCAGTAAGTTGATAACTGATTTTCATGTTACACATTGTGGCGATGATCTTGAACTTATCATGACTCATAAACAAGGTGTTGATCACAAAGAAATTCATAGTCATGCTTGGGATACTTTTTGTGATGCAACAGAAAAATCTCGTGACCTGGGCCTTTACGGCGCTGGTCAGGATTTATTGTGTGATGCTTTCTCTGGTAATATAAAAGGTATGGGCCCTGGTGTTGCTGAGATGGAATTTACTGAAAGAAAAGCTGAACCAATTATTGCATTTATGATGGATAAGACAGAGCCTGGTGCTTTTAATTTCCCTATTTTTAAAATCTTTGCAGATCCATTTAACACAGCTGGACTAATTATTGATCCTTCAATCCACGATGGTTTTGTTTTTGAGGTATGGGATATACATGAACATAACAATGTTTTTTTAAAAACCCCTGAAGAAATGTATGATCTTTTAGCCCTTGTTGGTGCTAAGTCACGTTTTGTTATTAAACGTGTTTTCCCAAAAAAAGAATCTAAGTTACCATCAGATGAGCCGGTTGCTGTTATTTCAACTGAAAAACTTTATCAAATTGCTGGAGAGTATGTTGGAAAGGATGATCCGGCTGGTGCTGTTCGTTGTCAATCTGGTTTACCTGCCCTTGGTGAAGCAATAGAACCTTTTTCACTTGGTCATTTAGTTTCAGGTTGGATGAGGGGTTCTCATAATGGCCCTTTAATGCCTGTTTCAGTAAAGGATGCACAATGCACAAGATTTGATGGTCCTCCAAGAGTAGTTGCTTTAGGTTTTCAACTTAAGGATGGTAAACTTACTGAACCAGTGGATTTATTTGATGACCCTGCCTATGATTATACAAGACAACGGGTTCAACGTGTAACAGATTATATGAGAAGACATGGGCCTTTTGAACCTCATCGACTACCAATGGCTGATATGGAATATACTACGCTACCTAAAGTGATGAAAAAGCTTGGTTCAAGGTTCCAAAAAATAAAATAATTTAATTTTTTTGATTATTACTTTTCTTCTTTTTTTATAGAATTTATTTTTTTATTTACAATTGCCCTTTTCATTTCTAATGCTGCTTTTAATTCTTTTTCAATATCAGTTGTGCTTATGCTAACCCATCTAACATTGTCATGTTCAAACAATTCATGAAGTGGGAATCTTCCATCCCATGGTTCCCATGCTTTCTGTAGTGTCATACTGCTTATAGTGCGAATATTTGTTGCTCCCACTTCACCTATAGCATCAGCAAATGGAATCAGTCGATTATTAGGTATAGCAATACCAACGGTTTGCAAAAAATTACCAATTGGTTTTACAAGTCTTGGTATTTCCATTAAATCCTTGACAGGTTTTATTTTTATTACTCTAAATAATGGGGAAGGTTCAATATTATTAGTAGTTGCATCATAAATTACTAGCCATTGATTAGATGGCGATGAAAAGATTTTAACAGGTTCTCCCATCATTTCTTTTTTAAAATATTGATAATATCCGTCTAAAACCTGCATCTTACCTGATTTAGAACCTTTTGGTAGAGCGCGTGAAGTAATTTCCATCTCTTCAGCAAGCAACTTAGCAAAATCCTTTGGCGAAACCTTACCACCTTCTTCGACATATATTTCTTGAGGAGAGAAACAACCCTGCTGATCCCATGCACTTACATCAAGAGAGACCAGCTCTGCAATCTCTCTAGCATGTTCATTTAGATATTCTCTAGCAATTGTGATAAAACTAAATTTATGCCAATGACCTGCAACTGGTACTTTATATTTTTTAGCTAACTGAGCTATTCCTAAACGAGCCTGTTCTCCTCCTGTAACTCTGACTAGATCGGATTTTGAAAAAAGAAATTCTTTAACAGCATTATCCTTGCTTTCAAATGGCAAAACTGCTATTGTATGAGCTAGTTTTGGATTGATTTCCTCAATAGATTTTGCATAAAGTGCACCAAATACAGGTTCTTCTGATGGAACCTTAATCCATGTTGCAGCATCAACTAATTTATCCATAACCATCTCAAAAGCCGCAAGACCCATTATATTTCCAGCACAGATATGTCCTATTACTTCAGGTTCATAATTAGAATGACTGATTTTTGCTTCTCCATAGGCTTTAACTAAACCTTCATTTAGTTTAGAAAAAACCTTAAAATTACTAGGTTGAAGTTTACCAAATAATGGAAGATTTTCTTTTTTAATAATACTTAAAAAATGATCAAAGCCCCAAAACTCAACCATTTCAATAGAAAAACCAGTAATAATTGGCAGAACCTCTCGCGCGATTTTCCTGCCTTTATACATTAGGTCCATCCAAAGATTGTTAACCTTTCCTATTACATCAATAACAGTTGGGATATCTACTTTAAGAAGATAATCTCGTCGAGCTTGTTTTATACCCTGAATTATTTTATCAAGAGCTTCTAGTGTTAAAACTGGTTTTTTAAGTTCTATACCCCTACCTATATTTTCATGTATAAACTCTAAATTATCCTCGATCCCCAAATTTGGATTCCAGTAATAACAATTAATTACTTGTCCCATGAGTCTAATCCTCGAAAACAACAGGAATTTTACTTGCAGTATTTACAAGCTCTTGGGCTGCCTTTGCTTGGTCAATGATAACCTTAGAATCACCATCAACAGTAAACAAACCCCTAATTAACCCACGGATAGGATCAAGCTCTTTGTTTATTACTTTCTTCCAATTTGAATAAGGTCCTTTAAAAACAAAAGCAGCCTTTTTTTTATCTTTAACTAGATATGCATCTCTACATTTTCCATGCCACAGATCCACATAAAACACAACTTCTTTTTTAAATTCATTATCTGGGGTTATTACAAAAAGAAAATCTCCTTCCCAGTTTTTTGCAACTTCTTCATAAGTCTTATTTTTATTTAATTTTTCCTTAAAAATTTTTATCCATTCATCAGATGGAAAAAGCACCATTTTATTTATCCTCCTGTTGCATAAGTTCTGCCATCACAGCAGCACATCCTCGTCCTTCAACACCAGGTAAACGGGTAACCTCGATATCTAAGACAGGACCCTCTTTATTGCATCCTGGACAATGCTCCAGTAGTTTAACTTTATCACCTGTAATAATAAAACCAGGGTAACTAATAGGTAATGGATCTATAAAGGCAAAACGTCCAAACTCTCCATAACCAATGGGATTAAGTTCCTCATCTAAGACAAACGGGATTATAACAGGTGGAATGTGCTTATAATGTTTATCACAGCTAAGAAAAACAGAACTGCATTCAGACATTGCATATACATCGTGAAATTTATGTTGTGGAACACCCAAAGTATTCTCCACTTTTTTCCTGAAAATTTCTTCAGGAGTACGCCTATCTTCTTCTGCTTTCCAACCACCGCCAGTTAAAACCTGACTTGATTTTAAATTAACAGTTTTATCTTCTTCATTCATACGTTTTATGATACGATCAAACCAAAATGGAGGACCACCAATATTTATCTTTTTACCATCTTTTTCCATTTGCTCTAAAAGATTTATAATCTTTGAATCAGATTTTTTCTGTACAATTGGACTAATCTTAGACATGGCTTTTGCTTTTATTTTCTCCCTTAATCCAATTGTCTCATCACGTTGCATACGTAGAAACTGAGTGGTAATTTTTATATCAAGTGCAACATGGATATTTTTTGGATAGTAAAGATCATAAGCTATACCAAAAAGACTTGCTATTGTAAGATTTGTTTGCCTAGGATCAGGAATCAATAAAACAGCAGAATCATACGGGTCATAATCCATCAATTCGATTACAGATTTCATTGCACTATATTTGACCCTATTCCAAGAAAGAGTATCTCTAGGAATGAAACTAAAACGACCACTGGTTCCACTGGTAAACATAATATTTATACCATTTTTATTAAATCCTTCAATAACCTCATCATGTGAAGGTGAATCAGTTTTAAAATCAACATTTGGGATTGATCCAGTAAAAATAGTTTTTAACCAATTTAAAAATCCTTTACCTTCAGGGTAATCCTTAAAATATGTATCAGGTACTAGTGGTATTTTTTTAAAATCATCTTTAGATTTAATAGATTCAGGAGTAACACCTGTTGTTTTACATACATGATTATAAAGATTATTATTTTCGTAATGATGTTTGAAACTATATCTAACTGCTGAAACCATCAAATCCTGTGTTTTTTTATAATCGCTAAAAAACAATTTAGGAGTAAACAGTACTTTATCAATAGGATTCCATGTTTCTTTAGGTGTAATAAATTTTTCCAAGCATCTGTTTTTAGTTATTGATTTTGATAAAGCCATATATTTCACTCTATTTACTAGTTGGATTTATTTATTAATATAATTTTTCATTCCTCAAATTCATCTGTTATTTCTTTCAAAGATACAATAACACCATCAAGAGGCTTTATTATCTGCAATGCTTTCATTTTACTGCCTTTCAGTTTTAATCTACCTCTTAAAAGAGCTACAGCCATGCTCATCTCACCTTTAAGAATACTTCTATATGTACCATAGTTTCCACTAACAGTAAAAACGGCTTCTTTTCCAACATGAGTATCACCGGTATTGACAATAAAATTAGTTAATTTTCCATCCTGAAGTTCTAAATAGAAATTCATCGTTGAGTCATTTGGCGGAACATGCTCTATTACAGCAAGTAAAGAAGTAGTTACATTTCTTAGATCTTTTTCTGGATCAAGTTTTTTAAGTATATATTCTTTGCTAATATTATTCCATTCATCTGAAAGAAATTTTACCATTTGAATTCATCTCCTAAAATACTTACAATCAATTCTCTGAACAAAGCCAGATCTTCATCAGAAATACCTTTTGGTATGGGATAAAGAACGTGTTCTTTCCTATAAAGACCTTTAAATAAATAATTAAGAACCATAAGAATATCACCCATCAATAAACATTTTTCCGTTGTTTCAATAAGTGCTTGACTTACTCTCTTAGTTGCATCTGGGTCATTATGATTATAATAATAATCATATTCAAAAAATACGTATTTTCCATCATCCATAGGCAAGATAAATCCAAGCATATGTTCTAGTTTGTATTTATCACACACTTTTGATAACATATCAACTAATCTTAGAATTTTATCCTGGTCTGCAGACCATATCATTCCTGCTTGAGCAAAAAATAGACGTTGTCTCATTAGCCTGGATGGTAGTATTCTGAATGAATGAAGCCAGATTATATCGGTCATCTCAGGTCTTGAATAGACTTTTTTAAAGAAATCCTGTAGATCTGCATCAAAAACCTTTGCTATTTGTTCTGGGGATGCATCTAAGCCTTTTTCCAGATGTTTTCTCATTGGACCTGCAAATATTGCTTTACAAGGATTTTTTTCCTCTGAAAGAACTTTTAAAAATTCACTATTTTTTAATGAGGCTAATTTTGGAGCACCTAAAATAAGTGTTTTAATCATAGATTTATCGATTGTACATTCAGCCATTTCCTCGACAATTTTTTTATCGTCTTTATTTCCAATGACATCTACCACATAATTTAATTTCAAATAGTTTTTACAGATATATTCGAAGTCTTTTGCAATCTGGTTTGTTGGGCAGAGAAACTCTGAAAGATATTTACGTGAAAGCACGATCAACGATACACCAACATTACGTTGTGCAAGTTTTATTATCATGCTGAGTGCATCTTTTAAATGTTCAAATGGAACAAGTATAACGTCCTCATCATCAGCAATATGATGAAGCTTCACAGTACTTTCTGTGATTATTCCAGGTGGGCTAAGAGTTATATCAGTAAATCCTCGCTCAGTTGTATAGGGATTCTTTATTTCCATGTCACTATTGTTTCTTATTGTACCTTTGTCATCAACTATAGTTACGTCTATGTAATTATCTGCAGCCCAACCATATCTATTTTGCCAGGTACTAGTTATACCCGTTGATGCAATATTTGAACAGACATGGGCTCCAGCTTCTGCAAGATTCGCTCTCAATTTATGCTTATGGGCTTCCTTTTGTAATTCAAAAGCAGTTATGCCTGCACCTACAGTTGCTGTACAACTTTTTACATCAACCTCAAGTTTTTTCAATCTTAGAAGATCAATGATAATACCATGGTCGAGACAAATCGCTTTTGATAAAACTGTTGGAGTAGCGCAAGATAAAAGAGTTCCTCCACTACGAGGCATAAATGGGATGTTATGTTGATTTGCGAATTTAATTATTTTTGATATTTCTTCTGCATTTTCTGGCATCACAACATAAAAATTCAATTCAGAATCTGGATGAATAATTGTTTGAACATAAGAAGAAATTATAACAGGATCATTAGTCGCCCATTTCTCTCCGACAATTTCACGAAGCCCTTTAATAACATCATCCTCGATAACCTCTTGATATTCACTTTTATCTAAATTATTTGTATAATCCTTCAATGCTTTTGCAACTTTCTCTGGTCGTAACTGCGTAGCAAAATTACATTGTTTATCACAAATACCACAAAGAGTACAAGAATTGGCTATTTCGATGAGTTTTTCACTAGGTTTAACTTTTCCTGACATTAACATTTTGAATATCTGCATACGACCTTGTGGCCAGTAGGCTAGAAAACCATATTTTTTCCCAGATGGGCATATTCCTGTTCCAAGAAAATCAAATCTACACATTCCACAGTGCGAACCTTTCTTAGCAATTTCTAATGCGTCTTCTAATGATATCTTTTGCATAGTTTCAACTTTTTCTAATGACATTTTTATTCCTCTTTTTTTTAATTATTTTATTATTATTCTTCAAATTCATCTGTAATATCTCTTAAAGACTCAATAAGACCATCAAGTGGTTTAATTATTTTTAACGCCTCAATTTTACTACCTTTTAATTGTAACCTATTTTTTAAAAGAGCCATTGCCGTACCAATTTTACCCTGTAATATATCTTTATAAATTCCATAGTTACCTTTTATAACATAATTTGCTTCTTGAAATGAATCACCGTTATTAACCTTAAAATCATTTAATTTTCCGTCCTTAAGTTCCAAGTAGAAACTCATAATTATATCATTAGGAGGAACATGTTCTATTATGCCAAGCAATGAAGTGGTTATATTTTTCATATCTTTTTCTGGATCAAGTTTTTCAAGAATATAGTTTTTACCATATTCGATCCATTCTTCTGAAAGAAACTTTACCATTCTTAAAATTCCCCTAAAACAGAGTGTAGTACTTCTCTAAAGAGTTCTTGTTCTTCTTTTGTTAAACCTTTAAATAATGGATAGAGAACATGTTCTTTTCTGTATAATCCTTTAAATAAATAATTAATAAGAGTAAAAATTTGGCCCATTACAAGTGATTTTTCGGTTGTTTCAAGTAATGTTTTACTGATTCTATTTGCTACATCAGGATCGTTGTGATCATAAAAATAATCATATTCAATATAGATGAACTTTCCATTATCCAATGGGCTAATAAAACCAAGTGCATGCTCTAAATTATATTTATTTCCAACTTCTGCAAACATATCAACCCATTTCAGAATGTGATTTTTATCACCAGCCCATATTGCTCCTCCAGGTCCCATAGTCATCATCTGTCTCATTAGACGCGAAGGTAATATCCTAAATGCATGTAGCCAAACAACATTGGACATCTCAGGTTTAGAATAAACTTTTTTGAAAAAATCCTGTAAATCCTTATCATAAACTTTTGCTAATTGTTCAGGTGAAGCATCTAAACCTTTTTCAAAATGTTTTCTCATTGGACCTGCAAAAATAGCCTTTAAGGGATCATCTTCCTCCGAAAGTATTTTCATAAATTCGCTATCTTTTAATGAAGCAAGTTTTGGTGAACCTAGAATCAAAGTCCTCATCATAGATTGGTCAATTGAATATTTTGCCATTTCTTCTACAATTTTTTTGTCATTTTTGTCACAGATTACATCTACTACATATCTAAGCTTTATATAATTTTTACAAATTTCTTCGAAATCCTTTGCAATTTTACGGTTCGGACAGATAAACTCAGCAAGATATTTATATGATAGAACTGCAAGTGATAAACCTACACCTCGCCTGCCTAACTGTATTACCATATCCATAGCATCTTTTAAATTATCAAATGGAACCAGAACTGCTTCTTCATCATCAAAAACAGGGAAAAGTTTTGCTGTTGCTTCTGTAATTATATATGATGGGCTAAGTGATATATTCGTAAATCCATGTTCAGTAGTATATGGATTTGATATTCCCATATCACTATGTTTTTTGACATTCCCCTCATTATCAACAAGAACTAAGTCAATAAAATTATCAGCAAAACAACCATAACTATTACCCCAGGTAGTAACAATTCCTGTTGTTGCAATATTTGCACAATAATGTGCTCCTGCTTCAGCAACATTTGCCCTTAATTTATGTTTGTATGCTTCTTTTTGAAGTTCAAAAGATGCAATACCAGCACCTACTGTAGCACTTGAACTTTCAGGATGAATTTCAAGTTTATTAAGTCTTAAAAGATCAATAACGATACCATGTTCTAAGCAAATTCCATTTTTTAACACTGTTGGTGTAGCAACAGATAAAGCTGTTCCGCCAGCTCGTGGTAAAAAAGGTAAGTTGTTTTTATTTGCAAATTTAATAATTTTTGAAACTTGTTCTGTATTTTCTGGCATTACAATATAGAAATTTAATTCACCATTTGGAGAAATTATTGACCTTATATAAGAAGCAATAATAATTGGGTCGTTAGTTGCCCAATCCTTACCAACTATTTCACGAAGTCCTCTAAGAATATCGTCCTCTTCAACAGTCTGAATTTGACTCTTATCTAATTTATCTACATAATCTTTTAATGCTCGAGCGACCTTTTCAGGTCTAAGTTGTGTCGCAAAATTACACTGTTTATCACAAATACCACAAAGAGTACAAGAATTGGCAATCTCAATCAGCTTTTCTGTTGGTTTAATTTTGCCTTCTTTCAAATGTTTAACAATCTCCATACGTCCTTGTGGCCAATAAGCAAGATAACCATATTTTTTCCCCGACGGGCATAAACCTGTTCCAAGAAAATCGATTCTGCACATACCACAATGAGTACCTTTCTCAGCAATAGCAACAGATTCCTCTAACGATATTTTATCCGAAGACAAAACATTATTTTGGTTCATTGACTCCCCCGAAATAATAGTTTAAATAAAACTTATGAAATTCTATCTAATAAATATTTCCTAAGTAAAATAATTACAAAATCAAATAATTTTTATCTAACTTTGTTATTTTAAAAATTATATTAATAAAATAATTACATAAATAAATCTAATAATAATATAGTAAGTTAATTAATTTAATTTATAAATAATAAAATCCAAACCAAAGTGTAAATAATACAAGAGTAAAGGATATAAATTATAAGCTTATTCAGGACTTACTTTAAGACTTATCTTGGAGTAAAAAATAATGGCAAGAATACACGCAAGAAGAAAAGGAAAATCAGGTTCTACTCGACCAATTGATAGAAAAAAACATCCTGATTGGAGTTCATTAAATACTCGAGAAGTTGAAGCACGTATAGTTGAGCTGGCAAAAGTAGGTAAGTCAACTAGTGAAATAGGAATGATTCTAAGAGACCAATATGCTGTACCTGATGTTAAAATTGCAACAAATAAAAGAATATCTCAGATTTTAGAACAAAAAAACATGAAATCAGATATTCCAGAGGACTTAAGAAGTCTTATTCATACAGCTTTACAAATTAAAAAACATATGGATGTACATAAAAAGGACTATAAGGGTAAAAGAGATTTACAACTTACCGAATCAAAAATTAGGCGATTAACAAAATATTACCATAATCAAAACAGGCTTCCTAAGGAATGGAAGTATAGTTTAGAACAAGCAAAATTAATGTTTGAATAAATTTTTCTTTTATATTATTGTATTTTTCGACATTTGTCTTAAAAAATAAAAAAATCTTTATAAATCTATAATTCATCTCATAAATAATATTTATTTAAGGGGGCTTATATATGAATAAAAAGAAAATCAAAATAGTTTTAAGTATAACGCTGCTGTTAATAACCGTCTCTTTTTTATCCGGTTGTATAGGACCAAATGCTATTACAACATGGGGTTGGGACCATATAAACGATGAGGGAACAGGAGTAAGAATTTGGGGACATTTAGTAGTTTCTGAAAACTTCAAAAATTGGAATGCATGGTTTGTATATGATACTGAAAGTCATCCAGCAGCAAATTGGGAGGATTATGCAAATCGAGTTGAAGCAGATAATTATGATAATTTTAACTATTTCTCAGTTAATATTTATAATCTTAGTAGAACTACAGTTTACCACTATAGAGCAGTTGGAGAATATCAAGGACAAGGAAGTACAATAAGAGTTGGAATAGATGCAACTTTTGTACCTGGTGGTCCAAGAGTTATTACAGAAAATGCAAGCAATATACAAACATCGTCTGCACAACTTAATGGCCGTTTAACACATATGGGTGGTGCAAGTAGCTGCGAAGTATTTTTCAAATATGGTGATGACATAAATAATTTAAATATTGAAACTCCACATCAAAACTTAACATCAATAGCTGATTTTAATGAGGTAATTTCAGATTTAGTAAGTTGTAAAACTTATTATTATCAAACAATTGCTAAAAACGATGCAGACACATGGGCAGGTTTAATACTATCGTTTACACCTGGTCTACCCATAGTTGACACTTATTTACCAACATCTGTCACAGCTAGTTCAGCAATATATCATGGAACATTATGGAATTTAGGTGGTCCAGCAACTTGTCAGGTGTGGTTTGAGTATGGTGATGATAGTCCTAACAATCTAGATGAAATGACAACTCCTCAGACAGTTAATGCTACAGGGCCATTTGTAGCAAATGCTGAAGGATTAAAATCAGGAACAACCTATTGGGTAAGAGCTGTTGCAGATAACGGTTATTGTGAAGATAAAGGACAAATAAAAGAATTCAAAACCGCATCAGGTCTAGAAAAATATGGAAT
>Ga0209536_100003437_pt1 | contig 25443 bp, 14 predicted proteins | sample DeeMarSeWOR28_12_FD_187461 | JGI IMG/M metagenome (GOLD analysis project Ga0209536, IMG submission 187461) | Marine sediment microbial communities from White Oak River estuary, North Carolina - WOR-2-8_12 (SPAdes) (version 2) | ecosystem: Environmental > Aquatic > Marine > Intertidal zone >...
CACTGACCCTCGAGTACCTGGGCATGGGATCTCGCACCTCGATCCTGGACGGCGGGATGGCTACCTGGCAGGCGGCCGGGCACGCCGTTACGGATGAGCCGCCGGCTGGGACACCCGGCAGCTTCACGCCCCGAGTTCAGCCGGACGTCATCGCCCAGGTGGAATGGCTGAGCGCGAACCTGGCGAACCCGACCTACGCGATCATCGATGCGCGGACGCCTGACTTCTACAGCGGCGAGCGCCACAGCCGCGCGAATCCCCAGCCGGGCCACATCGCCGGCGCGAAGAACATCCCCTTCCCCTCCGTCGTCGACGAAGAGACGCTGATGTTCAAGGACGAAGAGACCCTTCGCCGCATGTTCGCGGAAGCGGGGGCGGAGCCAGGCGACACCGTCGTCACCTACTGTCACATAGGTCAGCAGGCTACGCTGGTCTACTACGCAGCGAAAAATCTCGGCTACGAGGCGCACATGTACGACGGATCGTTCGAGGAGTGGAGCCAGCGCGAGGATCTACCTATAGAGACGTCCATCGGCGAAGGCGAATAGCCACGCCCACGACGCCACATCTCCAAGCTGAGGCGGCGCCCAAACTTAGACGATGGGCGCTGGAGAGCCCTGGCGAAAGCCCTTTTACTTAGGGCGTTTTCGCGGCCTACACGATCGCAAATTTCTTCGGCGATCTGCAAACGTTTCCTCCCGCACGGTCACATCTCAGACAGTCAGAATGCCCTAACCTTCTGGCGTGCCTGATCGGTAGCTATCGACTCGGCACCGAGTTGTGGAATTCACCGCGTGAACAACGCCTGAAGCGGCATACCGCTTGCCCCTTTCAAGGCGCCCTCGTCGTTCGCACACCAAACTTCCAGGAGGCAGAGCGGTATGTCGTTCACCACACTCAACAAGGGTGGGGCGTGGGTCGGGTGTCTGACCTTCGGCCTGGCCCTCTGGGGCTGTTCGGAAGCCCTGGACATCACCGGGCTCGATGGGTCGGGTGATCCGATTAGCTTCTCCCGCGAGATGACGTTGGGCGAGTTACAGGACGCCCTGGCCAGCGGCGCGGCCCGCGTCGGGGTCGAGCTAATCGGCGACGGCAACGTCGCCCACCACGTAGTCCTCGGGCACGCCGAGGAGAAGCACGAGGAAGAAGAGATCGAGAGCCGTATCGTCGACATGGAAATCGTCGGCGAAGATGGCGTGCTCACATTGATGCTCGGTGGATTACAGGTGACGTTCGACCCCGAGACCCACTTCAAAGCCGGCGACACCGAGATGGGTTGGGACGGCTTCATCGACCATGTCGAGGGGATCCTGGCCGAAGGGTACGAGCCTTGGGTCAAGGCTTGGCGGCCGGCGCCGGAGCAGCCGCAAGCGCCGGATAACCCAGCCTTCCACGCCCGTGGGCTGAGGATCATGGAGGAAGGCGAGGAGCAGGAGATCGATGTCAATGTCGATGCCGACAACCTGGCCCTGAACAGCAGTCGGGAAGACGGCGAACCGGACGGCTGGATCAACGTGCTCGGCCTGAGCATCGAGCTGCGCGTCAGCGACGGCATCACCGAGATCGGCACCCAGGACGTCGATCTCTATGACGATGGCGAGTTCGAGGGTGTGGTCTTATCGGTCGACCCGGAAGGCGGAACGTTCACCTTCACCGACGGGACGTTGGTGAAGGTCACGGACGAGACGATGATACTCGAGACCGAGTTCGACACCCAACTGTTGGACCTCTGGGCCGTCGACGCGGCGCTTGAAGCTGGACACAAAGTGGTGGCCTGGGGCGGCGGCGAGTTGGAAGGCAAAGAGCCGTGCGTGATCCTCGCGCTGGAACTCCGCTTCGCCATCCACGGCGAAGACGGTGGAAAAAACTACGTCGACTTCGAGGGCTACGTGACCCACGTCGACCTCGTGAACCAGTCTTTCACGCTTACCAACGGAACGATCGTCAAGATCACCGGCAACACCGAGTTGATCACGGAGGGAGACGAGCGGTACCTCGGCTCGTTGGAGGAAGTCGATGCCGCGTTGGAGGCGGGCGACCAAGTCATCGCCTGGGGCGCCGGCGAGGTCGAAGGTGTCGAACCGTTGACCGTTGTCGCCTGTGAAATGCGTTTCAAGCGAATGGTCAGCTATGAAGATTTCGAGGGAGTCATCGAGTCCGTGAACGAGGGTGAGATGTTCTTTACCCTCACCAACGGGACGGTGGTTCAGCTGACCGAAGAGACCATGATCAAGGAGGCGGAGCAGGGCCAGCCCCTTATGACCTGGGCCGCCGTGGTCGAGGCCGTGAACAACGAGCAGGGGGTCGTGGCCTGGGGCTTCGGTAACATCGAGGCTGAGGAGCCGCTGACCATCGCTGCGGTGAAGATTTGGTTCGTGTTGGCGGAATGATCGCTGGCGAGTTTCAATAGATTCGGGCGAAGGGCGAGGGGCCATTGGCTGCTCGCCCTTTTGGTTTTTGAGGTCTAACGGTTAGTATGGGCCATTCGACAACACAGCCGCGGGCGCGGGGCGAGGACGCGGACGCGACCTTGACGTCGACGATTCGGAGCAAGAACGCCAGCCGGGAGCGCCGTGATGATTCAGAAAGTCAATCTGGTGGAGAAGTTTTCACTATTCAGCAAGCAGTGGAGCCCCAAGATAGTCGGAGAGGTCAACGACTGTCATGTGAAGCTGGCGAGAATCCAAGGGGAATTCGTCTGGCATCATCACCCGGATGAAGATGAGCTGTTTCTCGTGGTGAAGGGGCGGCTTCTTATGAAGCTGAGGGATGGCGATGTTTGGGTGGAGGAAGGCGAGTTCATCATCGTACCGCGAGGAGTAGAGCATCTGCCGGTCGCCGAAGAAGAGACCCACCTTCTGCTGGTCGAGCCGAAATCTACGGTGAACACGGGGAATGTCGGAGGAGACAGGACGGTGGAGAAGCTCGACAAGATCTGACGACCGAAGCTACTGGCGACTAATCACCAATCACCACTCACTTGTTGGGCTTACTAACTTTCTCGCCAACCGCATCTGCACGGCCCGCGCGTTCCGTATGGGCGGCGCCCGGGGCCACGGGTCGTCCTTTCAGCGCTACAGCCAGAGTACCGGCGATCACCAGCAGCGCGCCCAGCACACTCAGCGCATCCGGGAATTCTGAGAAGAAGAGCATCCCCCAGACGCCAACGAACACGATCTGAGTATAGCCGATGGTCATCGCTCGGGCCGCGGGCTCGCGGGACAGGCCACGGGTGAGGAAGACCTGAGCGATCTGAGTCGTCACCCCTACCCCCAGCAGGGCCAGCCAGGCCCAACCCTGCGGCCACACGAACTCCGACATGAACGGAATGGATGCCGGGATGGTGACGAGGGGGAAGTAGAACACGATGACGAGCGTGTGCTCCGTCTTGCTCGCCTCGCGCACCGAGACGTACGCCAGCGAACTCAGCATCGCTCCCAACAACCCGACACCGACTCCGACAGCGTCCAAAGTCGACGCGGCTCCTCCGAATAGCACGGTGGGACGCGTCACGAAGATCACGCCGACGAAGCTGACGAGAATTGCTACCAGAACCGACGGAGACAGCCGTTCCCGCAAGAAGATCGCGGCCACCAACGCAGTCCACAGCGGATTCGTGAAGTGCAGTACCGTCGCCTCGGCGATGGGCAGTCGGGTCAGAGCATAGTAGAAGCAGCTCATCGCCGCGAATCCGAACACCCCGCGGAGTATCAGGATCCACTTGCGATTGCCCCACGGTGAGACCCTGGCTCGCTTCACCAGCCAATAGCTCAGCACCAGGCTGATGACCCCGCGAGCCAGCACGATCTCCTGGCTGGGCACGAATCGCCCGGACACCTTCACCAGCAAGCTCATCAAGCTGAAGAAGAAGGCGGCGGCGAGCATGTGGCGCACGCCGGCGGATGGGGTCGACAGAGTCATGCGAGGTAAGATAGCAAGTGAGTAGTCAGTAGTAATTAGTCATTAGCGCCAGTCGCCAACTTCCTTGTCAGTGAGCCGCGGCAGACCCACTAATTACCCATGACTAATCACCAATCACTTCCGTCCCACCGGTACCGAACTTGCACAAGCAGGGCGATGCCAGAATATTCCAACCTGGCCCTAATACACAGGGGACTGGATGGCACAGAACGGAGTTCTCAAGTACGCGAAGGTCGTCGCGAAACAAGCCCGGGGCCGACCGGGCTGGCTCGAGAACATCCTCTGGCACATCACCAGTTACTTGGTGACCAACACCTCCATCATCTTCCTATGGGTCTTCTTCTTCGTCCTCAACCGCGTCACCGTCATAGGTCGCGAGTTTGTGGGCGAGGAACCCAACACGCTGCTGCTGTCGAACCACCAATCGATGATCGACAGCATCCCCTTGGGAATCGCGGCCTTCTATCCGAAGTCCTGGATCATGCCCTGGTTGGTGCCCTGGCACCCGGCGGCCCGGGAGAACTTCTTCAAGAACCGCTTCATCGCATGGTATGCGACCCACACGCGCTGCATCCCGGTGAAGCCGGGGCGACGCGATGTCCACGCGATCCATAAGATGATCGAGGTGCTGCCCAACGGCTCGATTATCCTCTTCCCCGAGGGGACGCGGAGCCGCACCGGAGACGTAGATGACGGAAGACCCGGGGCAGGCCTGGTGGCGCTGGCGACCCGCCCGCGGATCATCCCTGTCGCCATCGACGGGATGCAGGACGTTCTGCCCATCGGCGAGAAGCGCCCCAAGATCGGGCAGCGGATATACATCAAGTTCGGGCCGCCGGTGGACTATTCCGAACTCGAAGACAAGCCAAGGACGAAAGAGACCGCTCAGGCCCTTGTCGATAAGGCCATGGAGGCGATCCGCACTCAGCACGCCGAGATCCGGCAGATGCGCCTGGCCCGCCAGGAGCAGAAGGAAAGGAAGAAAGCGAAGAAGACAGCAAAGAAGAAGGCCTGACTCCGCCGCCACTCTCCTCGCTCCGCCCCCGATCCCATCTCCGATAAGCGCCTGTAGACGAAACCCGAGCATCGGGTTAGGATACCCGCTCCAATACCGCTCCAAAGGGTACGTGATGATGCGACTTCTGCCTATTGTGCTGGCGGGGATTCTCCTGGTGGCGTGCTCGGAGACCGCCGATCGAACCGCCGATCAAGCGAAACCCGAGTTGCCGGCCGGCGCCCAGGCGCTTTCTCTGCTGGGCGACACGCTCTACCCGCCCGAGCCGCCGCCAGAGGTCCGGGAGGCCTACGAGGCCAATCTGGCTCAGGCGACCGCCGACTACGAAGCCGACCCGAACGACGCAGACGCCATCATCTGGTACGGTCGACGGACCGCTTACCTGGGCGACTACTTGGACGCCATCGACATATACAGCCGCGGCATCGAGCGGCATCCGGACGACGCTCGTATGTACCGGCACCGCGGACACCGGTACATCACGACGCGGCAACTGGACGACGCCATCGCGGACCTGGAGATAGCGGCGGAGCTCGTTGCCGGGACCGAAGATCAGGTCGAGCCCGACGGGCTGCCGAACGCGCGCAACACCCCGACCAGCACGCTGCAATCGAACATCTGGTACCACCTGGGGCTCGCTTACTATCTGAAGGGCGACTTCGAAAACGCTCTCCGCGCCTACCAAGCATGCATGGAGGTCTCCCGCAACCCCGACATGCTGGTCGCCACCTCCCACTGGCTGTACATGACGCTGCGGCGGCTGGGCGAGGAGCAGCGGGCGGAGACTGTCCTCAAGCCGATACACGCCGATCTGGACATCATAGAAAACAGCGGCTATCACAGGCTGCTGCTCATGTACAAAGGCGAGCTGACGCCGGAGGAATTGCTGGCCGAGGCCGAGGCGGGCGATGGGGTCGCCAATGCCACCACCGCCTACGGTGTTGGCAATTGGTACGCCTACACCGGAAGCCCGAAACAGGCGGAGGAGATCCTCCGTAATGTCCTCAAAGGTCCCCAATGGGCAGCCTTCGGCTATATCGCGGCCGAAGCAGATATGAGGCGTCTCGAGCGGTGAGGCATGGACCCGACCGCCCGCAGGCAGCCTTTTGGCACCTTCAGTTGTCTATTGAATCGATGCCGACACATCCAAAGTCCACATCACCAACACCAGAATCGTGAGGTCAGCGATGCGCAAAGTTCTAGCGACCCTGGCGTTCCTGGCTATTTCCGCCGGGACGCTCCAGGCTCAGGTCAACGCCCGCATGCTACGCCAGCCGGACGTTTCCGAAAGCCACATCACATTCGTGTATGCTGGCGACATCTGGATCGTCCCCAAGAGCGGCGGCACCGCGCAGCGGGTGAGCTCGCCGCGCGGCGAAGAGTCGTTCCCAAGGTTTTCGCCCGATGGTTCGACCATCGCCTTCAGCGGCAACTACGATGGGAACCTCGACGTCTACACGGTCCCGGCGTTCGGCGGCGACCCTGTCCGGGTCACCCATCACCCCATGGGTGATCGCATGCTCGAGTGGTACGCGGACGGCAACAGCCTCCTCTACGCTTCGTCGATGGAGAGCGGGCGTCAGCGCTTCAGCCAGCTCTACAGCGTCTCGAAGGACGGCGGGCTCCCGGAAAAGCTCCCCGTTCCCTACGGTGAGTTCGGGGCCGTGTCGCCGGACGGCGAATGGTTAGCCTATATCCCGATTACCCGAGACTACAGGACCTGGAAGCGTTACCGCGGCGGAATGGCACCGGACATCTGGCTGTTCAACCTCGAGGACTATTCCTCCCAGAACATCACGAACAGCGATGCGAACGAGACCCAACCGATGTGGCACGATGGGACGCTGTACTTCCTGTCCGATCGCGGCCCCAACATGCGCCACAACATCTGGGCCTACGACCTGGAAACCGAGGCACTTCGTCAGGTCACGCAATTCACCGACTTCGATATCCACTTCCCGGCCATCGGGCCTTCCGACATGGTCTTCGAGGCCGGCGGCCGGCTGTACGTCATGGACCTGTCGACGGAGCAGTACACCGAGGTGAACGTCGACGTCATCACCGACCTCGCGACACTGAAACCCCGCACCGAGAACGTGGCCGCCTTGATCTTCAACGGCGGCATCTCATCCACGGGTAAACGAGCGGTAGTCGAGGCCCGCGGCGACATCTTCACGCTCCCAGCCGAGCACGGCCCGGTCATCAACCTGACCGCCAGCCCCGGCGTAGCCGAGCGATATCCGTCCTGGTCGCCGGATGGTCAGTACGTGGCCTACTGGAGCGACCGCTCGGGCGAGTACGAGCTAACCCTCCGCGCCGCGAACGGTTCGGGCGAAGAAGAGAAGGTCACGGACCTTGGGCCCGGCTATCGCTATAACCTCTACTGGTCCCCCGACAGCAAGAAGTTGGCGTTCGTCGAACAGACCATGAAAATCTTTGTTTACGACCTGGACGCCCGGCGTCTCTCGGAGGTCGATAAGGGTCTTTGGCTGATGCAGGGCGGTCTCAACAACTTCCGAGTCAGCTGGTCGTCGGACAGTCGCTGGATGGCCTATTCCCGCGGCCTCGCCAATCGTGCCAGCGCCATCTACCTGTACGACGCCGAGAACGACGAGACCCACCAGGTGACGTCAGGGTACTACAACTCGTTCCAACCGTCGTTCGATCCTGATGGCAACTACCTGTACTACCTGTCGAGCCGGACGTTCACGCCGGTATACGGCGATTTCGATAACGGCTGGACCTACCCGAACTCGACGAACATCGTCGCCGTCGCACTTCGCTCCGACGTCCCGTCGCCACTGGCGCCGCGAAACGATACGGAGAGCGTTGAGGAAGAAGGGGGCGAGAAGCCCGAGGGCGAAGGAAACAGCGAGAACGGCGAGGAGTCGAAGAGCGTCGAGATCGAGCTCGACGGCTTCGAGAGCCGCGTGGTCATACTTCCACCGGAAGCCGGCAACTACACCGATCTCCATGCAGTGTCCGGCAAGGTCCTCTATCGCCACTTCCCCAACACCGGTTCGGGCGGCGACCAAACCGCCATCAAGTTCTTCGACTTGAAAGAGCGCGAAGAGAAGACCGTCATAGGTGACTCTGACGGTATGGCTCTGTCCGCCGACGGCAAGAAACTGCTCGTCGCTAACAACCGGGCGATGGCCATCGTAAGCGTTGCGCCCGGTCAGAAGATGGACAAGCGGCTTCGCACGGACGAGATGGAGGCGACGGTCGATCCGCGCGCCGAATTCCGGCAGTTGTTCAACGACGCCTGGCGCATCGAGCGCGACTTCTTCTACGATCGGAACATGCACGGAGTCGATTGGAACGCGATGCGCCAACAATACGGTGCTCTGATCAACGACGCCGTAACGCGCTGGGACGTGAATTATGTGATCGGTGAGTTGATCGCCGAACTCAACGCGTCGCACTCGTATCGTGGCGGCGGCGACCAGGAAGCCGGCGAGCGACGCGGCGTTGGCTTGCTCGGCATCAACTGGGAGTTGAACGACGGAGCCTATCGGGTCGGAGAGATCATCGAAGGCTCCCCCTGGGACGCCGAAGTGCGTTCGCCATTCTCCCAGCCCGGAGTGGATGTGAACGAGGGCGACTACATCCTCGCGGTCAACGGCGTTCCGCTCGATACTTCGAAGGATCCCTGGGCTTCGTTCCAGGGCCTGGCCGGCGAGACCGTGGTCCTGTCGGTCAGCAGCACACCGAACATGGACGACGCTCGCGATGTCCTGGTCGAGACCCTCAATTCCGAGACGCGTTTGCGCCACCTCGCCTGGATCGAGGCCAATCGCAAGCGCGTCGACGAGGCGTCCGGCGGTCGCATCGGTTACGTCTACGTGCGCAGCACCGGCATCGACGGTCAGAACGAGCTGGTCCGCCAGTTCTCCGGTCAGTGGCACAAGGACGGGATGATCATCGACGAGCGCTTCAACAGCGGCGGGCAGCTTCCCGACCGCTTCGTCGAGTTGTTGAACCGCCCCGCCTACTCGTTCTGGGCCGTGCGCGACGGAAAGGACTGGCAGTGGCCGCCGGTTTCGCATCTCGGTCCGAAGGTCATGCTGATCAACGGCTGGAGTGGCTCGGGCGGCGACCTCTTCCCGTACTTCTTCAAGAAGGCAGGAGTCGGCCCGCTGATCGGCGCCCGCACCTGGGGCGGCCTCATCGGGTTGAGCGGTGTCCCGCCGTTGATCGATGGTGGTGTTTCAACCGCTCCGACGTTCCGCATGTACAGTACGGAAGGCGTCTGGTTCGCCGAGGGCTACGGTGTGGACCCGGACATCGAGGTCATTAACGATCCGACCTCGATGGCCAGAGGCGGCGACCCGCAGCTGGAGCGAGCGATCCAGGAAGTGATGTCGATGCTCGAGGCCGGCATGCTCGCGATACCGGACCGGCCGGCACCGGAGGATCGTACGGTCGAAGGCGCACGACGCGGTGCCACCAACGAGTAGTCGAAACCGAAACCACCAGCAAACACCGGGGCGCGCAAGCAGGATGCGCGCCCCGGTTCTTTCATCTCAACCTTGCGTCTCATACCACCGAGGCGTACCCTCCCGATCCTGAAAACAAGTGAAACTTGCCCTAACCAGCGAGCCATGATGTCCGACATAGATTCGCAACAAGTCCACGAGCACACCAACCGCCTCATCGATGAAACCAGCCCCTATCTCCTCCAACACGCCCACAACCCCGTCGACTGGTATCCATGGGGCGAAGAGGCACTCGAGCGGGCGCGGGAGGAAGACAAGCCAATCCTTCTGAGCATCGGCTACTCCGCCTGCCACTGGTGTCACGTCATGGAGCGCGAGTCGTTCGAGAACGAAGCGACCGCCGCTTTGATGAACGAGAACTTCGTCAATATCAAGGTAGACCGGGAGGAACGCCCCGATCTGGACGAGATCTACATGGCCGCCACCGTGACGATGAACCGCGGGCAGGGCGGTTGGCCGATGACGGTCTTCCTGACGCCCGAACTCGAACCGGTCTTCGCCGGCACGTACTTCCCACCCGTCGACGGCTACGGACGGCCGAGTTTCCCCACCGTGCTGCGCGAGGTCGCTCGGGCGTGGCGCGAGGACCGCGCGGGCCTGCGACTCCAGGCGAGCCAGTTCGCTGAAGGGTTGCGGCAGCGGCAGAGCCTCGGGCCACCCCTCGCCGTAGGCGATGCCCAGCTGAAAACGGCGTTGGACCAATTCAAGAACGAGTTCGACTCGGAATACGGCGGCTTCGGTCAGGCACCCAAATTCCCTCCCGCGGTCGCCCTGTCGCTGTTGCTCCGACTCCATCGTCGCTTCGGCCGTCCGGAGGCGTTGGCCATGGCGGGCCGTACGCTGGAAGCGATGGCGCGAGGCGGCATGTACGATCACGTCGGTGGCGGCTTCGCCCGCTACTCCACCGACCGGCGCTGGCTGGTACCCCATTTCGAGAAGATGCTGTACGACAACGCGCTGCTGGTGAAAGCGTACCTCGAGGGATACCAGGTCACCGGCGAACCGCTATTCCGAGCGACCGCCTCCGAGACGCTGGACTACATCCTGAGAGAGATGGTTGCGCCCAACGGCAGCATCTACTCGGCGACGGACGCCGACTCCGAGGGCGAGGAGGGCAAGTTCTTCGTTTGGACTCCCGAACAGATTGCAGATGTGCTCGATGAAGAGGAGGCACGTCACTTCAATTCCTACTACGACATATCGCTCACCGGGAATTGGGAGGGTGTGAGTATTCCCAATACGCCACGCGACCTGGCGGTCGTGGCCGAGCAGCTCGGGCTCGCGCCGGGCGAGTTGGAGAGTTCTCTGCAAGAAGCGCGTGCGAAGGTCTACACCGCTCGGCTGAAGCGAGTGAAGCCCGGACTCGATGACAAGGTACTCACGGCCTGGAACGGATTGATGATCGGCGCCCTCGCCGAAGGGCACCGGGTACTTCGTGACCCGCGATACCTGGAAGCCGCCGAACGAGCGGCCGAGTTCGTACTCGAGACCCTGTCCACCGATGAGGGTGGACTTCTGCGCACGTATCGCGCCGGCAGAGCGCATCTCAAGGCTTATCTCGAGGACTACGCCTACCTATCGGAGGGGCTGATCGACCTGTTCGAAACCGGCGGCTCGCCTCGCTGGCTTCGAGAGGCCGAGCGACTGGCCGAGCGAATGCTCGCCGATTTCCTGGACGAGGAGTCCGGGATCTTCTACAACACCGCGCGCGATCACGAGAAGCTGATCATGCGCTACCAGGACGGCACCGACGGCGCCACACCATCGGGAAACGCCGTCGCCGCCTCCGTGCTGACGCGTCTGTCCTTTCATCTCGATCGCGCCGATCTGCGGCACGTGGCCGTGCAGTCCATTAAGGCCTACGGACCGATGATCGCCAGGTACCCACGCGGCTTTGCAAAAACCCTTTGCGTCATCGACCTCTTGCTCGAAGGACCCACCGAGCTGGCGTTCGTCGGTGCCAGGGGGTCGGTCGATCTCGAAGCCCTCCAGGCACAAGTGGCAACGCATTTTCTCCCCAACCGAATCCAGGCGGTCCTCGACCCGGACGACCCCACGGAAGCGGCCGGCCTGCCCCTGCTGGAAGGGAAGACGCCCGTCGACGGTGGGGCCGCTCTCTATATCTGTCGCGACTTCGCCTGCCGGCAGCCGATCACCGACCCGGCGGCGATCGCTCCTCAGCTAGAGACCCCATCGATCGATGAGGACCCGAGAACGACGATCGGGACGCGTCTACCGGGGCGAGCCAGCCTCGAGGGGACAGTGCGCTATGCGGACCGCTTCGGCCACGACGGATATGCGAAACGCGAGCCCACCGGTCTATCGGTGAGCCGCGTCGGATTCGGAGGTTATCGTGTGCACGACGCTATCCCGCAGCACCGAGAGGCGCTGAAGAAAGCGTTACTCGGCGGCGTCAACGTCATCGATACATCCAGCAACTACACAGACGGAGCCAGCGAGCGTTTGGCCGGTGGCGTGCTGCGACAACTTGTGGACTCCGGGGAACTCGGCCGCGACGAAGTCGTCATCGTTTCGAAGATCGGGTACCTGCAAGGTTCCAATCTCGAATCGGCCAAGGAGCGCGAGGCGGCCGGTTCACCCTACCCCGAGACAGTGAAATACGAGGACGGTCTCTGGCACTGCATTCACCCCGACTTTCTCGACGATCAGCTTCAGCGCAGCCTCGATCGATTGGAGATCGACACTCTCGACATCTGCTTGCTGCACAACCCGGAATACTACCTGTCCGATGCCGGCCGGCACGGTGCAAGCCTTGAAGACGCGCGCGACGAGTTCTACCGTCGCCTACGCGAAGCCTTCGCGTTCTTCGAAGACCAGGTCACCGAAGGGCGGCTGGGAGCCTACGGTGTCTCGTCGAACACTTTGGTGGCACCCACCTCGGATGTGGACGCGACGTCGCTGACTCGAATGCTCGATGCGGCCCAAAGTGCGGGTGGCGACGAAAACCACTTCGGTGCAATTCAACTTCCGCTCAACCTGTTGGAGACCGGTGCCGTATTCGAAGCGAATAGCGGTCCAGAGACCCGGCAGACAGTGCTGGAGCTTGCGGGTTCCAAAGGCATCGCCGTCTTCACCAACCGACCACTGAACGCGTTCGTGGGGGGTACGCTTCTCCGGCTGGCCGATCCGGTCGTTGAGGAATCGAGAATCGATTTCGAAGAATCACTGGGACGTTTAGCCGACCTGGAGTTCACCTTCCAAGCTGAGATCGCACCAAGTATCAAGGCGGCACCCGACACGCTTAGCCCCGGCGACTATTTCCGTCTCGCCGAGCGGATGCGTGAATTGCAACCGGCCGTGGTCAGCCTGGCGCACTGGGAACAACTCGCCACTCAAATCAACTTCACCGTCCGCACACTCATCATGGCCCTCGATCGTCAACTCGAAGGCGAACTCGCGGCACGCTGGACCGAGTGGCGGGACGCTTACCTTCCAGAGCTCGAAGACCTGATGAGAGAGTTGGGCCGTCAAGCTGCCGAAAGGTCTCAAAGCTGGGCCGCCGCCCTCGCGGCAACCATCGATCCCTCCCTACCGGAGGAGCACCGCCGCGAGAGCCTCTCGCGCAAGGCGATATGGACCGTCGCAAGCACGCCGGGTGTCACTTGCGTGTTGAACGGCATGCGCAGCGAACAGTACGTGGACGATTCCGTTGGCGTTCTCGGTTGGAAGAGCCTGCCGGCCGTCGAGGTCATCTACAAGGCAGCGCGATCCACGCTGGCCGTGGCCGACTAGCCGGAAACTACGAGGTGTCTGTGGGGCGACCGGCGTGTGAAACCATGCGGTCTACAGAATCCTTCATCTGCCCTCTTATCTCGTCGACCATCTTAGTCTCACCGCCCAGGGCGTGGGTGTTGAGCCGGCGAACCAGCTTGATGAAGTGATCGACCTCCGAGCGCAAGCCGACATAGGTGCGCCGATCCGAGAACATCCGGATGCCTAGGCGCCAGACACCGAAACCGATCATGGCTATGCCGACGAGAACGACGATGAGCGGTGTCCACGACTCGGAGTAGAGGGCCACGGGGACGACGATGAGGACCACACCTACGATCGTCAGCAGTTGGTCTACGGCAGAGCGAAAAGACATGATCGGTCCCCCACGATCTCAGGCAGCTTGCATACGATAGCCGGCTTCGAAGCCGAATGCTACCGGCGCACCGCCGTCAACTCCACCAGGCGCTGGCGTACCGCATCGGCCTTACCTACTCGTTCGAGCGCCGCCCACAGCTGTGCGACCGTCTGTTCGTCCACCAGCCCGCGCGGCGTACCGATGGCCGGCGTCGAAAGGCCTTCTGACGCACGGAAAGCATCGACCGCCGCAACGGTTTCGCTCGTGAACAGGAAGGCCTCGTCATCTCGCTCCAGTTCCTCCGCGTCCGAGCGGAAGTAACCAAGTTCGTGCAAGATGATCTTCAACTGCCACACATCACCGCCGGCGAACTGTTCCAGTCGGCGAAAGCCGAGGGTCTGCGTTATGGCCTCGTAGACGCGACGCAGTTCGGCTACCGGCGTGGGGTGTTCGCATACGTTGATGTTGGCCGTGATCATGTCGGGCCGCCGCGACCGACCCTCGCGTGGATCTGCAACCACCACAGCGGCGGATTGTAGTCTGCCCTTGCGGGCGTCTCCACCAGCAGCTTGCCCCGCCGCTAGTGCCTCGATCAGTCGGTCTGCTAAGTGGCGATGCGTGCCTTCGGTGCTCTCGAACGATTCGGCCACCGCTTCCAAGGTCTCCGGCCCCACTAGCACGTTGCCCTGCGTCACGTAGTTGGGGCCCGAGCGCTGGCCCGCCCACGGCCAGGCTTGGTCTCCGGTGAACGCGGCGCTACCACCCTGGAGGCCGATGACGCCGACCTGCCGACGAGCGGCTCCCGTATCCGCGGCCACCGCCAGGTCCAACGCCTCCTGAGCGGACAATCCCTCCTCAAGCATGTCCAGCAATTCGGGGCCGTAGGCGATCCGGGTCCACGATTGCGTGGCTACGGCGCCGACGCCGGCCCTCACCCAGGGGACACCGTTTCCGACACACGGCACTCTCGTCGTAACCGCTACTCCCGACTCACCCGTGGCGGGATCGACGGCAGCGATGGAGAAGGTGTGAAACACCAGGTCGTTTCCCCACTCCGCCGGCTCCTGAGCGTCGGACCTGCTCGCTGTACCTAGACCAACGAGGGCAACTGTTATCAGAGAGACGTAGCCACGTCTGCGCATGGAGGTTTCTCCCTTGGGTACGGCTGGCTCACTCACGGCTTAGGGCCGCCTCGAAATCGCGCCCCGACGGCGCCTGGAAGAGCCTGAGATCGAATTCGGGGATCACGGCGATGAGATGATCGAAGATATCCGACTGGATGCCCTCGTAGGCTACCCAACCCACGTCGTTCGAGAACGCGTAGACCTCCAGCGGTAGGCCCTCAGGCGTTGGATCCAGTTGACGGACGATGAGCGTCATTCGTTGGTGTACCTTCGCGTGCTTGCGAAGGTAGCGAACCACGTATTCACGGAACGTTCCGATGTTGGTCAGCAGTCTGGCATTGGCTGCCAGGTCGATGTCCACCTCGCGGGCCGCGTTGTCTTCTTCGATTGCTTTCTTCTTTTCCTCGATATAGTCCTTCAGGAGTGCGAACTTCTCGTAACGCTTCAAATCGGAATCGTCGAGGAATCGTACCGAGTTCATGTCGATGTACAGCGCCCGTTTGATTCGTCGGCCGCCCGACTGTGACATCGCTCGCCAATTCTTGAACGAATCCGTCAAGAACGTGTGCGTCGGTATGGTCGTGATCGTCTTGTCCCAGTTCTGCACTCTGATCGTGTGCAAGCCGATATCGACGACATCACCGTCGGCGCCGTACTGTGGCACCTCGATCCAGTCGCCCACCCGCATCATGTCGTAGTTGGCAATGTGCGAACTGGCGACGAAGGAGAGGATCGTGTCACGAAAGATCAAGAGCAGAACCGCACTGAAGGCCGCCGCGCCGCTCAACAGAATCGCCGGAGACTGCCCCAGCAGTGTCGCCACCGCCACGATCAAGCCGAGAATGTACACGACGATCTTCACGGCCTGGATGTAGGCCCGGATTGGGCGACCCTTCGACATCGGGCTGGCGGCGTACATCTCGCCGATTGCGGTGAGCACCGCGTCCGCCAAGATGACGGCCACGAGGATCAACGCGGCGCCGGCCGCATGCTGAACGAGCGTCGTGAACGTTGGGGGGAGGTTTGGGATCAGTTCGATCCCATAGTAGATCGCCAACGCTGGCGCAACGTGAGCCAGTCGCTTGAACACTTTGGCACGAACGAAGATGTCGTCCCAAGTGAAGGCGGTACCGGCGACGATCCTCCGCGTGATCCTCTCCAGAATCCACCTGGCGACCTTGTCGGCGATATAGGCGACGAGAATCAGGAAGACCGATGCGATCACCTGCGCGGCCAACTGATGTTCGCCCAGCCAGGTGGCGGCCACGTTGAACCAGTCGGCCCGCGCGATTGCGTTATCTTGAATCGCTAACTCGCCCAACAACATCATGACCTCGATCGACTATCCCATGTCTGGACCGGCGTTCCGCACCGGCTCGGGAACGCTCTCGGCGAACTGCTTGAAGTTGTCCGCAAACATGCCGGCCAGTTTTCGAGCTTGCTCGTCGTAGGCTGTTGGATCTTTCCAAGTCGAGCGCGGCTGTAGGACCTCGGAAGGTACGCCGGGGCAGCTCTCGGGAATCTCGAACCCGAAGATCGGGTCTTTCTTCATGGGAATGCGACTTAGATCTCCGTTCAATGCCGACCGCACCATGGCGCGCGTATAGGGAAGGGCCATTCGCTCGCCAACGCCGTAGGGGCCACCGCTCCACCCCGTGTTGATCAGCCAGGCACCGACCCCATGCTCCGCGATCTTCTTGCCCAGCAGCTCGGCATAGACGCCGGGATTCAACGCCATGAACGGGGCGCCGAAGCATGCGCTGAAAGTCGCCTGAGGTTCGGTGATCCCCCGCTCGGTGCCCGCCACCTTTGCGGTGTATCCGGATAAGAAATGGTACATGGCCTGGGCGCTATCCAGTCGCGCGACCGGGGGCAGCACGCCGAAGGCATCTGCGGTGAGCATGATGATCGTCTTGGGGTGCCCCGCCCTACCCGTCGCCGACGCGTTGGGTATGTGCGTGATCGGATAGGACGCCCGTGTGTTCTCGGTGAACGCATCACTGTCCAGATCCAGGACCCGAGTGCGTGTATCGATAGCCACGTTCTCCAGAATCGTGCCGAACATGCGGGTGGTTTCATAAATCTCGGGTTCGGTATCTGGATTCAGTCGGATCACCTTCGCGTAACAGCCACCTTCGAAATTGAAAACGCCATCATCGCTCCAACCGTGCTCGTCATCCCCGATCAAGGTCCGCTCCGGGTCGGCCGACAGCGTAGTCTTGCCCGTGCCCGATAGGCCGAAGAACAACGCCACGTCGTTCTCGTCTACCCCGTAGTTCGCCGAGCAATGCATCGACAGCACCCCCGATTGGGGAAGGAAGTAGTTCATCACCGTGAACATCGACTTCTTGATCTCGCCAGCGTACGCCGTGCCGCCAATGATGACCTCGCGATTCCCAAAATGGACGAGCACAAACGCCTCGGATCGCGTCTTGTCGTGGGCCGGGCTAGCGTTAAAGCTGGGAGCGTGAATCACCGTAAACTGCGGCTCGTGCTTCGCCAGTTCTTCCGGATCTTGAATTCGCAGGAACATGTTGCGGACGAACAGCGTATGCCACGCGGTTTCGGTGATCACCCTGATCGGCATTCGCCACTTCGGATCCGCACCGACGTAGCAGTCTTCAACGTAAAGGTCTTTGCCCTGAAGGTACGCCGTCAGCCGCGCTCGCAAGGCTTGGTACTGACCCTCGTCGAACGGCTCGTTAACCTTGCCCCACCAGATCTTGTCGTCACTGGATGGCTCTTTGACCGTGTATTTGTCATTGGGCGAGCGTCCGGTGTACTGGCCCGTTCGCACGACGAGGGGGCCATGGTGCGCCAGCAACGCCTCGTGCCGTTGGAGAGCGTGTTCGTATAGCGCCGGCCGGTTGAGGTTCCACCAGAGCGTATTGATGTTGTGAATCCCCAGCGCCTCGAGACCTTCTTGCCCCTGAATTCGACCCTGCTCTTCCATCAAGCCCTCCTCACAATGCGGTTTGGGCGTTCAGTCATGACAGCCGAAAGGAGCGCCAAATTAGGGCATTCGCCCGCTCAGCGGTAGACGGTGGAACCGGTGGGCGGAAGCCCCAGAACGACGTCGGCGGTGTCTGACCTGCGAGAATCCGCGTGCGGACCGAGCCGTGGAAGCCATTGAAACCGCTATATTCAGCGGCTAGGAGCGACGCTTGTCAGCTAGCTTTCATCTCGGCCCGCCTCGCTGCAATTGCGTCGCAAGTCTTTGCCTTCTATATTTTTACGCCGGCATTGTCGTCCGAAACGAAACCTCCCCGGACGGCATCTTCCCCTCCCTTTGTCCTGATTGAGATCCATGCGGGTCCGAATCGCGTCCAGCAGCGGCCCGTCGTGGAGGCGCTACATCATCGTGGAAGCGTATGGCGTATCGAGACTTCGTCGAGCTGCTTGAGCACGTAGGCAAGGACCCCTCGCGCCTCATTTTCGAGGACGAGCTGACGGGGATCCACAATCGTCGCTTTCTGCTCAGCTACCTCGAACACAAGGTCCGTTGGGACAGCGGATTGGACTACCCGCTGTCGCTGTTGCTCGTCGACCTCGATTCCTTCAAGCAGGTCAACGACACCTACGGGCACGACACCGGCGATCAGGCTCTCATGTGGCTGGCCGCCCTGCTCGCCGAGGTCGGCGGCGATAGCGCACTTCCGATCCGCTACGGCGGAGACGAGTTCGTATTGGTCCTACCGAAGACGGATCGGGTAGCGGCCCGCGAGATGTCCGATCGCGTGCTCCAACGCTCACGCGATCGCGAATTCCGGCTTCGCGATGCTGCGGTGACGGTCCCCATCAGCCTGAGCATCGGTTTCGCCACAGCGCCGGACGACGCCGATAACAGTCGAGACCTCTTCCAAGCCGCGGACACGGCGCTGTTCCATGCCAAGCAGTCGGGCAAGAACCAGGTGGCGAGCGCAGCGGACATCGACCCCGAGAAAGTCTTCGCAAAGACGGCGCTTTATCGTCTGAAGGCGACGGGCATCGCGGGACGCGACGACGAGATGGCCATCGTCTCGCAAGCGTTGGCTGAACTGAGTCGGGGTCAGAGCCCCTTCCTCATCGTCGAGTCGGCCCCGGGGATGGGCAAGTCCACTTTTCTGGAAGAGGTTCGCCGCAATTTGGCCGGCGACGACTCGTTTTGCGTAGCGAAGCTCACCGGCGATCCACACGAGGCCTATCGCCCCTACTACCTGGCCGGCAGGCTTCTGTTGAACCTGCTGAACCTACGGGAGGACAAGGGCGCTGACCTGCTCGCCCAGCTGAGCAAGGAAGAAACCGCCCACCTCGGCCGCGTTCTACCGCAGCTCGTTGAAGAAAAGGACCTCGATTTCGAAGAAGACGATGCCGCTCTGCGCCAGGCGATCTTCGCAACGCTAGCCCAGTTCCTGCCACAAGTCATCGACTACCGGCCGCTGGTCTTGATCATCGACGATCTCCAGTACGCGGACGAGGCGACGCTCGTGCTTCTCCGAATCCTGATCCAGACGAAGAAACTGACCACGTTCGTCTGCGGTTCCTCTTTGGAATTCTTGAAACTGAGCGGAGAGGAAGAGGCTTCGCCGCTGGAACGATTCTACTCGCGCCAACACAAGGACCTAGGCATCCGACGGGTGACACTGCGCCCGCTGAGCAAGGATGATATCGCGGAGTACCTCAAGAGCGTGTTCCCCAGCATGATAGCACCGGAGGGGTTCGAGGCCGACCTCGCCAGCATCACGCAGGGCAACCCGCTCTTCCTGGGCGAGATCATTCGCAAACTGGTTACTGACGGGAAGGTCTCACTCGTAGGTCAAGAATGGCTGATCGAGGCACTCGAGGAAGGCTATCTGCCTCGGTCGCTGGAGGAGATCGTCACCCAGAAGATCGCCGACCTGGACGAGGAAGGCCGTGACTTGCTCGAGCGCGCGTCGGCCATCGGTGAGGATATTCCGCTCAGCGTGTTGACCGGCAGTTCTGAGTTCGACGAAAACACGGTCCAGGAATTCCTCGACCGTGCCGAGGCGCTGGGGCTGGTAAGCCTCGATTTCCAAATCAACGACGAGGTTATGCGGTTCCTCGGGAAGCGCGTGCTCGACATCGCCTACGGCGCCATCGATGGGGACCGACGAAAGGGCCTGCATGAAGAAGTGGGTGCCTACCAAGAGAACCTATATCAGCAACGCCTGCTTCCGTCCGCTTCCCTACTCGCCTATCACTTCAAGCGCTCGGCCAACCAGGAGAAGGCACGGCGATACGAACAGGTCCAGCTCGCGTTTAACCAAACCGTCTTCAGCCCTGAAGAGGCCGCCGCCTATGCCGGTGAGTTTCTGGAAGATGAGCTGGTAACCGAGCAGCGGCTAGAAAGGGAAAGCCTTCCACACGTTCCTTACTTCCTCCGGAGCCTCACGTCGGCCGTCCGCAGCGTTCAGCTCTACCCGTCCGAAAGCAAGAAGATTACCGAATCCTTGGACTCGGTTCAAGAATCGCTCGCCGCCATCCTCGTAAAGAACGAACAGCTGCACTTGGCCCAGGCGCAGCGCGTCTTGTTGGTAAACGGACAAAGACTCGAAATCTCACGGTTCACGATGCTGGCCGACTCCTTTCTCCGCCTGCTCACGCGATCCGAGTTGCAGGGCGTCGTGATCCGACGCGGAGTGACAGGTGAAGAGATCCGCATTCTTGTGACGACGCTGGGCAAGTTGAAGCCGGAAGTCATCGATCAGGGTTTCTGGAGGGAATTCGCCCTGGAGAACGGACTCGAGAACATCGAGCTCCGACAAGTCCGCTACTCGCGCCTGCGCAGGAAAAAGGGCCGAGCGACACCGCAACACGTTATCGAGGATGAAGAACTCGCGGCCGATGAGCTACGCGAGGTGCCCAAGGTTTTGCGAACGCTCTTGGGCGCCACCCAGAACGCCAAACTCTATCCCATGGATAGCAAGTCGGTCACACGTTCGTTGGAACAGCTACACGATGCTCTGAACGGCATTCTGGGCCGCAAACATGCGCTCACGTTGGCGAAGGCGGGCCAATACCTGCTGGTGAACGGCGCCAAAGTGGACACGTCAGGTTACTCGCCGTTGGCCACCAATGTCCTCGAGATGATGGACTATGTCGGGCTCAACAGCATAACGTTCTCAGCACACCTGCCGGCATCCGAGCTCGAGACATTTGTCGGCGGCATGCAGAAGCCGCCCGATGACGGAAGCAGCACCGCCTTCTGGGACGCGTTTTCCGTCGATAACGGCCTGTCGTATATCGCATTCAACCAACGACAGTACGCGTTGGGCGTGGTGCAATCGCTTCTCGGCCCCACCGAGGGCGACCTGGTCGTCGGAGAATCGGAAGATGAGGAAGACGAGGCTCCAGGCGGCCTGGCCGAGCAGATGCTCGACGAGCCGATGGAAGCGCTTCGCGATGCCGTTCCGAGTTTCGGTAAGGAGCTGTTGGTCAAGGGAGAACACAAGCTGCTCCGCCAGATGTTCCGCCGCCTGTTCGAGAACTTCCAGAACTACGATGCTCGCGAGCGGGAAAAGACCGTCCTGTCCTGCCACGCCCTGTTTGCAGGCCTCATCCTGGGGCTGCAGCACAAGCAGGCCGAGTTGGCCGCAGACTCGCTACTGACCGCCCTGTCGGATGAGAACAACCCTCGAGTACTTCAGGCGCTCGCTACGCTGCTCCATGATATGGCAGGCTGCGCGGTACATTTTGCCGACTACCAGCTTGCTACCCGCATACTGCTGAAGGTCCAGTCTCGTCAGCAGCAGTTCGAGTCGGGGGGACGAGAAGACAAGGCTCTGGCGCGCGTGCTCGACCGCCGCCTGGATCCGACGGCCCAGAAACTCCTAATCGACGACATGAAGTCCGGTCAGACCAACCGGCAGGAGCGTGCGGCTCAGGTCATCGGCAGTCTCGGACGGCCCGGCATTCCCATGCTGATCGAAGTGATTAAACAGGAGCGAGATTTCCGGGTCCGGCAGCTCGCGGCAAGCCTGCTCGCCGAGATCGGACCCGAGGCCGGATCGCAGATCAAGCGGGCAGTATCGACCGAAGTGACGGTCGAGCAACGCTTCAGGATTCTGGAGGTCATCGACACCGTGACCACAGACCTTCGGGATGAGCTCACCTACAGCTTCGGTGACAGCAGTGCCAAGATTCGGCGCGCGGCGTTCCGACTGTTCGAGCGGATTCGCGATGATGGGCTGATCGACATCATGATACCGTTGGCACGCGACCCGGATGCTGCAGTGGCAAAGGGAGCGATTCGCAGCCTGGCCCACATGAAATCGGCCACCGCCGTCGACGGTCTGGTCTCCATCCTGAACGAAACCGAAGATTCGAAGGTGGCCATCGCCTGCTGCCAAGCGCTGGGCGAGCTGGGCCATACTTCGGCGATCGATCCGCTGTCGAATGTTCTGGCCCAAAGGAAGCTGTCGCTGCGAAGGTGGCGTTGGGACGAGCAAGTCCGCGTAACGGCAGCCCTGGCCTTGAAGCAGATCTCTCCGCCACGGGCCGCCGAGATCCTCTCGGCCTACATCGATGACACAGACGCCCGCGTGCGCTTGATGGCGACGCCCACCCCGACACCCTCAGAGTAGAGAAAACTGCCAGGGCTTGGCGCCCTCGCCCTGCAACCGAGCGATGACTCGATCGATGACGCCCGCCGGAAAGACACCGCCTGTCTCCAACGTGCCCCGGTAGTGCGAGAGCGCATCCGCGACTTCCCCAAAATTATGCGGCACCGGGACAGCGTCCCCCGAATCGCTCGCTTCTTGAGATGAAGTCTTCTCGAGCAATTCGTCCAAGCCTTCAGTGCTACGCCCATGAATCATCGCCAACGCCGCCCCCGCCATCAGCGGATGAGGCAAAGCCGAGCCGTCGGGCAAGCGGAACTCCACCGTCGGTGCGGTCACCTCGCGGCCCTCTTCGTCGATGGGCACCACCGGCAGTCGAATCAATGCGTTGCGGTCGTACTCGCCCCAGACGATGGCGTTCGGAGCCTCCTTCGCCTGCATCAGTCTGATAAACGAACCCTCGACCCGGTTGCCGAATGCCATCAGCGCTCCACCCATCTGCACCAGGCCGCCGATTAGCCAACGCGTCGGATCGGAGAGTCGGCCATTCGCATCGTGGACGGCAAGCGGCTGGCCATCCTTCATGAGCGCGAAGTGAAAGTGCAGGCCGCTACCCGCGTGCCCCTCCAGCATCATCGGGTCCGTGCTGCATCGCATGCCACGCTGCTGAGCGAGATTGCGCAGCACCCACTGCGTGAGAAGGATGCCCTCGGCAGCATCGGGCAGCGGAGCAAGCGCCAGCTCGATTTCGTGCTGCTCCCAGATCACGCCCTGGGTCTTCTTCGCCTCGATATAGCCTACTTCGCTGTGACCGTACTTGATCGGGATTCCGATGTCGGCCAGGATTCCAAGCGCCTGACGTCTGAGGCCCTGGCCGAAAACAAACGGCGATGTCGCATGGTAGCCCCGATCGTCAGCGCCGTATATATCGGTCTCATCCCAGCGCTTGCCCAAGTAGTACTCGACTTCGCCCAGAGCCCACAGCTCGATGCCCGTCTCCTCTCGCAACAGGTCGGAAGCACGCCGGATGATGGTGTCGGGCGATTGCCTCAGGGGTGCTCCGTCACGGTCGACATGACCACACATCAGGACCAGCGAGGGGAGATCGGCGAACGGGTCGATGAAGGCGCTGCCGACCCTCGGCCTCAACATGATATCCGAGTCACCGGTCGGGATACCGGTACCGGGGAACAAGTTTGAGCCGTCGGCCCGGTCACCGCCTTGGACGATGTTTCTGAAGTGGTTCGCGCTGCGTGGGACGAAGTCGAGCGTTTTGATCCACCCGTCCCCTCCCACGTGCATCAGACTGACGATGCGTATGTTCCGTTTCTTCACCAGATCCACGAGATCATCGATCGTCCAGTCGGATCTTGGCTTGTCCAATTCATCTTCCAGCTTCTCGTTCGCGTAGACGTGCGCGCCGGAGAATCTATCCTCACTCATTTCCATACCCTTTCCAGAAACCCTTGCACCTCGGGGACACCGCCCTGAAAGATTAGATATCCGTCGTGCGGCTCCCGTTCCGTCATCTCGCCCGCGATCGTCGTCGTCATCAACTCCCGGACAGCAGCCGGATCATCCGGATGAGCACCCAACGCCCAGCCGAGTTTGATGAAAGCGACCTCGGGCAACATGTTGGCCAGCGGGACTACGCCGAGCTGCAAAATCTCTCGCCCGGTCTCGTAGACGTGCATCTGCACAAAACCCCACAACGTCTGGAGTGTCATGTAGACCTGCACACCGGCGTCTCTGGCCCGTTCCAACGCGGGATAGGTCTTGCGGTTCACGTGACCTAAACCCGTACCGGCGATGACGATGCCCTTGTACCCCTTCTCAACGAACGCATCGATCACATCCGCGTTCATCCCCGGGTAGTAGTAGACCAGAGTCACTCGATCCTCATAAACGGCTTGTACTGTCACCTCCCGGTCGTCTCTTCGCGGCCGATAGTCTTCCTTTAGGTGCGTGAGCTTCCCTCGCTCGACCATCCCCAGCGGTATATCGCCCAACGTCCGGAACGTGCTCCTGTACGACGAGTGCATCTTTCGGACGCGCGTCCCGCGATGCAACAGGTTGTACCGGTCAGAAGTCGGGCCAAACATGCAGACCATCACTTCTGCGATGGGTCCGTGCGCTGCCGTCCACGTCGCATTGATCAGATTCAGTGCCGCGTCGGAAGACGGGCGATCGGACGACCGCTGGCTGCCGACCATCACGATGGGGACCGGTGGCCGTTGTACCATGAAACTCAGCGCCGCCGCGGTATGGTGCATCGTGTCGGTCCCGTGGCCAATGACGACGCCAGCATATCCTTCCCTGATCGCCTCTCCGACTTTCTCCGCCAGGATCAGATACTCTTCCGGCCCCATGTTCTCGGAGAACACGCCGAACAGCTTCTCCGTCTCGAGGTTGCAGACGTCAGCTAACTCCGGCACCGATCCGTACAACTCGCCGGGACTGAATGCGGGTATTACGGCACCCGTTCGATAGTCCAGGCGCGAGGCGATGGTACCTCCAGTGCCGTAGAGCTTCACTCGAGGCTTGAGGGGGTCGGTGGGGAATTCCTTCTCGGGAATCTTGTAGTGGGCTTCCCGATAGCCAACCTTCTCCAGCGACTCGACCGTGTCGTGGCGTAGGCCGATGTTGTATCCGCTCACCAGCTTCAGCACCAGGTGTTCGTCGTCACTGGTCTCGGAACGAGGCAACAACAGCCCCTCGAAGTCCCCACGTGAGGTGCGCGCCCTGACCTCGCACCAGACTGTGATGTCGAACCGCTTCATCAGTTCCAGGCAGGGACCCCGATAGCCCTTGTACGAATCGTCCGTACCACCGCTCATTATCCCAACTCCCCTACGGTCTCCAGGGCCTCCTTCAGTCTCTCGCGAACCACACTCGGATCCAGCCGACCGATGAAGCGCCTCATGACCTCGCCCATCCCCCAACGCAGTCGGACGTCCGACGCAGTGCTGTGCAGGCCGGCGGCCTGGGCCCTGACTTCATCCAGTGCGCGCCCCAACTCGTCCATGTCCTCGGGTCGGGTCGCATATGGCTTCAGGATGACATTCGCGGGCACATCGGGATTCAGGATCAGCGCGTCGAGAATCCGCTCCGAGCTGCCGAGGGTGCCGTCGCGCTCCAGGGGGGCGATGAGCTGGGACAGGATGTCGGCGACCTCGCCGGGCTGGATGTTGAATACGACGAGACTGGATTCCAGATACTCGGTGAGCTTCACGTT